>Ga0209636_10002197_pt1 | contig 19854 bp, 17 predicted proteins | sample DeeMarSWOR152_54_FD_187464 | JGI IMG/M metagenome (GOLD analysis project Ga0209636, IMG submission 187464) | Marine sediment microbial communities from White Oak River estuary, North Carolina - WOR-1-52-54 (SPAdes) (version 2) | ecosystem: Environmental > Aquatic > Marine > Intertidal zone >... | reverse complement strand
CATAGCGATCCACAATATTCGAGGTGATGATAAGACAATCGATTTTACCAGATGATGCATATCAATAGATTCTACTGGTATCCCTCCATATACTTTTCTGCAGACCCTACAAAGTTGAATCAATTCTCGATTCGTAAATTTTATAAACCCCCTTTTTAACCCAAGGTGAAATTTGATGGTGTTGAGAATTTCTTTTCTAATCTCTTCTTCAAAAAAATCTCTCTTGCCCTTTAGCCTGAGCACGGCATTTCTGCCTGCGATCATCCCTGATTTAATACCATTGGCAATACCCGCACCACTCAAAGGGTCACTCAACCGCGCCGCATCACCGACGAGAAAAAAATCCTTACCAGATAAGCGCTTCATGAATGTTGCCGGTACACCACCGAATGCCTTTGTCGTTATTGTACTGTGAGGAAATTCTTTTTTTATCAAGTCATCGAGAAAATATTTTGCCTTTCGTCTTGTCTTGAGGGGCGATATACCGACCCCGATGTTTGCCGAGTGATCAGATTTAGGAAATATCCAGGCATACCCTCCTGGCGCATACAGATCATCAAATATGAGTTTTGTGTACTGAGATTCTATGTGTATGTTTTCTATGGAATATTGTGCACACACGAGGATCTCATCCAAGTTCAGGCGCGTACTCATACCCATCCATTGACCAACACGAGAGGCGATCCCATCTGCTCCTATTAACAACTTATACCTGTATCGTCGTCTCGTACCCGATTCATCGACAATGACTTCATTTCCTTCTACACCAATCGCCTTGGCTGATGTCTTCAGTACTGCACCCCTTGCCTCGGCCATCTGTGCGAGCGCTGGGTCAAAGGTCTTACGATCTAAGATGTATCCAGCACCAGGATATTCTATCTTGAACTCCTCGCCGTCAGGACTGCGCAGGTACGACCCTGATATAGCAGTGGCTACCCACTCAGGTTTTATGGCAAAATAGCCTCTTATTGAACCTCTTGTGATGCCCTCTGCGCAGACAACCGGCACACCAATCTCTGGGTGTTCTTCCAAAAGGAGCACAGAGACACCGAGCTCTGCAGCAGTGAATGCGGCAGCACTACCTGCGGGTCCTGCACCGATGACAACTATGTCAAAATTGTGAGACATTGTGAAAGGTTACTTTTTCTTGAGATATCTGCGTCCTTTTAATCGCTCTGGCAGATAATCCTGTTCTACGTGTGCGTCAGGATAGTTGTGAGGATATTTGTATCCCTTACCATAGCCGAGCTTTTTCATCAAAAACGTTGGTGCATTGCGGATGTGCATGGGCACCGGGTCAGCCATCGTCTTCAAGGCATCTTCCTTTGCCGCCTCATAGGCGAGATAGATCTCATTATTCTTTGGCGCCTTTGCCATATACACAACACATTCTGCCAAGGCAAGATCGCCTTCTGGCCTGCCGATGAAGTGTACCGCCTCCTTTGCCGCTATCGCGACGACGAGCGCCTGAGGATCAGCTGCGCCGATATCTTCAACGGCAAAGCGGACCAATCGTCGCGCAATGTAAAGAGGATCCTCACCTGCCTCAAGCATACGTGCCAGCCAGTAAAGACCAGCATCAGGATCAGAGCCTCTCAATGATTTGTGTAGTGCAGAGATTAAATTGTAGTGTTCTTCACCCTTTTTGTCATATCGTAACGCCTTCTTTTGAACAATATCTTCCACAGTCTTGAGGTCAATAATCCTATCCTTTGAGGCGAGACTCGACAGTTCCAATGCATTGAGTGCTACACGTGCATCACCATCAGAGACATTGGCAATAAAGTCTAGTGCGTCCTGGTTCAATTCAAATTTACCGGCGAGGCCCTTCTCAGAGACTAATGCCCTCTTCACGATTTCTTTAATGTCTTCGAAAGATAATGGATGGAGCATGTATACCTTCACCCTGGAGAGAAGGCTCGAATTGAGTTCAAATGATGGATTTTCAGTTGTTGCACCGGTCAGAATGATTGTGCCTTTCTCAACAAATGGTAAAAAAGAATCTTGCTGTGCCTTATTAAAGCGGTGAATTTCATCAATGAATAATATGGTATCGCGATTATACATCGCCTTGCGCCGCTCTGCATCGGTCATGAATTTCTTTATTTCCACGATGCCACTCGTCGCCGCAGAGAATGAAACAAAATCAGCAGAAAACTGTTTTGCAAAGAGTCGTGCAATTGTTGTTTTGCCGCTCCCTGGTGGTCCAAAAAGAATCATAGGGAATAATCTTCCTTTCTCAATCTGCTTTCTGATTGGACATCCAGGACCCAAGAGATGTCTCTGTCCGAGAACCTCTTCGAAATTCTCGGGTCTCATTCTGTCGGCAAGTGGTGTCTTATTCATCTCCTCGCAATTATTGTTGAAATATGAGATAAAGATAAAAAAAAGGGACGTTGAAGATGAGTGAATCCAGACGGTCGAGGAATCCCCCATGTCCAGGAAAGACCTTTGACGTATCCTTTAGGTCGACCTCACGCTTCATGCCTGACTCTAAGAGATCACCGACCGTACCAAGAATACCAATCCCGAAGGTGATTACGAGTGCGTCTACATGGGAGAATCTGGGTAGCCACAATGAACCAAAAAAGAAGGTAAAAGGGAATGTTAGGGCAAATGCAAGGAGTGTGCCTTCCCATGATTTCTGAGGACTCACCTTTTGTGCGAGTTGATGTCTCCCGAAGAGTGAGCCTGTTAGGTAGGCGAATGTATCAAAGAGCCAGGTAAGAATTAGCGGTAACAAGGCGATGGTAAATCCCATTTTCCTGAGTGGGATGATTGCTGCGGGAAGAAGCGATATCAAGATGATGCCGAACAGTGCTGCAGATATCTCGGCAAGAAAATTGGGCGCACGACGGGAACCTGGAAAACGCATGACCGACAAGAGACAGACAAAGAAGAAAAGGATGAACAGCGGTAGAAGAAGCGGAACTTCAAAGTAGATGACTAATGGTATTGCATAGCCTGGCAAAAGAACCGCAAGGGTATGAGGATAGATATTCTTACGATGCCAGAATCTGAGATATTCGTTGGTGGCAAAAGTAATGTAGACTAACAGAACAAGCGGTAACAGTATATGATCAATCCAGATAAAAAAGGCGATGGCGAGTGCGAGTATAGCCCCGGTTATCGTTCTTTTTCTTAGATCTTCAGACACGACCGAAAAGGCGCTCCCTCTTTTTGAATACCTCTATGGCCTTCATGTATTCCTTTGTCCTGAAATCAGGCCACAGTGTTTTTGTGAAATATATTTCAGTATACGCAATCTGCCAGAGCAGATAGTTTGAGATCCGTTCTCGGTTCTCTGCCCCTGTCCGAATGAGAAGGTCAGGGTCTGGTAGTGTGGAGTCGTATAGATAGTGAGCAAATAGCTTTTCATCGAGTGCATCGAGGTCGACTCTTTTTTTTCGATCCTCTTGTATTATTCGCTTCGCCGCGTCGACAATCTCACTGCGTCCACTATAGCTGAGACAGAACGTCAAGACAAGCCCATCATTATTCCTGGTGAGCGCGATAGCATCATCGAGGACCTTTTTTGCATTGGGGTATAGATCCTGGAGTCTTCCTATCGCATTTATCTTTACTCTCTTTTCATGAAGTTTTGCTGCTTCTTTCCCAAGCATTTCCTCTAACATATCCATGAGGGTCTTTATCTCTTTTTTTGGCCTTTGCCAGTTTTCTGTAGAAAAGGTATAGAGTGTTAAAAACTCTATTCCGAGGTTTTGCGATGTTTTTACAACGGCACGGACCGACTCGATACCTTGACGATGACCGATGACCCGCGGCAATCCACGTCTTTGTGCCCATCTGCCATTGCCGTCCATGATGACTGCTACATGTATAATCTCTGACACAGTATATTATATCTTCACGACAGGCCTTGTCAATAACATTGTTTTTCAGCTCGAGAGGGCAAGAAATTATGAAATTGTGTAACTTTTTACCTCGGATGGGGCTCAAGAAACGAGTTTAGATCAAGAGAAAAAAACCTTGACATACTGAGAATTATATGTATAATGAGCACAACATGAAAAATTCCACTGACATCATAGTTGTCTCGGAAAGGCCGAACTTTTTGAGGACTTTTAGGCTTCCCCCACACCTCACCATCGTAGCCTCAATCATATCTCTAGGCCTTGCGGCCCTCATGGTGGTTCTGCTTTTTTACAATGCCCGCTGTTTTTTGAGCGACATGAATATGAGCGAGACAGTGAGAGAGCATGAGGTACTGATACAGAGACTGGATTCGTTGAGACAGGCACTCAAAAACGCCCATGATAATTTTGAACAGTATATAGTGCAGGATAATAGACAGCGGACATTTCTAGAGATGGCTTATATTCATCCAGACATATGGTCAATGGGTATTGGTGGGAAGAATAACACACCGTCAAATAGGCATCTATCGAGTTATACGGACCGTCTCTTGAACGAAATCTATGAATCGATCGATGTCTTAAAGGGTAAATTGTATCTGAGGAAAACAAGTCTTGGCGATATTGAAAAGAAGATAGAACGCGATCGCTATCTGTGGGCTCACATCCCATCGATCAATCCAGTTCCTGGAAGGCCGCTCGGTTCTGGTTTCGGACGTCGGGTTGATCCGATCGACAGAAAGACCGTGCGGATGCATTGGGGGCTTGATATCGGTGCACCACGTGGTACTCACATAAACGCGACGGCAGATGGTGTCGTAGCGAATATCGGGTGGCATCGAGGTTATGGAATTACAGTGGATATTGACCATGGTTTTGGGTTTTCGACCCGTTATGGCCACTGCCAACGTGTCTTTGTGAAAGAAGGCGATTTTGTGGAGCGCGGGCAGGCCATTGCCGCTGTCGGTAATACGGGGAGGTCCATTGCGCCTCATCTTCACTATGAGGTGCATGTTTCTGGAATAAAGGTCGACCCTGAGCCATACATCAACCTCTCTGATGTAATCGTTGATTAATACCACTCCCGTCAGATTCTTACTATACATATTTTTATCTTCGCATCTCTTCTCAGGTTCACTGACGGTCATCGCAGTCGGTGATATCATGATGGGGACTACCTATCCAGAGATGAATCTTCCAGCAGAGAGAGGAAGGAGACTGTTCCAGAATGTTGATTCCATTCTTGCTGAAGCAGACCTCACATTAGGTAATCTGGAAGGTGTACTCATCAGTGGCGGTGTTAGTACCAAACGCGTCGAAAAGGGAAAGTGCTATGCCTTTAGCACACCACCGGATTTTTCTCATAACCTTGCTGATGCAGGATTCGATTTTATGAATCTCGCGAACAACCACATGAACGATTTTAGCGCTGAAGGAATTATGTCTACCATTAAAGTGTTGGATGAGTTAGAAATACAATCTGGTGGCCCGCATGAAAGGATTGGTCAATTCGAAGTCAATGGTCAAAAAATTGCAGTCATCTGCTTTGCTACATCGCCGAATACACATTCCATTTGTGAGATCGAGGATGCACAGGAGCGTGTCGCTGCACTAGCAAGACTGAATGACATTGTGATCGTCTCTTTTCATGGCGGAGGAGAAGGACCACATTATCTGCATACACGCGACACCCTCGAGTACTTTTTGGGTACAGAGAGGGGCAACGTAGTTGCATTTGCGAGGGCAGTGGTTGACAGCGGAGCAGACCTTGTCTGGGGGCATGGTCCCCATGTTCCTCGCGCACTCGAGATATACAGAGATAGACTGATTGCCTATAGTCTTGGGAATTTCTTGACCTGTGGATTCAATCTGAAAGATGAGCGGGGGTTTGCACCAATTTTAAGGATGGTACTCGATTCCACAGGAATGTTTAGACACGGTAAGATAATTTCTGCCTGGCAAAAATCATTCGGTTCTCTGGAACTGGATTCACTCCATAGCGCCGCACAACTCATCAAAAGGCTTTCAGTTGAAGACTTCCCGAATTCAGCGCCACACATAACAACAGAAGGCATCATTGTGCCGAGGAGAGAAAGACCCTTCAGGAAGAGAGGACCCATGGCATGGCCCTATTCCGCACCTCTCTAAACCCATTGACCCACAGGAGATAGTTCCGGTCTTTTGTCAGAACACCGTGCCTCTCTGCCCAGAGGACATTGACTTACCCTCAATTCCCAGTATAATTACGACATGAAAAGGAAAAATGTCGCTGTCTTAGGTGCTACAGGTCTTGTCGGTGAAGAAGTCATGAAAATTTTAGAACAGAGAAATTTTCCGACCAAAGAACTCTACCTCTTCGCCTCAGAGCAGAGCGAAGGAAAGACAATGGTTTACAAAGACACCGAGATTGAAGTGCTTTCTGATTATGAGGGATTCAAAGGCAACGTTGATTTAGTATTTAGTTGTCTTGACACACCCCTTGCAAAACAGATTGTACCACAATTTAGAGAGAGTGCCGTGGTGATTGATAATTCAAATGCCTTTCGCATGGATGATGATGTGCCGCTCGTAGTACCGGAGATCAATCCTGAGAAGGTCAAACAGCATAACGGAATCATCGCCAACCCAAACTGTTCAACCATTCAGCTACTCGTGCCTCTCTATCCTCTTCATCAAAAGGCAACAATAACAAGAATCTTCGTTGCTACATATCAGTCGGTCTCAGGTGCTGGTCGGCTTGCAGTAGATGAGTTACGATATGAGCTTGAATTTCTCTGTATGGACCAGGCAATAGATAAGTCTACGGAGTCAGTCTTTCATCATCCAATCGCGAATAATGTGATTCCTCAGATTGGTCATTTCGATGATCAGGGCTATACCACTGAAGAGATGAAGATGGTCAATGAGACGCGTAAAATTTTGGACAATGAATCTATTGAAGTCACCGCGACCTGCGTGCGTATCCCAATTCTCATTGGACATAGTGAGGCAGTGTCGGTTGAATTCGAGAATCCCATATCTCCTGATGAGGTTAAGGAGATTCTTAGATCTGCACCGGGTGTTACGTTGTTCAAGAAATCGAGTACCTACCCAATGCCTCTCCCTGTAGCAGGACAAGACAAGGTCTATGTTGGCAGGATTAGAAAAGACCTCGTTTTTGAAAATGGAATAGCGATGTGGATCGTTGCCGATAATATCCGAAAAGGTGCAGCACTCAACGCAGTACAGATTGCAGAGTTACTGTAAAATAACACATACTTTGAAATTTTTTTGTCATTTTTCAGCGGAGCCCCCCATTTCGTTGTACAACATTATTACGAGAATTAAAGATAAACTACTGTTGACGACTTTACGATGTACGATACGGGCTTCGTTGCTGCACAACGATTAACGAATCAACTGTTATGTTTATACTTTGGTTTGGCTTCATAATCTCTCTTGTCATTATTCTCGTTATCGCGCGTCGGAATCTTCCTCTCGCACTCTTTTGTGGCGCGATTGTGCTTGGTCTGTTCACGCTTCCACCCATTGTAATCTTCGAACAGATTATAATCACACTATCCGACCTCTCTATCATCATTCTCGCGATCGCAATGGGTGTTATTCCAATGATCGGTGGCACCATGAAACAGAGTGGCCAGATGGATGACCTCGTGAATAACCTCCGCATCGGTAGAAAAGGACTAATGGCATTGTCACCAGCAATAATGGGTCTACTTCCCATGCCCGGTGGTGCACTCCTCTCAGCGCCAATTCTGGAAAAGGGGGGTGAGGGGGTATCAGATGATCTGAAGGTCGCTATCAATGATTGGTTTCGCCATCTCTTTGTGATGATATATCCCCTTAGCTCTGCGCTCATTGCATCTGCAAAGATAGCGGATTTGAATGTATATGTCGCTGCACTCTATCTACTTCCAGCCTGTGCCTTTGCACTCTTCCTTGGATATATGTTTTTTGTGAGAAAGGTCCATGGCACCCTCGTATATTCGAGCCCATTCTCTTTAAAGAGACTACTCATCCCCTTAGGAATCATTCTGATTGCACCATTTCTTGATTTTACTCTAAAAAAAATTTTTATGCTTCCAATCCAAGAAATTGCTACGGTGATTGGCGTAACTACTTCATTTCTGCTTTCTTGGAGATTGAGTCCAGTTAATCTCAACCTTCAGGAAATATCCAAAAAAATGAAACCATGGAATTTTAGTCTTATCATCTTAGCCATGTTCATATTTCTCCATATCTTTGAATCATCCGATGTTGCTCACCTCATTGCTTCTGTTCCGCTCTCTCCGGCAACACTCTGTGTAGTTGCAGGCTTTATTCTTGGTTTTGCTACGGGAAGAGTGCTTTTACCCGCCTCTATCATTTTGCCGGTCTTCTTGATCTCAAGTGTACTCTCACCGCTCACGTTTACCATTATCTATACGAGTATATTCTTTGGGTATGTCATCTCGCCGGTACATCCGTGCGTTGGTGTGTCCCTCGAATATTTCAATGTCCCATTAAAAGATTTCTTCAAGCTTTTAGCTTTGCCAACGTTCATCATTTTTATCGGAATGCTCTTGATTTCTTTTTTGATTTGATATACAATCCTGTGAATATTTGCTATGGACTGGAGGTATAGAGATGAAGATAGGGCTGTTGAGTGATACACACACGAATATCAAAAACCTAAATGGCGCAGTAGAGTTTCTAAAGAGTTCTGGCGCAGAAATTATTATCCACCTTGGTGATGACTATACAGATATCGATGAGTGTGGTGAAGAAGATATATTACGAGTTCCTGGTGTTTTTAGTGATATGTATCAGGATCCCGAAATACCCAATAGAAGGATTGAAGATTTTCTGGGCTGGCGCGTATTACTGAGCCATACCGTCTCGTCGCATGAAAATGATTTACCGGATGATATTGAGCCTGAGGAATTGATTCGGAGCAAGAAAATCGATGTTGTACTCTATGGCCATACACATATCCCTGATATAAAAAGAGAAGAGGGGATAATCTATATTAATCCTGGCCACCTGAAGGACGAGGATAAAAAGGGCTATCCACCGACATTCTGTCTCCTCGATTTTACAGAATATACCATTACCATTGAGATTTATGAATTGAACAACAAGTCGATCTTCAAAGAAGAATTTTTCAAAAAGGAAGAGCAATGTTATTAATGCTGTTATTATTCATCACGACAGGACCAGTACAGAGGCTTGGCATTGTTGGTGCGATGGACGTGGAGTTGGATCTATTAAGAGAGGACATGCAGGTGGAAAAGGTCGACACCATTGCCCAGCGGGTCTTTTATAGCGGGACAATCCATGGAATGGGATGTATCTGTGTAAAGGCAGGAATTGGAAAGGTCAATGCTGCCCTGACGGCTGAAATTCTCATTATGAAATATGATGTTGATGCCGTGGTATTTACTGGTGTTGCAGGCGGTGTTAATCCACAGTTGGACATCGGTGACATTGTTATTTCAAAGAGGGTTATCCACCATGATTATGGTCAAGTCGTGCCCGATGCTTTCCTTCCATGGGATACAGTGGGTTACGCGGCTGATAGTTTCTTGGTGGATGTTGCCGAAAGGGCAGCCAGGAGGGCAAAGTTCGAACCCATTCCAAAAAAACTCTGCAAAGATACGGGACGTTTTCCAAGGATAATAGCCGGAAGAGTGGTGACCGGTGACCAGTTCATCGCGAACGAGGAAAAACGTCGGTGGATTGAAGAGACATTTCATGCGGATTGTGTTGAGATGGAGGGTGCAGCAGTAGCCCAGGTGTGTGCGATTAATAATATTCCGTTTGTTATTATTCGCTGTCTCAGTGACCTGGCAAATGAAAATGCGGATGTAGAATTTGAGACATTTGTTCTCTATGCCGCAAAGAATTCAAATCTCATAGTAAAAGAAATCTTTAACCTTCTCAGAAAATAACATAGGTTTACCTTATACACACTTTGTATGTGGAATTAAAGAATTTGCCAATTGGCAAAATTCACAAAAACCACCCTCTATAGCACACATATGCCAAGAGTATGTGCCGCTGTCAAAAGGATTATCAGGAGTATAGCTTGTGTCTGCAGAGCAGGATATGTCAATAACTAATGTGGTAAATAGAGAATCTTGTGCAACTCGCAACCAATACACATCATAATCTTCAACACTAATCCATATAAATGTTGGTGGATTCTCTGTGATGATTGTGCCATTTGTCGGAGACACCAAAGTCGATACGGCATATGTCTCTGGAGAACACCCCAAGTTTATAATAAGAAGGCATAGAACGATACTAACTGTCAATAGCTCTCTTTTTATCGCTGTAATCTTCTTTTCCATCACCGTAATCGACTCCGTAGGAGAAGCGGGGCCGACGAGATTTGAACTCGCGACCTCCTGCGTGACAGGCAGGCGTTCTATCCAATCTGAACTACGACCCCGTATTGTAAATCTACCCACACACTTTTTAGCAGTGCTCAGGCGTTCTAATCCCGTTCTGCTTTAGCAGAACGAGAAACTACGACCCCCACGTATTCTATTATATTGATAAAATAGGAAAAGTCAACATTTTTCTTGACAATTAATCAATTTGTAGTATACTTTTACTAATGTTTTTTCTCATACCTATTGGCAGTGAAGAGGGCGTCAGAAGGCTTCCCTACCTCACCATTGGTCTGATCACCGCAAATGTCATTATCTTTATTATCACAAACGCTGTGCACCATCATCAGCTGGACGAGATTTATGATATCAAATGGAAAATGTCAAAGATCATCTCACAATACCAGCATAGACCTAGTGAGACAAGCCTGTTCTTGTTTACAGAAGATGATTTTGATGAATTGAATGACATGATTGTCAATCAGAAGATTATACCACATCATAGTGAAAACTTTAGAAAATGGCAAGATTTGTATAGTGAACTTAAAGAGAAAATGAGAAGCACCGTTTTCAGACAATTGGGATTAACACCAAGAGAATTTAATATACTGAAGATTTTTTCTTCGATGTTTGTGCATGGAGGCATATTTCACCTAGTCTTCAATATGCTCTTTCTGTGGATGGTTGGCTGCAATATTGAAGATGATTGGTCATGGAAGGTGTTTCTTGGATTCTACGTTATTTCAGGAATCGCTGCAGCACTCATGCATGTTGCAATGTTTCCTCAAAGTAATCTACCACTCATCGGTGCATCTGGTGCAATTGCTGGTATCATGGGTGCATTTATGATAAGGCACTATAAGACCAAAATAAGGTTTGCCTGGTTTATCTGGGTGTTTATAACCAGACCATTTCTCGGTACATTCTCAGTATATGCAGGCATCGCGCTTCCTATATGGTTTCTATTAGAGATCAGTTGTGCGGGCAAGAGTGTTGAAGCTGGAGGGACAGCACACTGGGCCCATATTGGCGGTTTTGTGTTTGGCGCACTCGTGGGTTCCTCTATGAGATTCCTGGGTATTGAAAAGAAATATGTTGCACCAATGGTCGAGGATAGTTTTGAGAAACTGAAGCTGTCATCACGGATGAAGGAGGCGAACAGGATGTTGGAGGCTGGAGATACAGCTGGCGCAATGCTACTATTACTCCAAGTGATAAATGAAGAACCATATAATGCTGATGCACCCCTCACGATTGCACGGATTTATTATGAAAAAGGTCATCTGGACGATGCAACAGTGATGTATAATAAAGCCATCGAAGCCATTCTCAGAAAACAAGATAAAAATTTGCTACAGGCGACCATTGAAGAGATGAAAGAGAAAGATATCATACATAGACTCACAGAGAAGAATCTGTACAGCTGTGCTGCCTTTTGTGAGGGTATCACTGATTATGAAAAGGCATTAGAGTTATTTGGTCTCTATATAAAACTCTTTCCAGACGGAAGAGTGAGACCGAAAGTCATCTATCGAACCTATTTTATATTCAAGAATAAATTGCTCAATGAAAAAATGGCACAGAGTGCCCTCGCATTTTTGAAGAAAGAATACCCGGACTTTCCAGTAAGAGAATAGACGCAGGTCGCCCCGCCATTCATTCGAAGGTCGGGATACTCAATTTTACGACCAAATCGAAGATTTAGGTAAAATTGGTACAGTATTGCCTTTCCTGCCTGCACTGTTGACTTGTTCTGTCAAATTGCATATAGTTGATTATGTCTGCCAAGAAATTCAAGCCTTCTCCGTACAACTATTGTGATTACCGATGTGATAGATGCGATGAGAGGGAGAATTGTAGAGTTTACAAAGAGAACCAGGAACGAATATTGAATCATTATCTCAAAGGAGAAGACCCCTATGATTCTGAAGTCTTCATGAATGACTTAAAAGAAATCTTTTCAAAGACAAAAGACATGATTAAGGACATGGCCGAGAAACGAGGCATCGACATCGACGATGTACCAGAAACAGAGGAGCCTGAGGTTGAACCTAAAGAATACGTGATTTATCGACTTGCCTATGAATATTATCAACAGGCAAACAGCTTTATAAAAGAATTGGAAAGGGATGAAATACCTGAGAACATAAGAGAAGACTATGCAGACCTCGTTTGGTACCATACCCTGATTGCAGCAAAGTCGGGAAGACTGGTCTCCGGCTTTATTGATGATTTCTTTGATGAAGAGATTCAAAAAATTGAAGAGGAGGGAACACTCAAGGTAATCAATAAGGGTATTCAATTATCAAAAAATGCCCTAGAAAATATGCTTAATGAACTACCTGACCATTTCTATACCGTTGCAGATTTGTTGGATCTACTCAAAAGATTAGAAAAACAGATAGCAACTGATATCCGTCAAAAAGTAGCTGGAAAATAAATCTGAGCTTCAGCAATTCGCTCATAGAGATGAGTCTTTGCTGATTTCTTTCTACTTTTCTGAAACCGTACTTAGTCATTGCGAACCCGCCCTTTCGTGAAAGAGTTTGTCGATTTTCTGGAGTAGGGGCTTTAGCCCCGTCCAAAACTCACAAAATAGCAAAACTTTGACGAGCCTGAAGGCTCTACTCCTGTGAAAAATAGGAGTTTTTCGACAACCTCTGAAAAGGCGGGGGAAGCAATCTCGAAACAAGCTGCGCAATCTCTTAACAAGCTTCATTATTCTTGACATGACATAATCTTCCAGTATAATTCTATAGGAGGATGGATTGTGAAAGTCGTAAAGTTGTTTTTGAGTATGTCTTTTATTACCTCAATAGGCTTCACCTTTGTCATTGCACATCCAAATCTTAAACCATATCCTAAACCAACTGGTGATGAGGAGATATTTGGAGAAGTCATTCCATATTCACCTGGTGATAGACAGTCGCCTGGTGTGCAGGTTGGTGTAACTACCTATGATTGGCAGAGAGGTGGAGGCCAGCAAGGCCAGAGAGTTGTAGTGGATGATACTGGTCAAATCCATGTGAACTGGATGTACTGTGGTGGTGAATATCCTGGAAATCCTCGCCTTATCAGATGGAATTTTCGCTTTCCAGATGGTGGATGGTATGGAGACACTGATGCAGCGCCATCAGTCAGTGGATATTGTCAGATAGATGTTATGGTAGCTGACCCTAATCCTGCAAAAAGGACCATGAACACCTGGCATTATGGTGGTCATTCTTATATTAGTATTGATGAAGGCAGTGGTTGGGGCTCTTGGTCTGGAGACACTGGGTCACCTCATATAGACGATCACCTCTGGCCTGTTGCTTGTGTTGCGAGTAATAACAATATTATCATGGCAACACAAGATATGTCAGGCAACTGGGTTCATTTCTATCTAACTACTGATGAAGGTAAAACGTGGACCAATTTGGCCAATTTTGATTCTTCAGTAACATATGGATTCCTTGTCCGTGCTTCACGCAACCCAGGTTCACAAAAAGTTGTCCTTGCTTGGAACAAATCTATTGCTTTGGAAAATCCTGGTTTTATTATCTCTCAGATGGCACAAGATATCTGGTATGTGCTCTCGACCGACAATGGTGTGACCTGGGGACGTCCTATTAATGTGACCAATTATATACCTCCGAGCCAGATGGTGAATGGTGATTCGTCACCCTGGGCGTGTTATGACGTGAATCCAGTATTCGACAATGATGACAATCTTCACATTGCCTGGGGCGCGAACTTAGGTTATATGCTGAATGATACTCTTCACTATGGAGACCATGCCAAGATATTCCACTGGGATGAAGTGTCAGATACGATTACCGTCGTAAGTAGCCCGAGTATCTATTACTATGAGCCTGGCGGTTGGTGGCTAGATGTCAGTGCAGGCTGGTGCCAACATACCGAAACATGGGGATTACCAGCAGACAATGCGCAGTTAGTTGTTGACCCAAATGGTTACCTCTTCTGTCTATGGCGTGGTAATGATGATACCACAGATTATTCAGCAGAAGGGTGGTTCAACAGCGAGATTTGTGCTGCTTATTCCACAGACAATGGTGTGACCTGGTCTTACTATGTTAATTTGACAAATACGCGTTCACCAGGTGCAGGTCCTGACGATTGTTTTGATGAGGATTGCATGACAGCTTTCCCTTGTGTTGTTAATGATTCCATTTATATTACTTATATTGAAGATAAAGATGCTGGTTCTGCAATTCTAGAGGGCACAGCCTGGTGTGACAACCCTGTCCGTGTTTGGGTATTTCATAAGGGCATAATTTTGGGCACAGAAGAGCAGGAAGCAAATAGACCAGTGTATACCGTGCCCATGCTTACAGTGTATCCAAATCCGTTTTCAAAGCTGACGACTGTCAGCTTTGGCAAAGCGCTCAGTGCCGAGCGCATAGAGTTGAAGGTTTTTGATGCAGGTGGACGAATGGTTAAGGATTTTTCACACGCTTTGCCCAATGCTCTATGCCCTACGCACATCACGTGGAACGGTACTGATGAGCTCGATCGTCAGTTGCCTGCTGGGGTGTATTTTGTCAGATTAGAAGGAGATGATTACAGAGTTGCGCAGAAGGTTGTAAAGCTCAAGTAAAAAAACCATATTATTCTGTAAAGTATTCATTGTCATTCCAGAAAATCCGTGTATAATAGGCTATGAATTCAGGCATCAGAGAAAAAGTGCTCAGCAAAGCCAAGAAAACGGTTGAGAGACACAATATGCTCAAGGGAGTGAAGAAGATGGTCATTGCATTCTCTTCTGGTCCTGATTCAGTATGTCTCTTAGATGTACTACATACACTCTTCGGCAAAAAGATTGAATTTCGCATCGTGTATGTTAATCATGGCCTGAGACCTCAAAAATATCTGACAAAAGAGGAGAATCTAACCAAAAGATATGCATCGCAGTATAATGTCAGATATAAAATCATTCAGGTAAACGTAAGGAAGAAAAGGGTTGGTATTGAAGCAGCAGCACGCGAGCAGCGCTACCAAGCCTTGTTGAATTATATGAATAGCATCAATGCACAGCGAGTCTGTCTCGGGCACAATGCCGATGACATGGTCGAGACATTTTTTATGAATCTTCTGCGGGGTAGTGGCACACGTGGCCTGAAGTCCATTCCTGCTGTGCGGGTACCCTTTATCAGACCTCTCATCAATATCAAAAAAACAGAGATTTTAGAGTATCTCAAGGGAAAAAAATTGAACTATTCAATGGACGAGACAAATAGACTGTTAGGGTATCGACGAAATCTGCTCAGACATAAAATCATTCCAGAACTTATCAAAATCAATCCTGAACTCCATGAGACCATAAAGAGAGAGATCGAGCTCTTGAGGCAGGATGATGACTATCTCGAAAAACAGGCAAGAAGAGTCTATCGACAGGTCACCGAGAGAGAATTTAATCACGTCCTTCTTGACATAAATGAGATTTTAAAGTATAATTTATCAGTTGTAAAACGGGTATTAATGGACGTAATAAAAGAGCTGCTGGGAAGCTTGGACGGCTTTGAAAGTAAACATTTTCAAGCGATTACAGGTCTAAAAGATAAAGAGAGCGGTAAAAGGATAAGTCTGCCAAAAGGACTCTACGCACAGAGGGAATACGGGAGCATTGTCATTGGCTCTGTAAGACCAATACGAGAGAAAGTGCTCTATATTGCTCCTGAAAATGAATTTGTGATCTTTGGCGATTCGATCGTAAAAACCAGAGTCGTGAAAGATTTCGACCTGAAACTGCGCAGGGCCGATTGTGAAGTCTTTGATTTGGACAGGATTGAGCCGCCACTTTTTATAAGAAACAAAAAGAGCGGTGATTATATCGAAGCAAAAGTCGGTAAAAAAAGACTTAAGAAGATCTATCATGAATATCGAATTCCGCTCCGTAGGAGGAATGAACTCATGATGTTGTGTGACCAGAAAGGTATCTTGTGGATTCTCGGCGTTGTCCGCGCCTTTAGAGGATTCATTAATAAAAAAACAAAGAAAATATTGGTGGTGGAATTTGAAAGAGCTCGTTAGAGAAGAAGATATTCTCAAAAAGGTAAAGGATATAGGGAAGCAGATAAATGCTGATTATGAGGGAAAGAATCCGATTATTGTCGGTGTACTAAAAGGTGCATTTGTCTTTTTGGCTGACCTCTTACGCGAAATAGAAATACCCATTGAGGTCGACTTCCTCTCCATTTCAAGTTATGATGGCAGGGAGTCGAGCGGTGTGGTAAGAATCACCCACGATCTCTCGTTAAACATTAAAGACCGCGAGGTCATCCTTGTCGAAGATATTATTGATACCGGTCGTACGGTTAACTACATAATCGAAAACCTCAATACACGAAAGCCCAAGAGCCTGGCAGTCTGCGCCCTACTCAATAAGGAAGAAGACAGGATAGTCGAGGTACCGCTCAGCTATGTTGGTTTTACCATTCCTGGTGTTTTTGTCGTCGGCTACGGACTTGATTTTTCAAATAAGTATCGCAATCTCAGATACATTGGAGTGTTAAATGGTAGCTAAGCAGCCGCCTAAAAGGCGTGCCTTCCAGACCATTATCATCTGGACAATAATTTTTATTGCTGTTTACATTATTGTGCTACAGGTGGTCAACCGAGGAACAAAGGCGGTCGATATTCCCTATTCAATATTTTTACGTGAACTGAGACAGAGGAATGTCGATGAAGTGACGATGACCGAGAAATCAATAAAGGGGAAATTCAAGACCGCCATCGCCTATGAAGACAAAGAGAGTTTTTTCGAATTTACTACATTAATTCCTTTTGAAGACCCCAAGCTCGCCGATGAATTGGTAAAGTATGATGTAACGGTTGTGGCAAAACAGAAATCAGGATGGAGCAATATCGTCATCAACATAATTCCGTGGCTTCTTTTGATTGGTGTCTGGATTTTCTTTATCAGACAGATGCAGTCTGGGCAGAACCGGGCTCTTGGATTTGGTCGAAGCAGGGCAAAGGTCATGCTTGAGAACAAACCGTCAGTAACCTTCAATGATGTTGCTGGTGTGGAAGAGGCAAAGCAGGAATTGGAAGAGGTGATTGAGTTTCTCAAGGAACCAAGAAAATTTACCAGACTCGGTGGACGGATTCCCAAAGGTGTCTTACTCCTTGGACCGCCTGGCACAGGCAAGACCTTGATGGCACGGGCAGTAGCCGGTGAGGCACGTGTCCCGTTCATATCGATCAGTGGTTCAGACTTTGTTGAGATGTTTGTCGGTGTGGGTGCCTCCCGAGTTCGAGACCTCTTTGACCAGGCAAAGCGCAATTCTCCATGTATCATCTTTGTGGATGAAATTGATGCGGTTGGTCGGTTAAGAGGGGCTGGACTTGGTGGCGGACATGATGAACGTGAGCAGACACTCAACCAATTGCTCGTCGAGATGGACGGTTTTGAGGTGAACGAGGGTATCATACTCATGGCTGCGACCAATCGTCCAGACATCCTCGACCCGGCACTCTTGAGACCAGGTAGATTTGATAGAGTCGTGGTACTCGATAGACCAGATGTACGCGGAAGGCTTGGCATTCTTAAGGTGCATACACGGAAGAAGCCACTGGATGGTGATGTTGACCTCGATGTCCTTGCACGCGGTACACCAGGATTTTCTGGTGCGGATCTCTCCAACCTGGTCAATGAGGCTGCACTCCTTGCTGCGCGTAACAATAAACAAAAGATAACCATGAAGGAACTCGAGGATGCCAAAGATAAAATTCTCATGGGTGTTGAGCGAAAGAGTCTGCTCATCTCTGATGAGGAAAAGAAGTTGACCGCCTACCATGAATCTGGGCATGTCCTCGTCTCAAAATCACTTACTGGCATGGACCCGATTCATAAAGTAACCATTATTCCGCGAGGCATGGCACTCGGTCTGACACAGGCACTGCCTATTGATGAGCGCAGAACCTATTCAAAGAAATATTGTTTCAATCAATTGGCATTCATGCTCGGCGGCAGGGCTGCAGAGAAACTTGTGCTCGGTGACCTGTCTACTGGAGCGGGTAACGACATTGAAAAGGCAACAAAACTTGCCAGAAAGATGGTGTGTGAGTGGGGTATGAGTGAGAAGCTGGGTCCCCTGACCTATGGTGAAAAGCAGGAGGAGATCTTCTTGGGTCGCGAAATCGGTATGCATCGAGATTATTCAGAGGAAACTGCCCGCGAGATTGATGAAGAGGTCAAGAAGATCGTTGAAGAGGCAGAGAACATTGCTGAGGGCATCATAAAGCAGAAACTCGACAAGCTCAAGACCCTTGCACAGACACTCCTCGAAAAGGAGATTTTGACCGGTGAAGAGATTGATAAGATATTAAAAGGGGAGAAGAATAAGAAGGATAAACAAAAAAGAGATTGAGAAGTCAGTAAAGACAATATTAAAGGCTATCGGCGAAGATGGTAATCGAGGTGGCCTGAAGGATACACCTCGACGCGTAGCACAGATGTACGAAGAAATATTCGCCGGTGTCAATCAAGACCCCAAAAAAGAGCTCAAGACCTACAAGACAAAGAATGAAGACGAGATGATCATCATAAAGGATATACCGTTCTATTCAGTCTGTGAACATCATCTCTTGCCATTTTTCGGCAAGGCGCATGTCGTTTACATACCAAAAGAGAATAAGATCACTGGTTTTTCCAGCCTGGTTCGGGTCATCGATGTCATGGCAAAGAGACCACTCCTGCAAGAACGATTGACCCATGAGATTGCTGACTTCATGATGAAGAATCTCAAACCAATGGGTGTGTTGGTTGTCATTGAGGCAGAACATCTGTGCCTGTCTATGATTGGTGTAAAAAAACCTGGCACGCTCACCGTGACCTCTGCGATCAGGGGGGTCATGAGGTCAGCGGCAACACGTGCCGAAGCATTCTCGCTCATCAAGGGAAAATAAAAGAGGCAACCGGGCAGTGGTTGATACACTGTATCATTCCCGTATAATTGACTATGAGTGAGACAGTTAAAAAAGGATTATATTCCTGGATTGTGACAATTCTCATTGTGTTAGTCATCAAGGCGACCTTTATTGAGGCGTGTGTCATACCCACACCCTCTATGGAGCAGACATTACTCACTGGTGATGCTGTCCTGGTGAACAGATTCATCTATGGTGTAAAGATTCCAATTCCGTTCACCAATCTGCAGATTCCCCTGATACCGGGACGAGATCCGCATCGGGGCGACATTGTGATGTTCGTATCTCCTTTTGAAAGTATCAATTTGGTGAAGAGGTGTGTGGCAATTGAACATGATACAGTAGAGGTTGTTGATAAGATTTTATTCGTGAACGGTCAAAAGACTGATGATACACATACCTATCACACAGATAGGCGTGTGTATGAAAATACCGGATGGGATACAGAGAATCATCAAAAAGTTTGGGAAGAGGCAGGGCTTGGAGATATATTTGGACTCAGGGTAAGGGATAATTTCGGACCAGTTGTTGTGCCTGAAGATTGTATCTTTGTGATGGGTGATAATCGCGATAACTCTGCTGATTCCAGATTCTGGGGACCTTTACACAAGAAATATCTTAAGGGAATGCCCCTTGTTGTTTTCTTCTCCTTTGACCCAGGCGGTCCAAAG
>Ga0209636_10002196_pt1 | contig 19860 bp, 19 predicted proteins | sample DeeMarSWOR152_54_FD_187464 | JGI IMG/M metagenome (GOLD analysis project Ga0209636, IMG submission 187464) | Marine sediment microbial communities from White Oak River estuary, North Carolina - WOR-1-52-54 (SPAdes) (version 2) | ecosystem: Environmental > Aquatic > Marine > Intertidal zone >... | reverse complement strand
GCGTTTCCTCCAAATAAAAGAGCGGGAAACGGGACTCGAACCCGCGACCAACGGCTTGGAAGGCCGATGCTCTACCAACTGAGCTATTCCCGCTTAAATGGGCAGGGAAGGATTCGAACCTCCGAAGGGTTTCCCCAGCGGGTTTACAGCCCGCCCCATTTGGCCACTCTGGTACCTGCCCAATACCGAAATCATTAAACTTCCTACCCTATCTTCCACACTCAATAACACAATCAGTTTGTTTAAAGCCAGCGAGAGGATTCGAACCCCCGACCCGCTGATTACAAATCAGCTGCTCTACCAACTGAGCTACGCTGGCATATTTTTCTGCCTACGGGCTTTTCCGTTAATTAACCTTTCAGGAAATTGAAGGAAAAGGAAGGATTAACCGCAAATTGACTTTTACCTTCTCTTTAGCCTGCCCGAAACTTCCTCTACTCTCGCTCCAAAATAAGGAATTAAAGGTGCAAAACTACGTCTCGCATACTACAATAATATTGACTTTTTGTCAAGCCAATTTGTTATTCTATCTCTTATTTTTCTCGTTCGATTTCTTTCCGAAGCCTTCTCGCTTTGTCTATTTTTTCTCTTAATCCCCTGTAAAAATCGACTGAAAAGATAAGGTATTTTGCTCTTTGGACTAGCGTCAAATTTTCTTCTACGATTTTTTCAAGCTCTGCATCTTTGCTTTTAAGGGCATCTCTTAACCCTTTCAACTCCTGTATCACGTTTTCGATTTCTTGGTCTTCTGATTTTTCTTTGGCCAAGACCAATCTGAGCTCTTTTAGCTTCTGTCCGATTTCTCCTTGAATGCCTCTTTTCTCTTTTTCAATACGGTTCAGTGCAGGGAAAATCTTTGCTGCCTGTTCCTCTGTCAAATCCAATGCTTGCGTCATCCTCAATAATCTTAGGGTATTGATATTCTCTCGAATTTTTTTTCGCGCTCGATTCTCTTCATCAGGAAAAGCAGCCAAGAAGATTGAACTCACGAAAAGAAAACAAAATACAAATAAAAATAGTCTTTTTATCCGCATGATAATCCTCCTACGATTTAATCTCTTTTTTAATTTCCGAATCTAAGTAAATCAATTCCTCCTCTGTCAGCTCTTCCTCGGGAAAAGTCAGGTCCTCGAAACCAGGAACAATCCCTCCTTCTGTCTCTCCTAGAGATTCTCCGATAGATTCCAGGATGATGGTGTTGAATATATCCGCCAGTTCCGAATTTTCCCCGATTTCTTGGAAGACTTGAGCCAGGGAATCCTCAAAAGAAAAAAAATAAACTTCCTGTCCTGCTCTGGTCTGGAAGTAAAAAGTGTATAAGCCGATAAAAATAAGCAGGATTAATGCTGCTCCAACCCAGGCCCATCTCCAACCCCAGGCAAAAGGACTTCTCTCTCTCTGTCTTGGTTCAAGAGATGATATTCTGTCCTTTATTCTGGAAGGAAACTCTTCCCAGTAAGTGGGAGTAACTCTTCCGTAGTCAAGCTCTTTTGCTGTCGTCTGGATTCTTTCAAGCCGCTCCAGGTAAGAGCGACAGAGGTAGCATTCCTGGAGATGGCTTTCGACGTCTTTCTTCTTTCTGCCTGACAACTCTCCGTCAACCAGGTCCGAAAGCCATTTCTCAATTTTTTTACATTTCATCGGATACTCCTTAATAATAAGACCCTAGTTTATTCTGAAGGATCTTCCTTGCCTTATGCATCCGCCAAGAAACCGTCTTTTCAGAACAGCGAAGGGCTTGAGCTGCCTGGGCATGAGTCATGTCTTGGAAGGTGATCAATATAAAAGTCGCCTTGTAAGCTAAAGGCAGGGAATCCACAGCCTCCTTCAATTTCTCTTTAAATTCTCTCTTTAGAGAATGATGTTCTGGCGACGAACTCGGGAGTTTTGCTTCTCTCAAGGGAAGCTGGCTTTCCACGAACTCCTCTCTTCCTTTTTCCCGGTGCTTTTTTCTTAAAAAATTCATAGTTGTGTTGACCGCAATCCTGTAAAGCCAGGTGTAAAAATTTGCCTTCTGTCTAAATTTCTGGAGGGATTTGTAAGCATTCATGAATGTCTCCTGGGCCAAATCATCGGTATCATGGTGATTTCTGGTGAATTGATAAATCGTACAGTAGATCTTCTTCTGATGCCGACAGACCAACTCTGTAAAAGCATCTGGATTGCCCTTTTTCGCCTCTTGAACCAAGAAATCATCTGGCAATTCTTCCATGTCTCTGAAAACTTCCATCTTATTAGACATTAATTATACGAAATCCTTGGCAAAAATAATAAGCTAGAATAGCTAGTCTAGGGGAGCATCTTCAAATGCCAGCAAACGAGGTCAGGTCTTAACTTTCAACATTTTGCTATCTAGATCATATATTTTCTTGGAAATGTTGAAAGTTAAGACCTGACCCCAAATGACTAGCTTTGAATTGACAAGAGGCAAGGTTACTGATATCATTTCATGTCATTTCTCAAAGGTGACTCCCTATGATTGAACGATATACCCGCCCAAAAATGGGATCAATATGGACAGAAGAGAATAAATACCAGAAATGGCTTGAAGTTGAGCTGGCTGTCTGTGAAGCATGGGCAGAATTAGGTAAGATACCTCTTAAAGCTCTTAAGCAGATCAAAGAAAAAGCCTCATTTTCTGTCGAACAAATCACCGAGATAGAAGAAGTTGTTAAACATGATGTGATCGCCTTCCTAACCTCTGTATCTGAAAAAGTCGGCGATGCGGCCCGTTACATTCATCTTGGTTTAACTTCCTATGACATCGTGGATACGGCCCTCTCGTTGCTTTTAAAAGAATCTCTTCTGGAAATTCAGGAAGACCTTATCTCCCTTAAAGAAGAAATCAAGACTCAAGCTCTTCGCCATAAAGAGACAGTCATGGTGGGCAGAACTCATGGAGTCCACGCGGAGCCAATTACCTTTGGAGTCAAACTTTTAGTCTGGTATGAGGAAATCAAGCGCCATCTTAACCGCATCGAAAAAGCGCTGGAGACGATAAGCGTGGGCCGAATCTCGGGTTCAGTAGGCACCTATATCCATCTTGACCCTAAGGTTGAGACCATAGCCTTAGACAAATTAGGACTAAAGCCCGCCAGAGTCTCCACTCAAATTCTTCAGCGCGACAGACATGCTGAAGTCCTCTCTGCTCTGGCTCTTGTCTCTTCCTCTCTCGATAAATTTGCAGTAGAAATCCGTCATCATCAAAGGACTGAAGTCCTGGAAGTCGAAGAGCCCTTCACGAAAGGGCAAAAGGGCTCCTCCTCTATGCCTCATAAAAAGAACCCGGTGAGGACAGAGAGAATTTCAGGGCTGGCCCGCCTTATCAGAGCCAACCTCCAGGTGTCTTTGGAAAACATTCCTCTTTGGCATGAGAGGGATATCTCTCATTCGTCCGCGGAAAGAATCATCTTCCCTGATTCTTTTATCCTAACGGATTTTATCCTTGCCGAAACAACAGACATCATAAAAAACTGGATGGTTCACCCTGAAAAAATGAAAGAGAACATAAATCTCACCCGAGGGCTTGTCTTCTCCCAAAGTGTACTCCTGGCTCTCACTAATAAAGATATTTCTCGAGAGCAAGCTTATAAATGGGTTCAGAAAAATAGCCTTCGGGCCTGGGAGGAGAAGCAAGATCTCAAGGAACTCATCCTTGCAGACCCCGAAATAAAAAAAATCTTATCACCGGAAGAAGTTGAAAGTTGTTTCTCTCTCCAACCCTACCTCGAAAAAATTGATTATATCTTCGAGAAAGTATTAAGCGATGAGAGTTAGGATTCTTGTCTCTTACAAAGATAGTGTCCTCGATCCTCAAGGCCAAACCGTCAAGAATGCTCTTCATACTTTGGGATATGATTTTATTAAAGATGTGAGGCAAGGCAAGGTTTTTGAACTCGATCTTGAGGAATTATCGCAGGAAGAGATTGTAAAGGTCATTCCTGAAATATCAGATAAGGTTTTGGCCAATCCCATAATCGAAAAATTTTCTTGGCAAATTATTGATAAGAGCTAGACCAGAGAACAGCGAGAAAAATAACAATCAGTTCAATTTAATCCTAAGATTTTAGTGCGCAAATGAAATTTGGAGTTGTCATTTTTCCCGGATCCAATTGTGACTATGATACTTACTTTGTCTTGAGGGATATCCTCGAACAGGAGACTGTTTTTCTCTGGCACAAGGATCATGACCTGAAAAATGTTGACTGTGTGGTCCTGCCGGGCGGTTTTTCTTATGGAGACTATCTAAGGTCAGGGGCTATCGCGAAATTTTCCCCTTTGATGCAGGAAGTTAAAGAATTTGCCTCCAAAGGGAGGCTTGTCTTGGGGATTTGTAATGGCTTTCAGATTCTGATGGAGTTGGATCTGTTGCCAGGAGCCATGCTCAGGAACAAAAGCCTCAAATTCCTCTGCCAGTTTGTTACCATCAAAGTGGAAAATGATAAAACTCCTTTCACCCACAAGGCGAAAAAAGGGAGTGTTCTGCGGATTCCGATTGCCCACTATGAAGGCAATTACTTTGCACATCCTGAGATAATTCAGGGATTGGAAGCAAACAAACAGGTCGTCTTCAGATATTCAGATGCCCAAGGCAACATCAATGAAGAAGCAAATGTCAACGGCTCCCTGGGCAATATTGCTGGTATTACCAACCGGGAAGGCAATGTGATGGGGATGATGCCTCATCCAGAAAGGGCCTCAGAGATTCTACTGGGAAGCCAGGACGGCCGAGTGATATTCCAATCTATCATCGAATATAATAGCTAAATGACCATCTAGTAAGCCTAGCTCCTATGGATGGAGCGGAGCGGTTATGATTGACAGAAAACTACTCGAAGAACACAACCTAACCTTAGAGGAATACGAGAAGATTGTTCAGCTCATCGGCCGGGAACCGAACATTACCGAGCTGGGGATTTTCTCTTTGATGTGGTCGGAGCACTGCAGCTATAAAAGCTCGAAGGTTCATCTCAAAACATTACCCACCCAAGGGAAAAATGTCATCCAAGGACCTGGAGAGAATGCGGGTATCATTGATATCGGTGAAGGATTGGCTGTGGTCTTCAAGATTGAATCTCACAACCATCCCTCCTTCATAGAACCCTTTCAGGGAGCAGCCACGGGAGTCGGGGGAATCTTAAGGGATATCTTCACCATGGGCGCTAGGCCTATCGCTCTCCTGGATTCTCTCCGTTTTGGCCCCTTGGTTAATTCCAAAAATAAGGCGGTCATGGAAGGAGTCGTCTCTGGGATATCTTCTTACGGGAATTCTATTGGGATTCCCACCGTTGGAGGAGATGTCTACTTCAATGAATGTTATTCTTTGAATCCTCTGGTCAATGTTTTCTGTCTGGGAGTTGTGGAAAAAGAAAAAATCTTCTATGCCAGAGCCGAAGGAGAGGGAAATCCTGTTTTGTATGTGGGAGCAAAGACCGGACGAGATGGTATTCATGGCGCAACCATGGCTTCAGCCGAATTCGGAGAGGACCTGGAAGAGAAAAGGCCTAATGTCCAGGTTGGAGACCCGTTCAAGGAAAAATTATTGGTGGAAGCCTGTTTGGAAGTTATGGCGAAAAGACTCATTGTAGGCATTCAAGACATGGGAGCCGCGGGTCTGACCTGTTCCACTTCCGAGATGGCTGCGAAATCTGGAACAGGGATTGAAATCGACTTAGACCTTGTCCCTCAGAGAGAAGAGAGAATGACGCCTTACGAGATTATGTTATCCGAATCCCAAGAGCGGATGCTTATTGTAGCCAAAAAAGAAAAAGTTAAAGAAGTACAACAGATTTTTGCCAAATGGGATTTGGATGCTGTCTGCATCGGACAGGTTACTAAGGGAGGAAAACTCAGGGTTAAAGCCAACGGGAAGACAGTTGTCGATCTCCCTGTAGAGGCAATCATCAACCTCTGTCCAGTTTATGAAAGAGAGCTAAAACGTCCTTCTTACCTTGAATCAACTCAAAAGCTAGAGCCTATTCCTCAACCAAAATATTACAACGAACCTCTGAAGAAGCTCCTCTCATCAGCAACCCTTGCCGACAAAGAATGGATTTACCGCCAGTATGATCATATGGTTCAGACGAACACGGCATTGCTTCCAGGGGCGGATGCCTCTGTGTTGAGAATAAAAGACAAGAAAAAAACCTTAGCCATAACTCTCGATGGGAACTCCCTCTATTGTTATCTGGAGCCTAGAACAGGAGGGAAAATTGCCGTAGCCGAGGCCTGTCGCAATCTGGCTTGTGTAGGAGCAAAACCAGTGGGAGTGACGAACTGTCTCAATTTCGGCAACCCAGAAAAACCAGAAATCATGTGGCAATTCAAAGAAGTCATCCAGGGAATCGCTCAAGCCTGTGAAGTCTTCGGCATCCCGATCACTGGCGGAAATGTCAGCTTTTACAACGAAACAGACGGCGTGCCGATTTACCCTACTCCAGTGATAGGTGTGGTGGGAATCTTAGAAGATGTTTCGAAACTGATTAGCCCAGGCTTCAAAGAGGAAGAAAATCCCATAGTCCTCATAGGCGAAAACAAGGAAGAAATCAGTGCTTCCGAATACCTCAAATCGGTCCTGAATATGGAAAAAGGGTCACCCCCGCAAATTGATCTCAAAAAAGAGAAAAGAAACCAGGAATTCTGTTTAGAAGCCATATCTTTGGGAATTGTCCGATCAGTCCATGATGTTTCAGAAGGAGGGCTAGCCCTCTGTATTGCAGAATGTTGTTTTTTGAACGAACAAAAATTTGGCTGTAACCTTGAGCTCAAAGATGAAATTCGAACCGATGCCCTCCTTTTTGGAGAAACTCAATCAAGAATAGTCGTCAGCACTCAAAATCAGAACCTTCAAAAACTCCTCGACTTGGCTCAAAAGAGAAGAATCAAGGCTGCTGTCATTGGAAAAACTGGTGGAGATAATCTGGTCATCCGTCATCTCGACCAAGAAGTGGTGAATATTTCTCTTGAAGAGGCTAAGCGGCTCTGGAAAGAAACTCTTCCTGAACCATATAAAATTAGGTAAAGGTCTGCAACTCATGTCGAGTGATTAAATTGTCTTTATCAGAAGCGGTTTCTTAAATTGGTGAGAAGAATAAAATGCCTAAAAAAAATTTTCACAATTCAACACGCAGTGGTTGATTTCAGCAGCTTTTCCATTAAAATAAGAATAATAAAAAAAGAAAAAGAGAGAGAAAATGGCTGAAGAAATTTTTGTAAGCCCTAAGAAAAAAGGGAAAATTGCAGTCCTCATTTCTGGACGAGGATCAAATTTCATGGCCATTCACGACGCGATCCTAGCCAAAAAAATCAACGCTGATGTTGCCCTTGTTTTCAGCAACAAAGAAGAGGCACCTGGACTCAAGATAGCTCAAGAACGAGACCTGGAAACCCTTTATCTGAATCCTAAACTCTACTCAGACCGGGAAGAATACGATAGGGAAATCATCCGTGAACTCAGGAAAAGAGAGGTAGACCTGATCTGTTTAGCTGGATACATGCGGATCTTGACTTCCCATTTCTGTCAAGAATTCAAGAACTGCGTGATGAATATCCACCCGGCTCTTCTCCCTTCCTTTCCCGGGCTCCATGTCCAGAAAAAGGCCCTTGAATGGGGAGTCAGGTATTCAGGAGCTACCGTACACTTTGTCACTCCAGAGGTGGATATGGGACCGATAATCCTCCAGGCTGTGGTGCCCGTTCTCCAGGATGATACGGAAGATACATTAGCCGATAGAATCTTGAAAGAGGAACACAAGATTTATCCAGAAGCAGTAAGGCTCTTTTTTGAAGGAAAATTAGAAGTGAGAGGAAGAAGAGTCTTTATTAAGTAGCGCCAGCTATAAGAAAAACAAAAAGAATTTAAACGAGGAATTAAAGTAGGAAGATGATCAAGTCAGTCAAGGAGCAATTCGAATACCTAAAAAAAGGCTGTGTGGAAATCATTCAGGAGAATAAGCTGAAGGAAAAATTGGCTCGTTCTCTTAAAGAAGAAAAGCCTCTTAGAGTTAAAGTCGGCTTTGATCCCACCGCTCCTGATATTCACTTAGGCCATACTGTAGTCCTTCGCAAAATGAAGCATTTTCAGGATTTGGGACATGAGGTCATTTTTCTCATCGGTGACTTCACTGGACTCATCGGCGATCCCTCAGGACGCTCAGCGACTCGCCCTCCGATGAGTCGAGAAGAAATTATGGAAAATGCAGAAACCTATAAAAATCAGATATTCAAGATTCTCGATCCTCAAAAGACGGTCATTGATTTTAATTCTCGCTGGCTGGAAAAACTCACCAGCTTTGACATCATTAATCTCACCGCTAAGTACACAGTGGCCAGGATCTTGGAGAGAGATGACTTTTCGAAGCGGCTGAAAAACGGGCTGCCCATTTCTGTCCATGAAATCCTCTACCCTCTGATGCAAGCCTATGATTCTGTTGCTTTAAAAGCAGATGTGGAGATGGGAGGAACCGACCAAAAATTCAACCTACTTGTCGGCCGGGAAATTCAGCGAGAATTTAACCAGGAACCCCAAGACATCATCACCATGCCTCTACTTGAAGGGTTGGACGGCGTGGAAAAAATGAGTAAGTCTTTGGATAACTATGTGGGAATCACAGAGCCTCCTGGAGAAATCTATGGAAAAATTATGTCCATCTCCGATCCTTTGATGTTCCGCTACTTCGAACTTCTCACCGATGTGCCTCAATCTCAAATCGTGAAATGGAAAAGGGAAGTCAAAGAGGAACAAGCCCATCCCAAAGACCTGAAGTCCCAACTGGCTAAATCCATTGTCACCGATTTCTGGGGAAAAAAAGAAGCCGAGCAAGCTGCTGATGAATTTGAAAAAGTCTTTAAAAAAAAAGAAATACCTTCCGAAATCGAAGAGATAATACTCAAAAAATCAGAGATGGAAATTGTTGACCTGCTCGTTGAGCAAAATATTTTTCCTTCACGCGGGGAAGCGAAAAGAATGATCCGCCAGGGAGGAATCTATCTTGATGGCCAGAGAGTCACAGAGCTCGGACTTAAAATTGACTTAAAGAAAAATAAAGAGCTGATCCTCCAAATAGGAAGAAGAAAATTTTACAGGCTTAAACCCAAGAAATGAAATAATCGCTGATTCCTTGGAATCTCGCCCTTTTAGAATCTTAGAAAAAAGCCAACAACGAAGTTGAGACTGCTGACATTATTTGGTTTATCGAAGACTAAGCTATAGCGAAGATCAAGCTTAACTCCGGACGCCAAACTAAGGAAATATAGAATTCCTCCTCCTCCCTGAACGACAGGATCAATCGTTTTCTCTGGGGCAAGAAATTCAACCTCATATCCGAATTCAGAAGTGTAGATTTCATCTTTGGCTAAAAGATTATCAACACCAACACCAAAGACAAGATAGGGACTTATCTTACTATTCAAAAAATGATAGATAAAATTCAATGTCACCGCAATATGGCTGGATGTATTAATCTCTACTGTATCCTGATCAGAAGGGTCTATTAATGCCACCTCAGAGGAAAGAATATATCTCGCCTCCAAGGCAATGGCTATGTTTTTAGTGAAAGAATAAGCAAAGTCTGCCCCAAAACCAAGTGGAGTGTGAGCGGGGGTGACAGGGAAATCGTTTTCTCCCATAACATATTTATCTTCGGAACCGTACTCCAACACATGGCTTAATCCGCCAAAAAGAGAGACTTGAAATTTCTTTTGCTGCCCAAAGACGAAGCTAAAGGCAATAGCAAGAATCGAAAGAAATAGGACTCCTTTTTTCATTTTTTTCTCCAAGGTCATTTAAATTCATCTTTATTTGTCTGTTCTTCTTTTGAATTATATTTTCAAGCTGGGGAAGATTTGGGATATTCTCCGAATTGTTGCTTGAAACATTCAGGATAAACGTCTTTTCCCCCCAGCAAGAGGAAAGTCAAAGGCATGACTTCCGAAGCTAACTCAGACATTCTCCTGGCTAAGTTGCGGATTTCCCACTGAGAAGTGGCATCTTCCCGAAGTCTTGAAATACGGTGAGGGCTTTTCTTCTTGAGCTCTTCGATGATTTCGCTATCGATGTTATACCCGGCGAGCAAAACCTTCATGATTTTAACTACAATAAAAAGAGTTAAGAAAAATGTCAACTCCCCTCCAATGGGGTCAGGCCTTAACTTTCAACAATCGAGGCTTTCTCTATTAACAATTTAAGAAAAATGTTGAAAGTTAAGGCCTGACCCCTCTCTTCTACATTGAATTATGTTATGAGTTGCATTACTATGGATTCAAGGCAACAAAATGAAAAACAAAGAACTCGCTTCGATATTTGCCCGCATCGGAGATGCCTTAGAAATCAAGGGAGAAAGCGGGTTCAAAATCGTTGCCTACCGAAAAGCAGCTCGAATTCTGAAAGATTTAACCGAGGATATTGCCACTGTTGCCAAAGAAAAGAGACTCGAGGAAATTCCTGGAATCGGTAAAGGGATTGCCAAGAAAATTGACGAATACCTCCAGACTGGCCAGATTCAAAAATACCAAGAAGCCCTTTCTGGAATTCCCGAGACTCTTTTGGATCTCTTGGAGATTCAAAATTTGGGAGCCAAAACCCTTCATATTGCCCACCAAGAGTTGGGTGTCCAAGCCCTAGATGATTTGAAAAAAGTCATCGAAGATGGTTCACTGGCCAACCTCTATGGTCTCGGCGAAAAAAAAGTCGAGAACATCAAAAAAGGAATTGCAATCTATGAACAAGCTCAAGATAGAATTCCTATCTTCGAAGCCTTAAATATCGTGGAAGAGATCATCGTTTACCTCAAGAAGGCTCCTCAAATCGAGCGTCTCTCGCCAGCAGGCTCTCTTCGCCGGATGAAAGAGACTGTAGGAGATATCGATATCTTGGCTACGGGGAAGAACGGGGCAAAGATCATCGAATATTTCACTCAATTCCCGGGTGTGAGTCATGTTTTAGCGGCAGGGGAAACCAAAGGTTCAGTCATGATTTCAACCGAAAGAGGTGAGCGTCAGGTCGACTTGCGGATAGTTGATGAATCAGAATATGGAGCTGCCCTTCAGTATTTCACGGGTTCCAAAGCCCATAACATCAAATTGCGGGGCATGGCCAGGTCAAAAGGGCTAAAGATTTCCGAATATGGTGTCTTCCGTGGCAAGAAAAAAATTGCAGGCTTTAACGAGAAAGAAGTCTATAAAGCCTTGGGGCTTCCTTTAATCCTCCCCGAACTCAGAGAGGATAGAGGAGAAATCGAACTTGCCTTGAAAAACCAACTTCCTCGAGTGGTGGATTATTCGGATATTAAAGGAGACCTGCATGTCCACTCTCTCTACAGCGACGGACACGTGTCTATAAAAGACCTGGCAGGATTAGCTCGGAACATGAAATACGAATACATTGCCATTTGCGACCATTCTCAATCCGCGAAATATGCCAATGGTCTCTCGCCTGAGAGGCTACACAAGCAGATCCAGGAAATCCACCAACTCAATCAGGACTTCAAGGATATCAGAATACTAAAGGGAATAGAAGTGGATATTCTCCAAGATGGACAACTGGACTTGCCGGATAAAATATTGAAAGAACTGGACATCGTGATAGCTGCTGTGCATACGGGATTCAAGAAGAAGGTCACGGAAAGAATCCTAAAGGCCATGGAGAATCCTTTGGTCACGACCATTGCTCATCCTTCAGGAAGACTCATTTCCAGGAGAGAAGGTTATGAAGTCGATTTGGAAAAAGTACTGCAGGGAGCTAAAAACAAAGGCAAGGCTCTCGAACTCAATGCTTTCTATGACCGTCTCGATTTGAATGAATTTTACTTAAAAAAGGCTAAAGAAATGGGAGTAAAAATCTGCATCGGTACAGACACCCATTATCCGACCGGACTTCAAATGATGCGGCTGGGAGTTGGGATTGCCCGACGTGGTTGGCTGGAGAAAAAGGATATCTTGAATTGTATGGGTTACCAGGAGCTCATAAAAAATAAACAAAGGATGGTTCCCAGAAAGAGTTAAAGAAATATAATATGGAAAAAAAGTGAAGTCAAAAAAGATGAAAGGAGAAAGAAATGACTGATGTTTCCCAAGCATCGGTGGAAATGCTTTTAGGGATGGCTGTCAGAGCCGAGATAGATGCCAACAGGATCTACTCGAACTTGGCCGCCCAGGTGTCAAATCCTCTCTTAAAAGAAAAGTTCACCCTGTTGGCTTTTGAGGAGAATAAGCATAAAACGATTCTGAAAAAGCTTTTTGACAAGCTGTTTCCAGGAGAAGAAATCCAAATTCCTGATAAAACAGATGAGGCCCTTCTTCCCTCTATTCAAATGAGCCCTTCGTCCCCTTTAGTCGACATCCTCTATCAGGCTATGGAAGCAGAAAGAGCAGCTGAAAACTTTTATCTCTCCCTTTCAGAAAGAGTCCAGAAGCCCCAAAAAGAAATCCTCGAATATCTAGCCAACGTCGAGAAAAGCCATTACCATATGCTTCACAGCGAATATATCATAGCGCAAGAATTCGAGGATTATGCTGAGAAAGATATCGATAAAGTCGTCACCTAAAGAAAATAAAAATGGGGACGGTTCATTTTTTTCGCAGTTTGCTCACCTTACCCTGGGGGTTGTTGAGAAAAAATAGAACCGTCCCCTATTTTTATCCCCTATTTTTGGAATTAACCTTTCATAACCCCAACAGGGGTGACTCTTGCCACCAGCTTCCCGATTCCCACCTCATGGGAAACTTTAACCACCTCGTCAATATCTTTATAGGCTTGGGAAGCCTCCTCAGCTACTCCCCTCCAGCTGGTTGATTTTAATTCGACTCCCTTCCTTTCCAAATCTCGTTTTATCTGTTCTCCCCTGAATCGACGCAGAGCTTCATGTCTTGACATCACTCTTCCCGCTCCGTGAGCAGTCGAACTGAAACTCAATTCCTCTGCTTCTAAAGTGCCAACCAGAATATAAGAAGCAGTCCCCATACTTCCAGGTATGATAATCGGCTGCCCGACCGCACGATAGACACTGGGTATCTCATCTCGCCCCGGACCAAAACTCCTGGTCGCTCCCTTCCGATGGATACATACCTCTTTCCACTGCCCGTCAATTTTATGATTTTCAAATTTGGCCACGTTGTGACAGACATCATAAATCTGATCCATTCCTTTTGAACTTCCCATAATCTTCTCAAAAACATTCCGAACCCAATGGGCAATCATCTGCCTGTTTGAAAAGGCATAATTGACTGCCGCACTCATAGATTTATAGTATTCCTGGCCCAACTCAGAACGAATGTGGGCATGAATCAACTCTCTATCAGGCAAGCCTTTGGTTCCATATCTATTTTCCATCAACCGAATGTAATCAGAAGCAACCTGATGGCCTAAGCCTCGGCTGCCACAGTGAATCATGACCAAGATTTGTCCTTCAGATTGAATGCCGAAAACTTGGGCTACGTCTTGATTATATATTTGAGAGACTTTTTGAATCTCCAAGAAATGATTGCCAGCTCCCAGTGTTCCCAATTGAGGAATTCCTCTCTCTACAGCTCTTTTGGAAAGATAACGGAATTCAGCTTCTTTCATCCGTCCCCCTTCTTCTGTCCGCTCCAAGTCCTCTCTTGTACCATATCCATTCTCCACGGCCCACTCCGCTCCCTTAATACAGACCTCTTTCAGAACCTCGCGACTGAGTCGGGTTATTCCTGCTTTACCAACCCCAGCTGGAACTTCTCTGAAGATTTCTGCTAAAAGCTCTTTCCTCTTTCCGTGGATGTCTTTTTCTGAGTAATCCGTTTTCAATAACCTTACTCCGCAATTGATATCGTAACCAACTCCGCCGGGAGAAATGATGCCTTCATCCATATCAAAGGCGGCCACTCCACCAATTGGAAACCCATACCCCTGATGGGCGTCAGGCATAACATAAGCAATCCTTTGAATTCCCCTCAAACAAGCAACATTTCTTGCTTGCCGAAGAGTCAAATCTCTTTTCACGTTTTCCAAAAGCAGAGCAGACGTATAGATCCGAGCCGGAACTCTCATTTCCCCCTGCTTGGGAATTTCCCAAGTATACTCATTTATTTTTTTCAATTCCATTATGACACCTCAAACATCGACCACGACTTGAAGAGTTACGGGCCGATTTTCGTTAATTTCCATCTCGTTGTAAGTTATGGCCTTAACTTCACCAAAGATTTTATACTTGTCAGAATATTTATCCCCCTCAAAGAAAGCCTCTAAATTAAACTGGTTTCCCTTTTTTTCAATTTTTATCTTACCCATAGAACTCAAGAGAAACATTTCCGAGTCTAATAAGTATATTATCTCCTCTAAAAAGCCACAAAGCAATTGCTTGAGGTCCTTTCCTTTGACTTTAACCTTGCGTTTAGTTCTTTTCTCTACTTTCTGCCAATCCCACATAAGAGAAGCTGTAGCCAGGGCCGCATTACTGAAAGCTTCTTCCAAAGTACGACCAAAAGCTCGGAATTTCGCATCCGCTGTGTGAGCCAGGAACTCATACTTTTTCATCATTTCTCTCCTAATTCTCTATCCTTGAGCTCACGCATAACCTTAGCCTGGAGCGTTTTTAATCTAGGAGAAAGATGGACCGGATACTTACTGGCTTTGTTCCCGAGGGTTTTATATCTCTCATCAAGCTGCGCGAATTCAGCGAGAAAGGTTTTCTGAATTTCTGGCAGGGGAGGAATCTCAATCGTCGTCTTCCCATTCTCCATAACTTTTACCAACAGCGGCTCCCCTCGCTCCATTTCATCATCCCTCAAACCTATGACATCCCTTTCTAATTTTCCGTCATCGCCCTTGAAGCGGAAAATCTGTTTGTCACCCACCAAAGTTTTTTTGCCTGGGCTTAGTTTCATCACGGGGCGGTCAGCGTATTTCACCAACTTGTAAGCCATGTCAAAGTAAGGCGCATCAGCTGAAACACCCATCTTGGTTCCGACTCCAAAAGAATCAATGTCTCCTCCCTGGTGCAAGACATTCTGAATTTTGTATTCGTCAAAGCTGCCGCTGGCAAAAATCATGGCCTCTTGAAAACCCGATTCCTTCAGGATCTTTCGCACTTTTTGACTCAAGAGAGCGATATCTCCGCTATCAAGCCTTACGCCTTTGAACTCCTCCCCTTTCTGCTTCATTTCATTCGCCACCTCCACAGCTTTAACTGTTCCCCAGAGCGTATCATAAGTATCCACCAGAAGAATTGTGTTTTCAGGAAAAGCCTGAGCAAAGGCCCGGAAGGCCTCGATTTCCCTCTCAAAACATGAAATAAAAGAATGGGCCATAGTTCCAAAAATAGGAATTCCATAAATTTTTCCGGCAAGGACATTGCTGGTACCTTCAAATCCGCCGATGAAACTCGCTCGAGCCACTTTCAATCCAGCATCTGTTCCCTGAGTACGGCGCAAAGAAAAATCCACCAGCTTTCTTGGCCAGGCTGCATGGACACACCTTGAGGCTTTAGTGGCTATCATGGTTTGGAGGTTGAGGGCATTGATTAGAAAAGTCTCGATAATTTGAGCTTCGATCAAAGGGGCCGTGATTTCAAGAAGGGGCTCATTGGCGAAAAAAAGGCGACTCTCAGGCAAGGCATAGACATCGCCTGTAAAGTTAAGAGTCTGAAGATAGGTTAAGAATTCTTGTTTGAAAAGGTTTGTCTCCTTTAAATATTCTAAATCGTCAGTCGAGAATTTGAAATTTTCCAGATAATCGAGGACATCGGCTAAACCCGCTGAAACAAAATATCTCCTTGCGGGAGGATACTCTCGAATGAAAAGACTGAAAGTGGCTGACTCGAACATGGAATACTCATAGTAACAGGCAGCCATGGTGAGCTCGTATAGATCAGTGAGTAAAGCCAAATCGCGGTGATGATTTGTCCTTTTCATTCCGATTGATTATTCTCGTCTATTTTATCTATTTGGTTATGTTTTTTCTGTCAAGAAGAAGACAAAATATCAATCAAAAATATTTCTACCCAGCCCGAACGGAGATGATTTATTTGAAGACTCCTGCGATGGGTTGGCCGCAGAAAGAACAACAGGAATCCTTCACTTTCTGCGTGGCTACAAAAAAACCTTGCCTTTGAATGAGGGCCTGCCCGCAGTGAGGACACGAAGTATCTTCTGATTCTCCCAGGACATTTCCGATATAAATATAGCGCAAGCCTTCTTTTTTCCCGATGGAGAAAGCTTTCCTGAGAGTATCAAGCGGAGTTGCATACCTATCAGTGAACTCGTAATTTGGATGAAATCGGCTGATATGCCAGGGAATATCTGGGTCTAACTTGGCAATAAATCGGGCAATCTGGCTTAACTCTTCTTCTCCGTCATTTTCTCCGGGTATGATCAGAGTTGTTATTTCCACCCAAATATGGAGTTTTTTCATCAGGCGAATAGATTCAAGAACAGGCTCGAGGTGGGCCCGGCAGAAGTCTTTGTAGAATTCCTCTCGAAAGGATTTTAGGTCGACATTGCAAGCATCCAAGTAAGGATTGATGGACTCAAGAGCTTCAGAAGTCATATAGCCATTGGTGACGAATACGTTGGCTAGGCCTTCTTCTTTGGCTAATTTCGAAGTTTCATAAGCATACTCATAGAAAATTGTGGGCTCAGTATAGGTATAAGAAATGCTCTGGCAGCCATGGCTTTTTGCCTGAGAGACGACCTCTTTAGGTAAAAGCTTATGCCCTGCCAAGCTTCCTTCTCTTCTTTTTGAGACTTGCGAAATCTGCCAGTTTTGACAGTAGGGACAGCGAAAATTACAGCCAATCGTAGCTATAGAGAAAGAGGTCGTCTTCGGTAAAAAATGGTAAAGAGGCTTTTTCTCGATTGGGTCTATATGAGCAGCAATGACCTCTCCAAAGACGTGAGTATATAATTTGCCCTCTCGGTTTTGTCTCACTCCACAAGTTCCGAATTTCGGAGGAACAATCTGACAGCGATGATTGCAGAGGCAGCACTCAACCTTCTCTTTAGAAAGGGACCGGTAGAGCATCGCTTCTTTAATCATTTTGTTCCATCAAGGGCTTTCATGAATCTCGATCAGATTCCCTTCAGGGTCTTCCACAAAAAAAATCTTGCGCCCTTCTCTTTCCACCTGAAGAATGGTCACTCCCTTCTGTCGAAGCTCTTGGCAGAATTTATTTTTATCAGCAACTTCTAAAGCCCAATGATTGTAACCTGAAATATCAGACTCTCTTCGCTTTAAATTCAAGTTTTGAGGAGTAATAATCTCAAGAATACTCTGGCCAAGCCTAAGCTTTGTCAGGGTGCAAGTGCTCGGAATTCCAAAAATTTTTTCCATTAGATCTTCGGAGACAAGCTTTGTCTCTCCCTCTTCAAAGCCTAACTTTTCTGTGTAAAATTTTATCAGGTTTTGAGGATTACTGGTGAATACTCCTAGATGATGGCAGGTAGGAATCATCTTTTTTTTCATAGCCTGTTTTCCATTAACAATTTACATATCTAAGGATAAAATTCTCTGTAAGAAGGGCAGAGATGGTTCAGTTTGCACGAAGGACAAAGAGGTTTTCGGGCTTTGCAGATCTTTCGCCCATGATTGACAAGCATATAATTGAAGTCCAGCCAGTCTGTCTTAGGTACGATAGCCATCAAATCCCTCTCAATTTTATCTGGAATTTTCTCTGTGCTCAAGCCCAACCTTCCAGACAGGCGCTTTACGTGAACATCGACAGCAATACCCTCTGCTTTCTGGAAGGCACTTGAAAGTACAATATTTGCGGTCTTTCTTGCTACTCCCGGAAGAGTTATGAGCTCTTCCATCGAGTCTGGCACTTCTCCGCTGAAATCCTTCACCATCTTCTTCGAAGCTGCAATAATGCTTTTAGCTTTATTCCGAAAAAATCCGGTGGGTCTTATCTCATCCTCCAATTCTTCCTTCTTGGCGCGAGCAAAATCAGCCGGAGTCTTGTATTTCTGGAAAAGAGAGGGGGTGATTTGATTGACTCTTTCATCCGTGCATTGAGCCGAGAGGATAGTGGCCACCAGGATTTGGAGGGAAGTTTTGAACTGGAGGGCGGTGTGGCTTAAGGGATAATTTTGGCGCAAAATCTTGGTGATTTCTCGGATTCTTTCTTCAGCCATATTCATTCCTCTCTTAAAATGGACAGAAGCCAGAATGGCAGCCGCCAGAAAATTCAGATTCGGCAGTGATGAAATTAAAATCTTCTAAGGGCTTTTCTGCCATACTGGTACTGAAAGAAAGCACCTGCTCTTTCTTCGTTCCGTAGCGATAAACGGTTATGCCTTTGCATTTCAATTCATAAGCCGAAAAATAAATATCTCTCACTTCTTCAGCAGACGCTTCGGGGGGTAAATTTATGGTTTTGGATACAGAATTATCTGTGTATCGCTGGAAAGCAGCTTGAATTTTAAGATGCTGGGAAGGCGGTACATCGAAAGCCGTCACATATATTTTTCTCAAATCAGCAGGGAATTCTTCTATGTTTTGAATAGTGCCAAATTTGCCTGCTTCAGCCATTAGCTCTTTGGAATAAAGTCCCCTCTGGCGAATTTCTTTTTCGAACAAAGGGTGAGTTTCAAAAAGCCTCGTCCCTGATAACACATTGCGCACATAGCTGAGCGCAAAGAGAGGCTCAATGCCGCTGGAACACCCGGCGAGTATGCTAATTGTTCCGGTTGGAGCGACTGTATTGACCGTGGCATTACGCAATCTTAAATTTTTTTGGGGAAAAATAGAATTTTCATAGTTAGGAAAGACTCTTCTTTCTTCAGCCAGAGCTTGTGAAGCCTGGAGAGATTCTTGGTGGAAAAACTTAATGATTTGAGAGGCCAGCTTTACTGCTTTCTCATCTGTGTAAGGGATTCCTAATTTGATCATCATATCAGCAAAACCCATCACACCAAGGCCAACTTTACGATTGGCAAAGGTCATCTCCTTTATTTGAGGCAGAGGATATTTATTGACTTCTATCACATTGTCCAGAAAACGCACTCCCCAATGGATTTTTTCTCTCAGCAGGTCCCAATCTATGGAACCGTTGTTGACAAATTTTGATAGATTAATAGAACCAAGGTTACAGCTTTCAAAAGGCAAAAGCGGAATTTCTCCACAGGGATTGGTTGCCTCTATCCGGCCTAGTCCTGGGGTAGGATTATGGCGGTTGATCTCGTCCAAGAAAACAAGCCCGGGGTCACCAGAACGCCAAGCTGAATAGACAATCAAATCAAAGAGAGATTTGGCGTTTATTGATTTGACTTTTTCATTGGTCCTGGGATTGATGAGATCAAAGTTCTCTTCTTTCTTGGCTGCTTCCATAAATTTATCTGTGACGCCAACAGAAAGATTAAAGTTGGAAAAGGCGCTTTCCTCAAGCTTGGCTTCGATGAAATCCATGATATCCGGATGGTCACAGCGTAATATACCCATATTCGCTCCCCGCCTTCTCCCTCCTTGGACAATGACTCCTGTGGCTTGGTTGAAAATGCTCATGAAAGAAACAGGCCCAGAGGCTTCGCCTTTGGTGGTAGACACCAAATCCCCTTCTGGTCTCAGGCGAGAAAAATCAAAACCTGTTCCTCCCCCTGTCTGGTGAATCATGGCCATATTCTTCAAGGCGTTAAAAATTCCCTCCATAGAATCCTCAACAGGGAGAACAAAGCAGGCAGAAAGCTGACCAAGCGAGGTACTAGCATTCATTAGGGTTGGAGAATTAGGAAGAAACTCCAAAGCCGTCATCATTTTCAGGAAAGCTTCTTCCACTTCTTCTCTCGACTGCTTTGATTTAAAATTCGCTTCTGCCTCACTTACTGCCCTGGTAACTCTTTGAAAAAGCTTCCTGGGTGTCTCGATGATGTTTCGGGCATCATCCTTTAAAAGATATC
>Ga0209636_10002195_pt1 | contig 19863 bp, 17 predicted proteins | sample DeeMarSWOR152_54_FD_187464 | JGI IMG/M metagenome (GOLD analysis project Ga0209636, IMG submission 187464) | Marine sediment microbial communities from White Oak River estuary, North Carolina - WOR-1-52-54 (SPAdes) (version 2) | ecosystem: Environmental > Aquatic > Marine > Intertidal zone >... | reverse complement strand
TAGGGAACGCTACCACCGTTATGTAGAGAATGGCATCCGGGCAAGCAGAGAGTTTGCCTGGCCTGCTCTTGTCGAGCGGGAGTACGATCTTATTGCAGAGAGCTATGCCCAGCGCTTCTGTAGCGCTGGCAATATCCATCGAGGGGAGGTACACAAGCCATATGCGGCGTAGCATCATGAGAACTGTTGTCGGACGGAGACACTCTCAGGCAGGTTCTTTGCTGCGTGGTCTGGCAGTCGGGATGCTTATCTGCTCTTGTGTCGGCTGTGCCACGACTACGGATCACGACGTCGCTGTCGGTGAAGCCGAGGAAGACGCGGGAGCAGGGGATGAAGAGGGGGTACCCGGTGTCGGCCAGGCAATCCGTATCGATACGGTGCGCATCGATTGTGGATCTCCAGGTGATCCGATCGGCGCCGTCTTTCGCCCCGGAGTGCAGGTTCATTTCTTCGGGCCCGGGATCGATAGAATGTTCCGTCAATTCCTCGAAGATATGCGTGTCGGCGTCGTCAGGATTCGGATTGAGGGCGCGTTGCGCTACTCTACGAGTTACGCTGAGTTTCGCCAACACGTATCCGATCACGATCGACGAATCCGTGCCGTCATCGATCGCGGAGGTCAGGTGATCATCCAGCTGCATCAGATGCCCCGGTGGCTGTCGAGCGTAAGATCGGAGGATCCAATTCCGGGCCGCAACGATCCGCGCTATCTCATCGCTCCTCCGCGTGACTATGCTCTGTGGGAGGATGTGGTCTATGAGGTCGTCAAACACTTCAACCGAGACCTGGGCCTGGACCTCCTCTACGAGATCTGGAACGAGCCTGAATTCGCCACCATGTGGAGTGGCAATATGGAAGACTACTTCAAGCTCTACCGCCACGCGGTGATCGGCGCCAGAGGTGCGGATCCGGACGCGCGAGTGGGTGGCCCGGCGCTGGGATGGTGGAGTTCCGGCTACGGGCTCCCAGGTCGTCTTCTTGAAGAGCAGGGAAAGGATGCACTGAAACAGAGTATACTCTATCAATGGCTCGCATATGCGAGTTCGACCGCTCTGCCCGAAATGAAGATGGATCGACTGCCGGTCGATTTTGTGAGCTGGCATCAGTATATCGACCAGACCTCCTATGTTGGCACGCCGGTCAAGACGATCAGAGACTGGCTGGAGGAGTTCGGATATGGTCGTGACACGCCGCTCATTATTGATGAGTGGAATAGTGGCGGTCCACGATTTCACGATCCAAGACGGGATACTCCTTACGGTGCTGCCTTTAGCGCAGCGATGATCGTGGAGATGGATAGGGCAGGTCTCGATGGGCATTCGTTCTTCGAACTCCGGAGTGACTGGCCCGAGGACCCGCAGTTCACAGGCGATCTCGGACTCGTGACACCTATCGGGATCGTCAAACCGGCCTACAATGCCTTCCGTCTGATCTCGATGCTCGACGGCAGACGTCTTGACACAGAGAGGAGTGCTGAGTCATCTCTCGGCATTGTGGCGTCGCGGAACGAGGAGCAGATATGTCTCCTAGTCGTGAATTTTCTCACGGGCGACTCTCCCTTCCGCGAGGCGGGGAGATTTCTTACCGAGCGCGGTTATCAACAGGAGGATCTAAGGCGCCTTGGCCTGACAGCGAAGGAGTTGCATCTGATTTTTCAGGGCAGGAGGAATACGGACGGACTGAGGCTCAGCCCGGCAGAACGTGAGGATCTGGATGCCGCTGCTGCTCTCTATGAGCAAGTAGGAGAGCTCGTCAGCTCGAGTCGTACGGTGGTGCTCGAATTCGTCGATGTTCCCTACGATTCCATCGTGCTTTGCGAGCGCTATCTGATCGATGAGGAACATGCCGGTCTTCACCGGGAGCAGGCAAGGATCGAGAAATACCTCGAGGGGTTGAAAGAACTGAGCAAGGAGGCCGCGCTCGACTATCTCAGGCGTCGCGGATACTCGGCGGTCGAACTCGATCGATGGAGACGTGACTCCCAGGCCGCTGTCGATGCTTACCAACAGGCTCGCGGCAAGCGGCGGCAAGACCTCGGTGCCGCGCTTGAGCTGTTCCGAGAAGAGCGCCGTCGGAGATTAGCACAGGGTGTCAGAGAGATTAACCAATGGGATGGCGTAGCCCTGAAGCCCGAAATAGAGCGGTGTCGGCTAATCGACCGGACGGTCACAATCAGAGTGACACTCGAACCACAGGCGGTGAGCCTCATTTCGCTGCGTCCGGTGGCATCCCGCCGGTGATTCGACAGAGCAGACAGCGAATGGTGTTGATCGTATGATGCGTGCAGGTGCAACGCATGGTGGGCTCGTCAAATGGCTACCGCGTCCGGCATACCTTATTACTGCTCTGGTCGGCGGTCTGGGTATCGGGGCATTGGTTGCCGTAGAGCCGTACGTCCGTGGAACACTTGAGCTTACCATCAAGGAATACAATCTGCTGGACCTCTTTCCCTACCAGCTTCTCCTGTTGATTCTCGGCGCGGCAATGGCTCTACTCGTCGTGCCGTATGTGGGCGACAATCGTATCGAGCGGTTCATCGTGTTTCTCCTTTTCTTGCCGCCTCACTTCAGAGGCTTAACGGTAATTACTGGTCCAGCGGTTACAGTCCTGGCGCTCGCTTTTCTTCTCGAGAGGAGGTTCTACTACCGGGATACAAGCTGGAATCCTACGCCGGTCTACATACTTGCTCTGGCAACGGTCCCGATGAACTTCGTCTCTGTATCCGTCGTTGGCGGCGCAGTAGGATGGGTCCGGGAGGGGACAATCGAGTCACTTCACGTCATTCTGCTGTTCATCCTGATCAATGCGATCATCACCAGGGAGCGGCTCAAGAGTTGTTTTCGCTATCTCGTGGGGATAGGCGTCTTCTCCTCTATCGTGGCTATCGTCACTTTCTTGCTTTACATGTTCACCGGTTTCGGCATCAGCACCGCATCTAGTGAGTATCGAATGGGAGAGACGCCATGGGGTGTGACGATGCGTGCAACCGCTTTCGCTGGACACCCAAACAGTCTGGCCATTCTGCTCGGCGCTCCGGCGGTTATGCTGCTATATCTGGCCCTCTCTCCTCTGGCGCTTTCGAGGCGGCAGCGCCTCGTTCTCCTGGGCGTCACAGGCGTTTTTCTTCTGGCCATCTATACGACTTTGAGCAGAGGATCGTGGGTGGGAATCGCGGCGGCAATCGCGGTCATGCCGTTCTTCCGTAAGCCTTCCTGGTGGCCGTTTTTTTTGGCCGTCATCGCGATAGCGATCTCGGTAGGCTTAACGACGGGCATGTTGCAACAAGGTGTCTCTTCGTTCTATGCGTCGTTTGTCGAGCAAAGGGCAGAGGCAGTTGAGTGCAGGATGTACTATATATGGAGGGGAGTGGGAATTCTCCAGCGCTATCCGCTGACTGGGATCGGGTTGGGGGCCTTCGGACGCTACAACCCGGACCCTGCTGCTGTTGGCATTCACAATCTGGAAATGCAACTTGCCACCGAGGTCGGGATCCCCGGTGCTCTGATCCATATGGGTCTCATCATCCTGGTGACGGTACGGGCCTTCCTGGCAATGCTATCGGCTCGGAGCACTGAGGGACGGACGATAATGCAGATGGTCCTTCTTGCACTCGTGATGACATTGGTACACGGACAGTTTGACATTCTTGCGTTCACATACCATATTTGGTTTGTGCTGGGAATGGCAGAGGCAGCAACTCTCTGTATTAGGCGCAGTGAGGCGGTCGGGGCTGGACCATCCTTTGCCCGATAGGGCTGTTGGCCGGATCGGAAGACTTTTCGGGAATGTGGATTTATTCTTGCAGCAAGAGTTAAGGGGGTCTTGCAGTGGGAGAGAACGACTTCACTGCCTACCTGCGGGCGATCTGGCGAAAGCGGGGCGTAGTGGCGGTTGTGCTCCTGTCCTCGCTCGTCGGTACGACACTGCTTACGCGGCAGCTTCCGCCCGCATATGAAGCCAGGGTGACGCTCTACCCTCCAGCCAGACTTACTCAGGAAACCTTCCTCCTGCAACGCATGACACTGCCAGGTCCGTTCGTTCCGGTTATCAATCCCACCGTTGCGAGAGGTTACGTCGGCATTATGGAGAGTCGGACCGTGGCGGAGGAAGCAGAAAAGCTTGTAGAGGGAGCTTCGGCCCGCAAGTTCTCGAAAAATTCGAGCTTCCACGTGACGGCCAGGAACTTGATGGAGATTGTGGTGCGCGATCGCGATCCGGAGAAAGCTGCAGAGATGGCCAATGCTCTCGCCCAAGCCTTCAACCTGGTCTTCATGCGGTTCCGAACGGAAGCTAATGAGCACCTGCGAGAGTTCCTCACCGAACAGCTCGAGATGGCGAAGAGAGACGTCGAGGTTGCTGAAGACGCGTTGCTCCAATTCGAGCGGGACCGGGGACTCATTCTACCGGATGAGGAATTCTCGCGGCTCGTCGCAGACATGTCTCGGATTCGAGCAGAACGAAATGATACAGAGATTCGAATCGCCGAGATCGATCGGAATCTCTGGCGGGTGCGTGCGTCCAGCAACGACTCTTCGCTTGTTGACATTTCGGAAGAGGTTGCCGTCGATGACCCCACAGTACAGCGGCTGAGAAGCCGCCTGGCGGAGCTCCAGATCGAGCTGGCGCGAATGCTGACAGGGCATACGGAGGCCCATCCACGGGTGGTAGCCCTCAGAGCCGAGCTCCAGGAAGCTACGGTGGCTCTTCGGGAGCAAACGATGATCCGTCTGGAGGGTGAACGCAATTCACTCAGTGCTCTCCATCTTTCGCAGGAGAGCACACTGCGGAGGATTGAGGAAGACCTCACCCAGATTCCCGAAATCGGAAGTGATTTCGCTCACCTGACAAGAGAGATAGCCAGACGTCAGGGGATATACGACAGGCTCTTCAGCGAGGTGCAGGAACTCCTCCTGCAGGAGAGCAGAGAGTGGCAGAGCTTTGTAATCGTCGATTCGGCCATACCTCCGAGGAAACCGGCGTTCCCCGTGTTGTGGATGAATCTTCTGGTAGCTCTCGTCTTTGGCTCAATTGGGGCAGTCTTTCTTGCGCTCTTTCTGGACTTCCTGGAGATGCGGCGTGGGATGCATATTGTATGAGGCGGCGCCGCCGAACTCGGGTAGAACCCTCGCCTGTAGGGCCAGGGTTCCGGAGTGGATAGGGAGTATGGCTCTCACCGAAAACGAGAAGGCGAGGATCAGAGAAGAGGAGCGGAAGGCGGTCTGGTGCCAGCTCTACCGGCAGGCGCAGGAGCGGGGGGAGGTGCCGCCTGAACCCTTCCTTCTCGCAGATCGGCTCCGTCGGCCCTTAGAGTTCGCAGCTTCGATCATCGTGGGATTGGTGATGGCGTTGGGTGCGGTCTTCCTGTTTGTGGCACTCCTCCGGCTCATATGAGCAAGGTGGTGTGATGCGACTACGATTGCGCCAGAAGAGACTACGAAGCGGACAAGGTGTCCCGCTCTCAGAGGCCGAGCAGTATCGTGCGAGTGTGCGCGAGGAGCTGTATCGCGAGCTCGACAAAGAGCGGGAACGCCAGCAGGAAGCGGGCCGGTACCCGTACAAGGGCACGTGGAAGAGACGGGAGGAGGTTCTGAGACTCCAGCGTTCCTCCAGAGTGATGCACATCGAGTTGACGTTCCTGATGCTCCTCGGGTTTCTGTTTGGTCTGTTTGTGATATGGAGGTTCTTTAAGCTGGCGCGGGCAATTCTCTTCCCATGAGTAACCGCGGTGCTCTCGTCCCCGACAGCGAGGAGCGTAGAGGAGAAGTTCAGGCTATGAGGATACTGATCACGGGCGGAGCAGGGTTCATAGGTTCTCATCTATGTGATTTCCTGCTGGCGAGAGGCCATTTCGTCATATGCATGGACAATCTCTGCACCGGGGCGATTAGGAATGTGGAACACTTGGCAGGCCACGATAGATTCACGTTCATCAAGCAGGATGTCACCGAATACTTGTTCATCGGAGGAGACATCGACTGGATACTTCATTTCGCAAGTCCTGCAAGTCCCATGGACTATCTGCGTCTTCCCATCCAGACTCTGAAGGTCGGATCGCTCGGGACCCACAAGGCGCTGGGGCTGGCGAAGGAGAAGGGTGCCGGATTTCTGCTTGCCTCGACCTCAGAGGTATACGGAGATCCGCTCGTGCATCCGCAGTCCGAGGAATACTGGGGGAACGTCAGTCCTATCGGTCCGCGAGGGGTATACGATGAGGCCAAGAGGTTTGCCGAGGCTCTGACGATGGCATACCATCGGAGTCATGGTATCGATGTGAGAATCGCGAGGATATTCAACACCTTCGGTCCTCACATGCGAAAGGATGACGGGCGAGCTGTGCCGACCTTCATTCAGCAGGCTCTTGAAGGGGAAGACGTAACTGTCTTTGGAGACGGGCAGCAGACGAGGAGTTTTTGCTATATCGACGATCTCGTGGACGGTATCTGTCGATTGATGCAGGCGCCGGTCAACGGTCCTGTGAATCTCGGCAATCCTGAGGAGATGACTGTTCTCGAGATGGCGGAATTGATCATCGGCCTGGCAAAGAGTGAAAGCGCGGTGGTGCACCGTCCTCTGCCTGTTGATGATCCGCGAGGACGACGGCCGGACATTACAAAGGCAAGATCCATTCTGGGATGGAAACCGAGGACATCCGTTCGGGTTGGCATTGAACGCACTATCGACTGGTTTCGAACGGAAGTGGTACCCTCTTCGAAGGAGCAGTCAGAGGAGACTCAGTCGAAATCTCTACGTCAATAGGAGTGTAGAATTGATCGAGGCTAGCTATACCGGCGGTCACAAGGAAGGTAGAGATGAGATACACTGTGATATCTAGAGTGATCTGTGCCTCGTTGGCATTCTGTCAACTACTCCTGGGATTTGCATCCGGTCAGTCTTTGGAGTATGTAGTTGGCCCCCAGGACGTGTTGAGGGTCTATATCTTCGATCACCCCGAGCTAAGCACCGATGCTGTGGTGTCGGCCGACGGGTATGTCTTTCTCCCCCTCGTAGGCGCCGTGTCGGTCGGGGATCTGACCATTCGTGAAGTGGAAGGAGTGCTGACAGAGGCCTTTGGCTCCTATATCGTCGATCCAAAGGTGACCGTCGGGCTTGCTATGGAGACTCGGAAGAGGGTGTATGTCATCGGCCAGGTCCGGCGTCCCGGGGCCTATCCCTATGTCGAGGGAGGTCGCTTGAGCGACTACTTGGGCCAGGCGGGAGGCTTTGACGGCGGTGCGGATATCCGCCGGACAAGAATCACCCGCCTCAGCTCTGAGGGGTGGCTCGTCTACTATATCGATGTCGACAGGATATACGAGCAGGGTCGTCGAGATCTTGACATCGAAATGGAGGCCGACGATACTGTGTTTGTGCCGGAGACACTTGCTTCGCGCATTCGCTGGTGGCTTCCGGTTGTAGGATTTGGAGTGGGAATTGTGACAACGTTCATAGTGTGGAGAGCAAGGAGATAGAGGGATGCCTGGGATGATTGAGGGGCTGAGTTCGCTGCGTCACGCGAGAGCGTTGAGCAGGCGATACTTCCACGATACGAGTCTTCTTACCAAGTGGCTGTACATAAGGCGGCAGCTGAGGAAACTGGTTAGGCGTGGCGGTCCGATACAGCTCTGGCTCGGTATGACGTACCGTTGTCAGTGCAGATGTGTTCACTGTTGCCAGGGGCCGTATCTTGGCTCGGATGTCTCGGAGCTAAGCGAGGAGCAACTCCGCGAATTGATTGACATATCGCGTCGTCTGGGGGCGCTGGAGGTTGTCTTGTTTGGGGGAGAGCCGTTGCTCAGGCATGATACGATTCCCCTCATCGCCTACGCACACCGTCGCGGGATGTTGTCCCACCTCTTCACCAACGGCATTCTCCTCGATGAGGAGAGGACGCATGCCTTGAAGGAGGCAGGACTCTTCCGCGTCAATATCTCGATCGATGCAGCTGATGCCGAGGAACATGACAAACGGCGCCGACTCCCCGGATGCTACGAGAAGGCAATCGCGGGGATCGAACGGCTGGTCGCACTCAACATCAGATGCATAATCTGGACATACGCATCGAAGCGAGATGTAGCGCAGAAGAACATGTCCGATCTGAGGGGCGTCATCGCGCTGGGAAAGGAACTCGGCGTGAACGGTGTCTACGTCTGCTTCCCCGTGGCTACAGGTAACTGGGCCTGCGGACAGCACGAGATGCTGACGCTCGAGGAGCGTAACCGGGTTCGTGTCTTCCAGAGCGATCCCTTTGTCGAGCTCGAATTCCCTGAAGAGACTAGTCCCTGCCGGGGAGGAATCCGCATGCTCTATGTCTCCCCGGACGGCCGCCTGAGCCCGTGTCCATGCATACCTTACATCTACGGCGACGTCCGCGAGGAGCCGCTGGACGCGATTGCAAAGCGTATGTGGAACGAGATGCTGCACTACCAGCGACAGGCAGGCGGCCAGTGTATCATGCAATATCCCGCATACAGACGTCTTGTGTACGGCGACGACGCTCCCGCTATCACCCCCCTGCCGTGCATGCAGGAGCCTGAGAGCACGGCCACGACCGAGCAGAGCGAATGAGGTTCGCAGCCGATGCTCTCTGACCTGATCCGCTCCATGCGGCCCCGACAGTGGACGAAGAACCTTCTCATCTTCGCCGGCCTCGTCTTTTCGAGAAATGCGTTCGAAGGACCGCTCGTTCTGCGAGCGGTATTCGCTTTCTTTCTCTTCTGCCTGGCTTCCAGCTGTGTCTACCTGGTGAACGATGTCTACGATGCATCGAGGGACCGTGAGCACCCCTTGAAGCGTGCGCGGCCCATTGCGTCAGGACGGCTTTCCTCTCGTGTTGCACTCATAGTTGCCCTCCTTGGAGGGGGCATAGCGATTTCTGCCTCCTTCTGGCTCGGGTGGAGTGTCGGTATCGGGCCGTGGTTCGGATTGACTACGGTCAGCTACATCCTGTTGATGCTTCTCTACACGGTCTCTCTACGACAGTTCGTCATCATCGACGTGCTGACGATCGCGATAGGATTCGTCATCCGGGCTGTGGCCGGTGCGGTAGTTATCGACGTCGAGATTTCCTCGTGGCTCCTCGTCTGCACCATTCTGCTCGCTCTGTTTCTCGGATTGGCAAAGAGACGTCACGAGGTCCTGCTGCTTGACGAGACCGCGCCCAGCCATCGGCGGAGTCTCGTCGAATACACACCCGCGTTGCTCGATCAGATGATCGCGATCGTGACCGCAGCCGTCGTCGTTGCCTACGTCCTGTACACCGTGTGGCCCGACACCGTGGCCAAGTTCGGTACGACCAGACTGGGTCTCACGCTTCCCATTGTGCTGTACGGGCTGTTCCGATACCTCTATCTCATATACCGCAGGGAAGAGGGAGGAGAACCGGATCGTTCCCTCCTGGAGGACAAGCCGCTGCTTCTTGCGGTTGCGCTCTGGGCGATAACCGCGGCGATCATCGTTTATCATATGCCGTAGACTGAGTGATCGCAGGTAGGTTGAACTCCTATGCGAAAATTACTCAAGTATCTGAGTAGTCTCAGGTATGTCGGATGCTATGTGGCCTTGGTTGGGGTAGTTCTGTCAGCCGCGGTCTCATTCGGGGTTTATCCCAAAGTTGCTGTTGTGGCCGATGCTCCGGTGGATCCGGACGAGTACGGCGTTCTGGGGTTCGGCCTTTGGAAGAATGGCACGCTTTCACCCTATCCGGACGATCAGCCAACGATAAGACGAGGACCAGTCTATCCTGCCTTCGTGGCTGCTTTGCTGATGGCTACCAACGGTTGGTACCCGTATAGCGTTCAGGCGGCGCAGTGTGTTCTATTCGGACTCACGTGTCTTATGGTATTCTGGATATCGAAGACTCTCTGGAACGCCAACGTCGCATTGCTGGCTTCAGGAGTCTGTGCTTTCCATCCGTTCCTGATCTGGTACACCAGCAGGATATGGGTGGAGACGTTGACAACATTCCTCTTCACTGCGCTATTCGCCAGCGCCCTCTACTTGAGCTTAAGGCCGACCAAGTTGAGGACTGTCGTAGTTGGCTGTATCCTGGGTATCAGTGTGCTCTCCAAGGCGACTTTCTTGCCTTTCATTGTCATCGTTCCGCTACTGCTCGGCTGGGTGAAAGACAGGAAGATCGGGTGGCGTCTCGCCTGGGGCACTCTCCCTGTCGCATTGGTGATCGTGTTCCCCTGGACTGTTCGTAACTGGAATCTTACAGGTAAATTGATCCCCGTCCACCTGGGGGCTGGATATACTTGTTACATAGGCGACAGTGTTGTGGAAACCTGGACCCAGTCACCATTTTCGCACATCGATCACTTTCATATCGGTCACAAGAAAGCACTCTCCTTGATGGAGCCAAGTATCACAGGGGAGTTGAAGAGATGGGAGACGGAGGTTCTTTCGGAGTCGATTCTGCGCAAAGACTGTATTGCCAGATACGTCGAGGATCCATGGTTTTTCGTCAGGAAACTGGCTCTGAATTCCTGGAGGTTCTGGATTATCGGCGGAACAACACCCAAAACCGCGCTTATTAGCATAGTACAGATTCCTCTGTTGGTGTTCTTCATGCTGTCCACCATTAGAACGTTGAAGCAGAAACGTCTGAGGACGATCCAGGGTACCATGCTATCACTGGTGTGGTTGTATTTCCTGTTCCATCTTCCCGTGCTCGCCAAGGCGAGGCTGTCTCTTCCCTTAGTTCCGACGATGCTCATATGTGTCTTTGGGCTACTTGAGTCAGCACTGAATGGAGGAGAGCGGTCTACCTGAAAATCCGGCCATGGTAAGCCAACTCCGACTGAGTTGAGTGCGCGTGGCCTGTGACAGGGAAGCCTTGCCGGGAAGGTACCTTGACTCGGGTACTTCCCAACCGGAGTCCGTAATTTGCTTGACACATACAGGTGAGGTGCAGTACAATTATCAGGGAGGTGAACTAAGAGTGATCTTCGGGGGAGGATGGAGTTGGATCGGTCTACGGACTACTACCGGACACTCGGCGTAGAGCGGAACGCGACGAGGAACGAAATCCGGCTCGCCTATCTGCGTCTCGCCAAGGAGTCTCATCCGGATCATGTGCCGCACGAGGGGAATTGGGATCGAGCCAACGAACAGTTCGCCCGTGTTACTGAGGCCTACTCGACCCTGATGGATCCCGAGAAGCGGCGGCGATATGATCTCTCCCTGGTCGGCGGGCAGCGGTTAGAATCGGGTGGTGATGATCCCGGCAAGATACAGGCGGTCAATGCCTTTCGTCAGGGTGTCCAGTCCCTCAACCGCGGCAACCCATCGCGCGCGTTGCTCTACTTCGAGGCGGCGGTGCGGTACAATGAGTCGAAAGCTATCTATCGGAGCTACTACGGTCTCGCTCTCGCGAGAGCGAGGCGCGAGTTCAAGCGTGCGGAAGAGGAGTGTCGCAAGGCCATCGGAGCGGAGATTTTCAATCCCGACTGCTATGTGAATCTCGGGCTCGTGTACAACCTCATGGGCAACAAGGGGCAGGCCCAAGAACAGTTTCATGAGGCTCTCAACTGGGACCCTGAACACGCACGCGCGAAAACCGAACTGGAGGCAGCAGGAAGCGATAAGGGTGGCGGAATCCTCGGCAGGATCTTCCAGAGGAGGACATCCGATGAACGGCGGAGAGAGAGGTCCGGTCGATTACGAGAGTAGGCTCAGGGATGCAGTAGAACGGGTGCCGGGTGCTATTGCCGCAAGCCTGGTGGGGCTTGACGGCATTCCTCTTGCAGGGCACAACATCGAGGCCTCATACGAGCCGGCTGTTGCCGATGCTGAGCTCGCGACCATCCTCTCTTGGGTTGCACGTACGGCTACGAGTCTCGATATCGGCGGTCTCCGCGAGTTCATGTTCGTAGCAGACAATGTGACGTTGGTGGCACGCATGGTCGGAAGAGAGTTCTTCGTCTCGATCGCCCTCAAGTCGCCGACGGTCAATCTGGGCATCGCGCGAGTCGAGACGAGCCGTATAGTGAGTCAATTCGAACAGAGCCTGCTGGCTGGTTAGCTGGCAGGAGACCCTCGCCGCCGATGGCTTCCGGGGCGGGGGCGAGATACCTCGCCGGGCGCAGAGGTTCACCTTCTGGAACAGCCAATCCTCGGGGTCAGCGACCGCTTGGACACTCATTACATGGAGCTGGAGATCGGCAGACGGCGAATGTGGGCAGCAGTCGGTTGTTTCCTTGTGTCCCTTCTGGCGTGGGGTTGTGTGACGACGGGTGACGTAGAAGAGGTGAGAACATGTGACGTCCGGCTCCTTGTCGCCGTACTGACCGATATGCCTGGCGATTCGGTGAGTATCAGAATAGGAGTCGAAGTCCGCAATCCGAACATGGTGCCGGTACAGGTCGCCAGGTTGGATGCGGATCTTTTTGCTCTCGGCGAGCGGCTCGTCTCGATGACCATTCCCGGGCCCCTTCAGATCTCCCCGGCCGGGCGGGAGATACTCGAGACAAGCATCGAACTCCCCGTGACTGAGGTGAATGAGAGCGCTCTCGCCAACGCGCGCTCGTCCGGTGCTCGTTTTGGCGTCGAGGGAAGGCTGTACATCGTGGCCGATGGCCGCGATTACTCGTTTCGTGTCTCCTCATATATGTAGGTGAACGGAAGCTACGTTCCGACTCGGACCGTAGTCCACCACGCAGATACCAGGCAGGGAGACCGTTCCATGAGAGAGTTCTCGATCATCGTCCTGATCAGCAGTATCATCGCGGGGGGAGCGGGTCTCGGCACGGGCCGCGCGCAGCACTTGACGGTGGGCGTCTCCGGAGGATACGGCAGCTTTGACGTTGCCGGGGACTCCGACAGCGAGGGGATGCCTCTCGTTGGCGGCTATGTCGATATCGGCTTCATCCCATTCCTTGGGCTTGAGGGCTCTGTCGAGTATGGCTGGAAATCCCAGGTGGGCGATACAGTCCAGCATTCGTTCTCCCATCTTGCGGTGTACACCACGGCCAAGTACCGCATGGCGCTCCCCGTGATCCCCCTCACACCGTACCTGGGAGCCGGCGGTGGATGGCATCGCCAGGACTGGGGGGAGCAACAGGACGATTTCGGAATCCATTTCCTGGGCGGCGTCGATTATGACCTTCCTGGCGCAGTGGTCGGCATTATGGGGCGATATGCCGCCGTCTTCGGTGAGACTGAGACGCAGCAGATCTTCGTGGTGGCGGGGCGGGTCGGCTATCCTGTCTCCCTCCTGTAGCGGCCCCCAGAATACGATATCGGCGCGATTTCGGACGGCCGCGCGCCGCGTGCGAGGTGCGGGCGGTCGGGCCTGATGATGACGCAGGCCGGCCTGTTCGCCCGATCGCGGAGAAACACTCTGCTCGATCCAGTATCTCACCTGCCCCTTGTGGCCTCTGTCGCAGGTTCAAGAGATCCCGGCGATGCAGGAGCATGGACATGGGAAGCGTTTCACTCAGTCTTCGGTGGTTGCGTTCAAGATGTACCGACGTGCGGTCGGTCGCGGTCGGAGCGGTCCCCTCGGGCCTTGCTGACCGGCTGACCCTGAATCCGGCATTTATTCTCCTCATTCTCGCCTCTATCGCATCGAGTGCTTTCTCCGGCTCCGCCTTCACGCTGGATGAGGCCATCGAATATGCACTCGAACACAATCCCGATCTGCTCCGTACTCGAGAGCAGGTGAACGGCGCCAAGGGCATGGTCATGGAGGCGAGGAGCGGGTTCCTGCCTCATTTCGAGCTCGGGGCGAGCTATACGCGCCAGTTCGAGCTCCCCACGCTGACGATCGCAGGGGCTGATGGGCCTGCGGTGGAGGTGCCCCTGGGGTACGAGAATAACTACTCTGCCGGTATCTCGGTCACGCAGTCCCTCTGGTCATGGGGCAGAGTCCTCAACGCGTACCGGATTGCGGACCTGGGTCTGGACGCGGTCCGCTACGACGTCGAAGAGATGGAATCGGCCGTTCGGTACGAAGTAGCGCGCGCTTTCTATGGTCTTATCGTGGCACACGAATTCGAGAAGGTTGCCAGGGATGCCCTGGGCCAGGCGGAGCGACACTTCGGGGTTGTCGAGACACGGGAGAGGGAGGGACTGGCCTCAAGGTTCGACCTTCTGCGGGCGCAGGTGCAGGTGGCGAATGCCAAGCCTCCTGTGATCCGCGCCGCCAATGCCGTGGATCTTGCAGAGCAACAACTCAAGCTGGTGCTGGGCATCGACCTGGCGACGCAGATCGAGGTACAAGGTGAGCTCGTCGTAGGTCCGGCCGAGGTCGATCTCGTCGAGGCGATCGAACAGGCATTGGCGATGCGTCCCGCCCTCGAGTCGTTGCGCCGCCGTCGCTCTATCGCGGCGCGTGCTCTCTCGATCGCTCAGGCACAGAACAAACCGACGTTCTTCGCGAGTGCTGCATACGTCTATCAGCGGCCGTTCTACTTCAGCGAGGACTGGGGGAGAGATATCCGGGCGACCGTTGGTGTGACGATACCGATCTTCGACGGGTTCAGGACCAGGGGTGCTGTAGCGCGGGCGAAATCATCATTGAGAGATCTCGAGCTCTCACTCACTGTCCTCGAGGACGGCGTCGAGCTTGAGGTGCGTACCGCGTACCTCCGACTCATGGAAGCGCAGGAGACACTTGCCTCGCAGCAGGAGACTGTGGGACAGGCTGAGGAGAGCCTGCGCATCGCGGAGGTGAGGTTCCGGAACGGGATGGCGACGAGCCTCGAGGTGATGGATACCCAGCTGGCCCTCACGCAGGCGAGGACGAACTATCTGGGCGCGGTCTCGGACTTCCTCATCGCGAGGGCGAGTCTTGTGCGTGCTGTGGGCCGCGACATGTGGGGTTCGGAGGGGATCGGCGAAGGCGCTGTGGGGGAGGACTCCTGACGGCTGTGAATGGAGGCAGATATGGGTCGCATCGTCTTGGTTGTGATACTTGTGCTTCTCGCTCTCCTCATTGTTGCGAGAGTTGTGACGAGATCGAGAATGAACTCTCTCGAAGAGGCAGCGGGGGAAGTGATCCCGATGGTCGAGGCAGCTACTGTCGTTCGGGGTGATGTCGAGCGGACTCTCACGCTCCTGGGAAAGGTTCACGCCGGCCAGGAGGTGGATGTCTTCCCGAAAGTGACTGGCAAGATCGCTCGGCGCCTCGTGAAGGAAGGTCAATCTGTGGCAGGTGGCGCCGTCCTATTCGAGGTCGATAGAGATGAGGTCGGATTTGACTTCGCATTGGCGCCGGTGGAGGCACCGATCAGGGGCGTCGTGGGTCGACTGTGGGTCGACCCTGGTGAGAGCGTCTCTCCCGCCACGCGCGTCGCCACGATTGTCAATCTCAATGCGACCAAGGTGATCGCTCAGTCCATTGAACAAGATTTGCCGTTCATCGCACCAGGGCAGGATGCCCGGGTGGTAGTCGGTGCTGTCTCCCGACGGCCCATCCCCGGACGCGTGACACAGGTGAGTCCGATGGTCGATGAGGAATCGCAAACCGCACCGGTGGAGATCGCTCTTTCCGAACGCGTAGTGGAGCTTCGCCCCGGCATGCTCGCTCGAGTGACGCTGACTGCCGAGCGGCGTGATGATGTGCTGACGATGCCGTACCGTGCACTCATTCGTGAGGATGGTCGATACCATGTGTTCGTGGTCGTGGGGGACACGGTCTCCGTCCGCCAGATCGTCACGGGCCTCGAGGGGATGGAGGCTGTTGAGGTCACCTCAGGAGTGGCAGAGGGTGAGCAGGTGATCACCGTGGGCCAGGCAAGGCTTGAGCAGGGATCGAGAGTGCGCATATATCGAGAGGAGATGAACCGGTGAAGATCGCCGAGATAGCGGTTCGAAGGCCGGTCACCACCGTGATGTTTTTCATTGGCCTCTCTGTCATCGGGTTGGTGTCTTTGTCCCGCCTTCCGATCGATGCCTTTCCTGATATCGATCTCCCCACCGTGATCATCGCGACGACTTACGGCGGGGCAGGACCGCAGACAGTCGAATCGACTGTCACGCGGCCGCTCGAAGAGGCAGTGAGCACCGTCGAGAATGTGCGCCGGGTCACGTCAATGTCCCAGGAGAATATCTCATTTCTCACGGTGCAGTTCGAGTGGGGAACAGACCTCGACCAAGCTGCCCTAGATCTGAGGGAGGCGATGGAGTTCTACCGGGGTGATCTGCCGCGAGATGTGACAGATCCAGTCATTCTCAAGATCAACCCATCGTCGATCCCGATTCTCTTCATCGGGGCATTCGGCGGGCGTAACCCCGCTGAGCTCTACCGCCTGGCGAGCGAGGTCTTCGAGCCCAGGCTGGAGCGGATAGAGGGAATCGCCGCGGTGGAGGTGTGGGGCGGTCTGGAGCGCGAGATTCAAGTCGTGCTCGATCCCGATCTCCTCGGCGCACGATCGATCTCCGTCGGCCAGGTCACGGACGCGCTAAGCGCTGCCAACGTCAATTCCCCGGTCGGACGTGTCGAACGGGCAGGCAGAGAGTATGTCCTGAGATCGGTGGGGGAATTCTCGTCGGTTGCGGAGATCGAAGATGTGGTGGTGGCAAAGCGCGGTGACGTGCTCGTACGGGTCGCGGATGTTGGTGATGTGAAAGACGGCTTCAGGGAGACCTCTGACGAGGTGCGGATCGACGGACACCCGGCCGTCATGATTATGGTCCAGAAGAAATCGGGAGCCAATAGTGTGATGGTGTCCCGGGAAGCGCGGGAGGCGCTCGCTCGAATTGAGAGAGAGTTGGCTTCGCAGAACGTCTCGACGCGGGTGCTGATGGACTCGGCGACCTTCGTTCAGACCTCCATCGCCAGCGTGCGAGAGGTGATCATCAGCGGGGCATTCCTGGCGATTCTCGTCCTCCTCTTCTTCCTTCGTAATCTCCGCTCGACATTCATCGTCTCCCTCGCTATTCCGGTGGCGGTCGTCGTCTCGTTTGTCGGGATGAAGCTCTTCGGCCTCACCCTCAACATGATGTCGCTCAGCGGGCTGGCGCTCGGCATCGGCATGGTCGTCGACAACGCCATCGTCGTCCTGGAAAACATCTTTCGACACCGCGAGGCGGGCACCGCGCGCCGCGATGCCGCGGTCGTGGGCACGAGCGAAGTGGGGACCGCGATCACGGCCTCGACCCTCACCACGCTCGCTGTCTTCCTGCCGCTGCTTATGGCCGAGGGGCTCGCCGGGATCTTCTTCAAGGAGCTCTCTCTCACGGTGGTATTCGCTATTACGTCTTCTCTCGTTGTTGCGCTGACACTGGTCCCCACGTTGTCGAGCCAGATTCTGGAGCTCCGGAAGCCGAGCGAAAATCGCGGGGCCGCGACGGGAAGGCTGTACGACGTGTCGGTGAGGGCATTCGCCCGAATGGATGAGGTTTATTACCGTCTGATCCAGCGTGCGCTGCGCCGTCGATGGGCGGTGATTGCTGGCGCGGCTGCTCTGTTGATTATGAGCCTCGTGGTGGTTCGGCTCAGGCTCATAGATGTGGAGTTCATGCCGGACATCGATCAGGGAGCAATCGAGATGGCCGCGGAGATGCCGGTTGGGACGCCGCTGGAGGTGACGACCGAGAGGATGGCGATGCTCGAGCAGATCGTGCAGGAAAACGTGCCCGAGCTCGAGAATATGTCCTCCCAGGTTGGGGCGGGCGAGGAGGCGTGGAGTGCGTTCCAGGGGCTGCGTGGTTCCCATTCCGGGCGTCTGCGGCTCCAGCTCGTCCCCCGGCGGGAGAGGAGACGCACGACTCAGGAGGTGGAGAGGGAGCTGAGGCCGCTGGTGCAGTCTATCCCGGGACTCGAGGTTACGTTCGGGGGCGACGAGTTCCATGCGGCAATCCTCGGCGGCGGGGCCCCCGTCGCGATCGAGATCCGCGGGTACGATCTGGATGATTCGCGGCGGTTATCGCGCCGCATAGCGGAGATCATCGAGGATATTCCGGGCACGGCAGATGTGCGTACCAGCCGGGAAGAGGGGAAGCCGGAACTGAGACTTGAGATGGACAGGGAGCGGCTCGGTGTACTCGATCTCGATCCCGCGACGGTGGGAGCAGCCATACGGGCGAAGGTCGATGGAGTGGTCGTGACACAATATCGCGAGGGCGAGCAGGAGTACGATCTCAGGGTACGGCTTGCCGAGGGCGCACGAGACGGGTTCAGCGATCTGGATGCCATAACGGTCACGACCCGCAACGGCGTTGACGTTCCACTCCGGAACGTGGTCGACATCGTGGAGGATCAGGGTCCAGCGGAGATCGAGCGGAGGGACCAGCAGCGGGTCGTCGTCGTGAGTGCAGCGCTGTCAGGGAGGGACCTCGGGAGCGTCATGAGGGAGGTTGCGGCAGAGCTGGACACGCTCTCGCTTCCCGCCGGATTCTCGCTCCACTACGGCGGTTCGTTCGAGCAGATGCAGGAATCGTTCGCCAACCTGGCACAGGTCTTCTTGATCGCGGTCATTCTCGTCTATCTCGTCATGGCGTCTCAGTTCGAGTCGCTTCTCCATCCGTTTCTGATCATCTTCACGATTCCGCTCGCGGTCATCGGCGTGATATGGATACTCTTTCTCACTCATACGGCATTCGACATAGAGGCATTTCTCGGGCTCATCATGGTGTCCGGAATCGTTGTCAACAACGCCATAGTGTACATCGACTACACGAATCTTCTGCGCACGCGCGGCAGTGCCGTTCGAGAGGCGGTCGTGGAGGCAGGAAGGAGGCGGCTGCGGCCGATACTCATGACAACATGCACGACGGTCCTCGGCCTCACCCCTATGGCGCTGGGGTTGGGGTCCGGGGCGGAGCTCCGCGCCCCCATGGCGCGCGCCGTGATCGGAGGGCTCTCTGTCTCGGGCCTTCTCACTCTTGTCGTCATTCCCGTACTCTACACCATGGTAGAGGAGAGGCGTTCGAGACGCCGTCAATATACGGGGAGTGGCAGCTCATAATCTGATTGACGTGCAGGAGAGACGCGTGGTATAGTGGCCCACGGGCGGGAATTCCCGCCGTCCGAATGGGCATCTCACGTGTTAACGGGAGGCCGGTGTCATGAGCAGAATCTCTATGATTGTGGCTTTGGTCTTGTCCGTGGGTGTCGCGGCGGATGTCGCCATCGGCATGCCCGCCGCTGGCGAACCAGGGGCATCTCGTGGAAGATCTGGTTCGCTACTGGCCAGTTCAATGCTCGCCGATCCGAATACGGAGCGGATCGACCACGAAGTGGGGGAGCTCTGGCTCACCGTGACGAACTGGGGATTTTTCGGTTCTGAGTATGATCTCAACTGGAATTCCTGTATCTTCCCCGCGTACTCGAATACGTGCTATCTGTTCTGGGGTGGCCTGTGGCTCGGTTCGATCAATGAACAGGGTGATACGCTCGTGTCGACGGGATGTGAGGGATGGGCAGGCCCGCACTACGAGCTGTACCCCGGCCCGCTGGACGGGATCGATGACTACAAGGACGAGATGGCGGAGCGTTCGATCCGTCCGACGTCGCCTCACTATGATACGGCGGCGATCTCCGAGCAGGACTTCGTCGCCTACTACAACGACACCGGTACGGCCGCCACGTGGCCCGCGTACGTGGGCCCGGACCACGAGCCCCTGGGGCTCGAGATCACCCAGCGGAGCTATGCCTGGAGCTACTCCTACTCACAGGATTTCGTCATCTTCGACTTCTGGCTGAAGAACATTGGAGGGGACACGCTGCGGGCCCTGTACATGGGGCTGTACCTCGATGCCGACTGCGGTCACTTCGGGGAGTATTGGGACAAGGCCCAGGATGATGTGACGGGGTTCCGCCGGTGGCGCGATCTGAGCGATACGCTGTGGCCGGATGGGACGACGTTCTACTCACAACTGAACCCGGGTGGGATCGATGTGAGCGGGCAGGGTAAGACC
>Ga0209636_10002194_pt1 | contig 19866 bp, 16 predicted proteins | sample DeeMarSWOR152_54_FD_187464 | JGI IMG/M metagenome (GOLD analysis project Ga0209636, IMG submission 187464) | Marine sediment microbial communities from White Oak River estuary, North Carolina - WOR-1-52-54 (SPAdes) (version 2) | ecosystem: Environmental > Aquatic > Marine > Intertidal zone >... | reverse complement strand
TGCAGCAAGGTTTATTGCCTCAGTGGTGCCTCTTACAAAAATTATTTCTTCCATGCTGTCTGCGTTAATGAATTTGGCAACCTCTTCATGTGCATTTTCATAAAGTTCAGATGACTCTTGAGAAAGCGTGTGGATGGCTCTGTGAACGTTCGCATTGTGATTTTCGTAAAATTCCTTGATGGCTTCAATTACTTGTTTTGGTTTTTGTGTTGTGGCTGCATTGTCAAAGTAGATTAGTGGATGGTTGTTTATTTTCCGTTTTAAGATTGGAAAGTCTTGTCTGATTTTGTAAGGATCCAACATTATTTTTTTTCCTCAGCTTTCATTCTTTTTGAAAGTATTTTCGCTAGTTCTTCCTCTTCTACGGCTTGCCTTTCTTCGAACGTTCGTTCCTTCACCAGCCAATCGGGAGAAACTCCCTTGTTTTTGTAGTACGTTCTTATTGCTCTCTTCAATGCTCCAACGGCTAGGATACCGCAGTGAAACTTCACACTTGGAAGGCCGCCGACAGCTTCCACAACGCTTTTCCATGATACTTTCCATGCATCCTCGAGCTTCATTCCTTTAATCATTTCGGTGACTATGCTTGAGGTTGCTATGTTTGCGGCGCAGCCGTAGCTTTCAAACGACGCCTTTTCAATAACATCTTTGCTGTCTATTTTTAGGTAGAAAATTATCATGTCTCCGCATGAAGGATTTCCTGCGACAGCCGTTACCGTGGCATCTTTCATCTTTCCAAGATTTTTTGGATTCCGGAAAAGCTCGAGTATTTTCGGGTTGTATGGAAGTGGCGTCCTAGACATGGTTACTTCATCTCCATGGAGCCGACAATTCCTCTTATTCTTTTGACAGCCTTTGGGATAACCTCTAGAACGTAGTCTATATCTTCTTCGGTATGGTATCTTGTAACCTTCATTAGGATGCTGCCGTGGGCTTCGATGAATTTTCTGCCTATGGCAACGAGAACGTGGCTTGGCTGAAGGAGACGCCTGGTACAGGCGCTTCCACTTGAAACGTAGACTCCGTTCAGGCTTAGTTCGATTGTTAATGCTTCACCTTCGCATCTTAGAAAGCTTATGTTCACGTTATCGGCAACTCTTTTGTTGCCTTCAGGTCCGTTAAGCCTAACGTCTGACATTTTCCCGATTATCCCGTCAATTAATTTGTCTCTGAGTCCTCGCATGTGATTCACATTTTCTTCAAAATTATGGAATGCCAGTTCGGATGCTTTTGCAAAACCAACAATTGAGGGCGTATTTTCAACCCCTGGCCAAAGCTTCTGCGTCCCTATCTGACCTTCTAAGATTCTATTTATGGTAACGCCTTCCTTAATGTATAACGCACCTATTCCTCTCGGCCCCAAAATTTTGTAGCTGCTTATCGTTGCCAAATCCACATTTAAGTCTCGTGCATCAAATGGAATTTTTCCATAAGCATCTGAGGCATCTGTGTGAAATATCGTTTCAGAGTTTTTGTCCTTGACTATCGATAGTGCTTCTTTAACTGGTTCTATTGCGCCAATCTCATGGTTCACAGTTGACACGCTTACGAGGATTGTTTGTTTATCTACAGCTCCTCTTAATTTTTCAAGGTCGATGAAGCCTTCACTGTCAACTGGGATTTTCACTATAGTGAAACCATGTTTATTGAGCAAATCAGCGACGTGCAAAACGCTTAAAGGTCCAATTTCGGAAATCACGATTTTTTTACCCTTATCCTTCATCGAAAAAGCTGTTCCCATGAGTGCTAGGTTGTTAGCTTCGGTTTCTCCGGGAGTGAAATTGACTTCTTCAAGTGTTTTACAGCCCAAGAATGTGGCTATTTTTTGCGAGGATTGCATTATTGTTTCAAAGGCTTCCCAGCCTGGTTTATGTGTTAGTGTCGGGTTACCATATGCCTGTTGACTAAAGCATGGTAACATTGCGTCAACGACTTCTTTGGGGACCATGCTTGAATTCTCAATATCTAAGTAAACTTCGCGTTTTAGATTTTCGTGTGCTTTAAGCAGCTCCTTTATATTCTCAATCATTCTGGTTCAAGTCCTTCCACTGGAACTTCTAATATCCGCATCTTATAAAAAAACATAACCCAAAGGATTTTCGTGTTGCAGTAACACTTTAAATTGATGGAAGGGTAATTGCTGTTGTAAGAGAAAAATGGGCGCGGTTCAGTGAAAATAACTGATTTGTCAATACCAGAATCCGTTAAAGAAATAATAATCAAATCTGGACTCGTTAGACTTTATCCTCCACAAGAAGAAGCAATAAAAGCTGAGGCTCTAGAAGGAAGAAACCTTGTTTTGGCAAGTCCAACAGCTTCTGGAAAAACTCTAGTGGCTGAATTCTGCGCCCTTAAACACATACTAGAAAAAAACGGAAAAACCATCTATCTGACGCCTTTGAGGGCTCTAGCAAGCGAAAAATATCAAGAATTTAAAAAATACACTTCAATACAAAAGCCCAATGGAAGACGCATAAGAATAGGCATAAGCACAGGCGACTACGACAGCACTGACGCATGGCTGGAAAGATACGACATAATCGTAACTACGAATGAGAAGGCAGATTCACTTCTGAGACACAGAGCCAAGTGGATGGATGAGATCTCACTCGTAGTCGCTGATGAAGTGCATTTGCTAAATGATGGCGAGCGAGGACCAACATTAGAAGTTGTTTTAGCAAGGCTAATGCAGGTTAATCCAGATATGCAGCTTCTGGCTTTAAGCGCAACAATAAACAATGTTGAGGAAATCGCAGAATGGCTCAAAGCAGGCTACGTCACAACGGAGTGGCGACCAATCCAGTTGAATGAAGGCGTTGTTCTAGATGAGGAAATCCAATTTAAAGATGGAGACGCTAGAAAAATAGAGAAAAAATCAGGAAATTCCGCCATAAACTTGGCTTTAAACACCATAAAAAGCGGCGGACAAGCACTAATCTTTGCAAATACAAGGAGAAAAGCTGTCACGGTCGCAAAAAAGGCTACCAGCGAAGTTGAAGGACTCTTATCCAAGCCTGTAAAACGTGCACTGGTGCGTGACGCTGAGAAAATCTTGGCGGCTGGAGAGAGAACAAGAATAAGCGAGTTGCTGGCTGAACTAGTTCAGCATGGAGCAGCTTTTCACCATGCTGGTTTGGGTGGGGGACATCGCAGAGTAATAGAAGATTCTTTCCGACGTGGGAAAATCAAGGTTTTAGCAGCCACGCCTACATTGGCTTTCGGCGTAAACTTGCCAGCTAGAACTGTTGTAATTCAAGATTATAGGCGATACGAATCAGGATATGGTTATTATCCAATCAGCGTTCTTGAGTACAAACAGATGGCAGGTAGGGCTGGAAGACCAAAATACGACAAGGTTGGCGAAGCGATACTTACAGCCAAAACCAGTGACGAAGCAGACTACTTAATGGAAAGCTACATTCTTGCAAAACCAGAGAGAATATGGTCAAAGCTCGCAGTTGAAAGAATTTTGAGATCTCACGTGCTGGCAACAATAGCAGCAGATTTCGCTCACACAGAAAAGGGAATCTACGAGTTTTTCGGAAGAACCTTTTACGCATACCAATATGACGTCAAAGCAATCAAGAGCGTAATAGCCAAAATCCTGAAGTACCTGTACGATGAAGAGATGATTGACGTTGCAGGCGATGACATTCTCGCCACAAAATTCGGAAAACGAGTAAGCGAACTATACATAGACCCAGTTTCAGCCGTCATAATCCGCAACGCACTAAAATATAGACCTGCATATTTAACGGAGTTAAGTCTCCTCCACATGATTGCTCACACGCCTGACATGTCTCCAAAACTGAGACCATACACACAAGAGATAGACCAAGTAGCAGTTTTCATGGAAGACCACAAAGAAGAACTGCTTGTGGACGTACCGGATGAGTGGGAAGACAGAATAGCCTACGAAGAACTTTTAGGAGAGGTAAAAACCGCCATGGTCTTGAAAGGCTGGATCGAAGAAATGAGCGAAGATCAAGCAATTGAAAGATTCCGAGTGCAACCAGGAGACCTTTACAGAACAATTCAAAATGCAAAATGGCTGCTTCACGCCACTCATGAACTGGCTCTGCTTTTTGGTAACAAACGAGTGCGACCACAAACTCTTAGGCTCATGGAAAGAATAGAGAAAGGAGTAAAGAAAGAACTATTGCCAATTGTTAAACTTGAAGGAGTGGGCAGAGTTCGCGGACGCATACTCTACAATGCTGGATACAAAACAATAGAAGAAATTAAACACGCAGCCATCAAAGACCTGGTAAGTCTGCCGCTTATAGGCCCAAGACTGGCAAAGAAAATAAAAGAACAAGTAGGCGGCTTTGTTAGAAAAGAAGAATGGAAGAAACTTGAAAAAGGAGAAGAATGGGAACAAAAAGCTTTAACAGAATACTAAGCTAGTCCTCTAACCTCACGTTCTTCTGTTGTCTTTTTAACCATAAGCTCAACTTGCTCCAAAGCAGTACCCAAATAATTCCTCGGATTCAAAGCATCATCAATCTCCTTTTCGCTTAATTTGTTACTCACAACCTTATCTTCTAAGAGGATTTCCCTGAAATGCCGTTTTTCCATTTTGCTTTTTATCGCCAGTTTTCTAAGGCGTTCATGCGCTTCTTGGCGACTCACACCTTTTTTTGTTAATACAATCATAACAGCTTCGGACAGAGAACGCCCCTGAGTCAATTCAATGTTTTTCAGCATGCGTTGCTCATCAACATACAGGTTAGCTACTACAGTGCTCATTGAAAACAGCATGTGGTCAATCAGAATGCATGCTTCAGGATTAATGAATCGCTCAGCTGAAGATTGGGTCAAATCTCTTTCATGCCAAGTTTTAACATTCTCCAAAGCAGGGAAAACAAGACTTCTAATAATCTTGGCTAAGCCGCAAGTCGTTTCACATGTTTCTGGATCACGCTTATGAGGCATCGTTGAACTACCGACCCGTTTCTCCAAATCGAAAGGCTCAAAAAATTCTCCAATTTCAGGTCTCTGCAACTCCCTTATTTCAGTGGCGAAATTGTCAAGCGTTGAAGCAATCATAGCCAACAAACACACAAGCTCAGCATGGCGATCCCTCTGCACAATCTGAGTGGAAATTTCAGCAGATTTGATTCCTAACCGTTGCATAACCAATTCCTGAATTTTCATGGCGTGCGGTCCTAAGCCAGCTTGGACTCCTACTGCACCAGTCATTTTTCCAACTAAAACACGCTTCTTGCATTGCCTAAGCCTTTGGATATGCCTTGAGATTTCACGCATCCAAACCGCAAACTTGAAACCTAGCGTTATGGGCAATGCGTGTTGGCCATGGGTTCTGCCTGTCATTAACGTGTCTTTGTATTGCAAAGATTTCTCTATCAAGACTCTTTCGAACTCGTTTAGTCTTTTCTCTATCAACCTCAAAGCTTCTCTTAGTTGGAGGGCTGTCGCCGTATCTATAATGTCAGAGCTTGTCGCTCCTAAGTGAACATATGCCCCACTTGGTCCGCAAGCTTCAGCTAAAGCTCGAACCAAAGAAGCAATGTCATGCTTTATTTCACGTTCAATCTCTTTTATCCGACTTAATTTAACATACTTCGTCGAAGCCATAGCCGCTATTTTTTCAGCATCTTCCCTCGGTATGTCGCCAACCTCAGCATGTGCCCAAGCCAAAGCTGCTTCAACATCCAACATCCTTTGAACACGTGTTTCTTCCTCAAAAACTCTCCTCATTTCAGCAGTTCCGTAACGGCCCGTGTCAATAGGAAGAATAGGCAAATTATCGCTCCTCCGCAATAGATAAGTCGATTAAGGATTAATGCTTTACCGTATCAAGAGGCTTCTTACACATGGGAGCAATAACCGCTGTTGTAAGCAAAAAGAACGAAAATGTCACAAAAACAGCAGTTACCATGCTTAAAATGTTAAAGCATAAAGGCGCTGAAACCTTCGGACTGGCATCACCAACAACTGTGATCATAGGAAAATCCATCGGAGATTTACAAGACAAAGACCCAAGCTCACCTATACTTATTGGTCATGTCTTTTCAAAAATTCTTATGTCAGACACACCGCAACCAATAAAATTGGATAATGGAATGTTTGTTTTTGAGGGAAGAATCTATTCGCTTAACACGGAATTTTCCAGTGTGGAGTTTGCCACTGAAAAACTGAACCAGAATTCAGAAAATGCAGATGCCCTCATCAAGGATTTTGAGGGCGGCTTCGCTTTTGCTGTGGCTGAAACTGGAAGACTCATGGCTGGAAGAGACTCTTTAGGGTTATACCCGCTCTACTACGGTGAAACCACGGATTTATCGGCTTTAGCATCTCAGCGCAAGGCATTATGGAAAATTGGAATAAAAGAAGTGTATTCCTTTCCGCCGGGACACTTAACTCTCGTTGGTAAGCATGGTTTCAAGTTTAAGCCCGCAAAAACACTAGTTTATACAGAAACTAAGCAAATAACTATGCAAGCTGCAGCCAAAAAATTAAGCAGCCTTTTGAAACAATCCGTCAAACATAGAGTTTCGGGACTTAAAGAAGTTGCAGTCGCCTTCTCGGGTGGTTTGGACAGCAGCATAATCGCGTTTTTAGCCAAAAAGTCCGGAGTAGAAGTGCATCTGATCTCTGTAAGTCTAAAAAATCAGCCTGAGATTGAACATGTGAAAAAGGCGGCGGAAGCGCTGAACATGCCACTTCACATTTATGTTTACAGTGAAAAGGCTGTGGAGGAAGTTCTGCCTAAAGTTTTGTTGTTGATTGAAGACGCAAACCCCGTCAGAACAAGCATAGGCATTCCAGTCTTTTGGACAGCTGAAAAGACTTCGAAAATGGGAGTTAGGTTTATGCTTACTGGACATGGTGCAGACGAGCTTTTCGGAGGTTACAAGCGATACTTGAATGATTACGTGCAGTGTGGCGAAGAACCTGTGCGGAAAACTATTTTCAACGACATTGCAGGAATGTATGAAAAAAACTTTGAAAGAGACAGCAAAATCTGCAACTTCCACAACGTAGAACTGCGTCTACCCTTTGCAACATATCAATTGGCAGAATTTGCTGCAAAGCTTCCCTTGCAGCTTAAGATAGAGTCACCGAATGACATGTTAAGAAAAACTGTGTTACGAAAGGTGGCTGGGGACATAGGGCTTCCGCGTTTCATTGTGAAAAAGCCTAAAAGGGCAATGCAATACGCAACAGGCGTGAACAAAGTCATCAAAAAACTAGCCAAAAAGAAAGGGTATTCCACAAGAGAATACTTACAGAAAGTGTTTCAACCAGTTTTTAAGGAGATAATAACGTGAGCACAACAGCCGTGATTTTTTCACCTGTTTATTATCGGCATAATCCTGGCAGAGGTCATCCTGAATCGGCAAGGCGTCTCCGTGCAATCGTTAGAGAGTTGACAAAAAGTAAACTTCAAGGCGTCGGAAATTGGCAGTTTGCTCAGCCAGAAAAGGCTCGATTAGAGGACGTTAAACTCGTCCACGCTATGGAATACATTGAATTTGTAGAGAATCTGTGTAAATCGGGAGGAGACCTTCTAGATGTGGAAGGAGATACTGTGGCTTCGCCGGAAAGTTTTGATGTCGCCCTTTATGCTATCGGTGGAACCTTGAAGGCTGTTAACCTTGTGATGGAGCAGAAATTTCAGAACGCTTTCGCCTTGGTTCGACCCCCAGGGCATCATGCTGGAAAATACAGTGCACACGGCTTCTGCATTTTCAACAATATCGCCACAGCCGCAAAATATCTGCTCAGAGAATTCAAGTTGAAGAGGATTCTGATACTGGATATAGATGCTCATCATGGAAACGGTACGCAAGAAATCTTCTACGGAACCAATAAAGTCTTATACATAAGCTTGCACGAGGACCCACGAGAATTTCCAAAAAAAGGTTTCATAGATGAAACTGGAGAAGGAGAAGGTTTAGGTTGCAATGTAAATATTCCTCTACCATTCAGAACAGGCGACCGGATTTACCTGAAGGCAATAGATGAAGTTGTAAAGCCCATAATAAAGCAGTACAAGCCCCAATTTATACTGGTATCCACTGGTTTAGACGGTCACCACGCAGATCCTGTAGGAAGTCTTTCTCTATCCGCCTTGTGCTACCAAGAAGTATATGAAACGATTTTTAATGCGGCTTCGGAAATGTGCGAAGGAAAACTTGTTTCGGTACTTGAGGGAGGTTACAGCCTAAAGTTTATTGGGAAATTAGCTGTGGCAGCTGTTGCGAAGATGAGCGGGGCAATTTACAGCATAGAAGATAAGGTTCCTACAACTAAAAAACGCGTTAATGAGCAAGGTGAAAAAGTCATAAAAGAAGTGAAACGGGTTCAGAAGACTTTCTGGGATGTATAGATAATGCTTTAGAAGTGAGAAAAGCGGGATGTAAAAGCTACTCGATTACTTGAATTGCACTTTCTGGGCACTGAGCTTCGCAGGCTCTGCAAACCAAGCATTCTTCAACTTTCACGGGAACACATTTTTCATCCTTAATCTCGAAAACCTCCACGGGACAAGTCTCTACACACGTGCCGCATCCAGTGCATTTATCCTTATCAACTACAATCTTCACCATTATCCTTCCCTCTTCAACTAGAGTCTCATGAATTTTGAAGAATGAAATAAAAACTTTTGGGTTTGCTGGTGGATTTATTCACGTAGTCTTATGAGAATTTCGTTAATTGTTGTCTCAGCTTTGTCTTTTCTCCGCTCGTAATCTGCGAGAAGTTTTCGGTATGCCCCTAGTGAAAGTTCTCCTCGGCGGTGACGCACTTCAATGCTCTCAATATTGGCTTCAACTCCACTGATTTCACTTTCTGCAACCTCAAGCCGCCGCATCAAATCTCTATATCGCCCTCCAGCCGCCCCCAGTTTCTCCTTCAAATCAGTTAGACTCCTAGACAAAGCATTAAGCTGCGTTTCGAGTGTTCTTCTCCGCACCTTGTACCGACGTCTCGGAACCTTTCCTTTACGCACTCGTAGCTTAAGAGATTCAAATTCCAAAACTATTCTCCTTTTCTTCTCGTACGCATCGACGAACGATCTAATATCCCTTGAACGAACTCCCACCGCCACTTTAGGCGCAGTAACTGAAATTGCAGCCTTAGGTCTCTTCCAAACAACAGCTATTGCACATCCAACGGTTGCTAAAGCCCACATCCATAGTGTAGGACGGAAAGACAACCACAAAAGGTCATATTCATATGTTATCCCTACGCTGAAGCTATCCAGCGAAAACACGCCTTGCCTGCCTATGGTTAACCTTTCTTGGAAAACATCTCTGGTTATGCTATAAGAACCGGCAACCGAGACGTTTTCGAAGCTTAATATTTTAGCACCTTCTGGCAAAACGAATGTTACATACGACCGATCAATGTAGTAGTCCAAATGCTCGAACAATGGAAATGTAATGTCGAAATTTTTCCGTTCATTTTGCTCAATGCAAACTTCACGAGGCAAGCAATATCTTACGGTGAAAACAGCTGATTCTTCGATTTTTAATGGTGACGCGAAGGAAACTTTGTATCTGTTTGTTTTTCCAGTCGCATCTACTGTCAATCCTCTTCCAAGCTTGTCATACGCACTTGGGTTAGAGGCGTTGTGTGGTAAAACTATCTCGATGAAACTAGTTCCTTGCGGAGCCTTGTTTGTTACACGGTAGGAATCTGAACCTTCTATCTCGCCCGTACCGATTATTTCTATCTCACGTTTCAGTTCCTTTATGTCAACTATTTGCATTGCACCTTCGGTCAACGAAAAAGTTACATCTACAGGTAGATTGGTGAAAGCCGGCAAATTTTCCTGCGAATATTTAAGACTGTTGACAGTCCCGCCGATGTATGTTGAACCTTCTGGTAAAACAATTGAAACATTGCACATGACTGCGTTTCTTGTTAAGCTTGGATATTTCGGGAAGTCTAATTGGCTTGCAGTATAGGATTCTTGTAAAACAAGGTTGTTTGAGAGTACAAATCCAACAGTAAAGACTTGCGGTGTTTCTCGTGGAAAGTCTATTTTCACGCCATAGAAACCACTGCGATTTTCTAAGGGAACATTCAAGCTCACTGGGAAAATGTCAGTTGCGTTATAAGCTACACATCGAAGAACATGCGAGCCATACTTATATGGAAATCCTATGAGAAAATCATCAGATGTTGTGCCGTTTATTTGTATGGTATCGTTTATGAAGATGTAGCCGTTATACATAACTTCTATTGTATGATTCACTTTTTCTATGCTATAATCAGTGTCTGTGGCTTTAGCACTTCTAGTGATAAAGGTGGTAAAGGAGATAAGAATCAATGCAACGATGGTCAAGGTCAACGTTAAGGCTTTTCTCCTCATGTGTTTTCCTCCGTTCAATTTCTGAAACTTTGGGCTTTCTATTTATTGGCAAGCCCATTTATTTACTTTTAGAGTTATGCCATTGACTTATAAGTATCCTTACTTTTGTTTTATGAACGTTTTAGCGTCTCTAAAGTTGCATAAAGGAAGACGCGAGGGATCAAATGATAAACTGGACTTTCTGTATACTGAGTGCAGTCAAAGGGACTCAAGATTGCCTTATGATCCTGTCAAAAGACATTTGACTGAAGATAATGATATTGCAGAGTTGATCTTGTCTCTTCAGATGGTTAGGACCAAACAATACAGACTAAAATATTATAAGACCTACACGAGGTCGGAGTCCTGCAGGAACAAAATTTGGGCTTGCTATTGTCCGGCGTGTTTAAAATAGTAGTTTTCTTCTTTTTTAGGTCCGAAACTCCGCACACCTTTCTCTTCAAGTTGTTTCCTAAGTTTTTTCGCATATTGCTTTTCTATTTCTCCTCTTTGTTCCATGTAACTGATTATTTCTTCGGCTTGTTCTTCTGTGTCGCATCGCCGAATAAAATCGATTACGTCGGGTGTGTAGTGGACGAACCTTTTAGACACTGCCTTTTCTCCGGTTTTGACGTCTGTTCTCACAGAGTTTATTGCAACCTTGTTTTTGCTGGATTCTAATTCTTTAACAAGGTTAGGCAGGAGTTTTTTGAACGTTTTTTTGCCCGGTTCCATACTGGCACCTTCGATTCCGGCAATGTATCCTTATTTTGATGTATTGAGAATCATCTATTTAAACATCTTTGAATTGACCATTAACACTAGTAAGGGACAGACCTTTGGGTTGGATTGTCTTGAAGTATCTTTTCTAATTTTTGTGTCTGAAGACCAGTGATTACGTCTCCGTATATTTCACATCTTTCTTTGTAATTGGCTTCGTCAGGGCTTCGGATGATTATTTCGGCTTCTTTTGTTTGTAATTCTAAGTAAATGTGAAAGGATGTTTTCTTTAGTCCTTCTTTTGTCACTGTCATCCATTCAGTCCGCACAACCCTGAGGTTGTATTGTTTTATCACTTCTAGAACGTCGTTTGGTTTGTCAGAGTACACAGTTATATCGATGTCACTTCCACGATGTATTGTTCCACGCCAGACGCTTCCGATTAAAACTGGATTGTACGGCTTTAGAATTCTCATAAGCTTCAGGGCTTGTTTGCGCATTTGAATTAAACGCTCTTTCCTTGTTGCACCTTCTTTTTCTTCTGCTATCCTGTCAAATTCAATTACAACTTCAAGATTCGTTGGAAGAAAGTGAACCCCAAAAGTTTTTGCGGCCTTCAGTTTAGCCTGTTTATATTCTTTTTCAACTCCAAAATAGAGAAGATGAGCGGCTTCCCTTGCAACCTTCGTTCTCAAACTTGGACGGTTGCTGGAACTCAAAAGCTCACCCGTAAAAGTTTAGGCTTCAACAATAGCTTAACGCTTAATTATGTTTTCATACAACGCAATTGTTCTTTTAGCTATCTTGTCCCACGTGAAATCGTTTAAGACCCTTTGTCTACCGTTTTTTCCAAGCCATTTCATCTTCTCAGGATTTTCTAAAGCACTGACTATTCCCCAAGCGATGTCCGGTGGATTGCCAGGGTTGACGTGATAGCCGCATTGTTCATCGCCGCATGGGATGACTATCTCCCGCATCCCACTGACGCCAGCTGCTCCGACAACGACTGGGCGTTCCATGCTCATGGCTTCGAGGACTACTATCCCAAACGGTTCATACAGGCTTGGAAAAACTGCGACGTCGCAAGCGGCGTAATGGAGGATGCGTTCTTCTTCTGGAACGAATTCGAAACGGAATTTCACCGAATCCTCCAGTCTCATGGTTTTAACCAAATTAACTAGATAATCTTGCAGATCGCCTAGCCCTACTACGACAAGTTTTGCATTCGGTTTTTTCTGTAAAACATGGGGCATAGCCATTATAAGCCTGTCAACTCCTTTAACACCTACAAGTCTCCCAATGAACAAAATCATTAAGTCTTCGTCTTTGAGCCCATAAGATTCTCTAAGCTTTCTAGATTGCTCAGTGTTTATCGTCTCTGGATTGTATTTTTGCTCGTCAACACCGTTATAGCACACTTGGATTTTGTCTTTCGGAAAACCAAGTTTTGTGAGTTCGTCTTTCATAGCGTATGAAACTGTTACAATTAGGTCTGCTGCCTTTCCACCGCGGAGCTCGATGTTGCTTACTACTTCTGAGCCATTTCCAAGGGTTCTTCCTTTCTCAGTGGAGTGAACGTGAAATGCAAAAGGTAATCCAAGCTCCTTTTTGATGGTTATCCCAGAGATGGCGGAAAGCCAGTCATGCGCGATTACGATGTCATATTTGAAGGATTCTTTTCTTATGAGTTCGTTGACTAGTTTTGAAGCGCTTAGATAGTTGTAGACGAGGATTTTAGAGAACAACTGTATACCTCGTCCCCATTTCTTGACGTCTTCTGCAAGTACATCTGGAAGCGAATCTGAAATGTCAATGTGTAATGGACGGTGAATCTCTATGCCACGCCAAATCTCCCTGGTTGGAAGACTGCGAGTGTCATCATTCATTGTGAAAACAGTAACATCGTGGTCCATTAAAACAAACTTTCGCGTAATTTCAGCTGCGTAAGTGCCTAAACCACCGACAATTTTCGGTGGATACTCGTATACTAGTACAGCCATTTTCATTGAATTTTCCCGTCTTAGTATGTTTTTAAGGTTTGTTATTAACGACTCCGCTATTATTTACGTTTTCGGAAGAAAAGAAGACGTTTTCCGTACACGGATTTTTCTCTTTTTGGATAAAACAATAGAAAGTCTGAAAAACAGATTGTGCATATAATAGTTATAGGATGTAGTGAAAATGAAACTGTCACCTGTTAAGAGACTGGTTCTTGAGACTATGTGGGTGCTTGATAAGCCTGCTAAGGCTGTTGAGATAGCTGAAGAGGTTGGATTAGGTTTCCCCTCTGTTATGATGCACATAATAGGACTTACCAGAATGGGATACGTGATGACGCCTGAAAAGGGGCGTTACATCATAACAGAAAATGGAAAAAGCGCATTTGGTTTCCCGGAAATCAACGGAGAAAAGGCTCAGCAAATCTTGGAATATCTACCAGCAGAAAAATCATTTCACTTTTACGCTGACGTTGGAAAGCCCTTAAATGTTTTTGCGGCGAACCTCCAAGATTTCTGCGACAAAATCTTAAAAGTTGACGTAAGCTCTATAGAATTTCACACTGACCGAGGAGATTTTGAAGCGTGGTTCACTGCGATAGGCGACATAGAACTGGGAAGAAAAACTTTGCTGATTAAAGAGAGAAAAGCGACTGGAGAGGAGTTACGCAATAGGCTCTATGAAGCTGTTAATCATCGATGCGAAGAACTCTTGAAACTAAGGCAGGCAGCTGTATCTAGTGATCAAACGCGGATCTAGAACGGCTTGAAACGTTCTTTAAATCTTTCCAGAATGTGCGGCAAAGTCGTGTATTCCATCTCTTCAATGCCTAAACGTGCTGGTTCAAACTCGCCCATACGTCTAAGCATAGAAGCATATTCCATAGCTTCACGCCTAGCCATATCAAAAGCTGGATCATCAAACAAGTCAGCCACCATAGGTTTTCCGTTATCATTCACTGCAATTTTGCCGTTTGAAACTTGAAAGCCTAAAGCAACAATTCTTGGAGGACCGTCAAAAACCGTGCATTTTGCGTCTTTTACACTAACAGGCATTAATGGGCCCCAGTGGCTCCCGCGCATCCATCCCGCAACCAGATAACTGTGCATGAAAGGCACAAGAATTTCACCCAAAGCTGGCAACCCATGCTGCGCACGCACAATAAGCACAGGATCATCCTTTCCAACGTATTTACCAGCGATCTTTGAAAGCTTGGTTACGCTGCCAACAGCGCATATCAAGCCATCTCTACCCCTCCAAACACGTGAAACCATATATCGCCCTACAGTTCCGATAAGTCCAACTAGCTCATACACTTCTTCAGGACATTTGACGACAACGCTCTTATTCTTAATAGTATCCAATACCTCAAATTTGAAGCCTCCAGCCATGTCCGGATCAATTACAAGTCCAGCAGTATTCATTGCATCAGCAAATATGCGAAACAGTGGAAGGTTAAAAGCACCAGCCGAAGTCTTGTCTGCTGCAAAAACGACAACTGGGTCAGAACCTCTTTCCTCTATTTCCATTTCAGCCACTCCCGGACCCATACCCCTCACGTTTCCGCTAAAGGCTGTTTTCAAAAGGTCTTGTCCGGCACCATAGAGCTTCAGTTCTAAGGCTTTTTTGGCGGCTTCTTGAAACGTGTTCCAAGCAAGCTTGTGAATTTCTGGATTTGATTCGCCTTTTCTGTGAACCATAAGAAGTTGCAGATCGTCTCCAACATTGAAAACATGGTAATTGTTGATTAATCCTTCTTGTTTTGCCTTTTTCAGATTTTTCTCCGCGATATTGAACAGTGGTTCTGGGACAACATGATGCCCCGCTAAAGAACCAACATCACATTTAATTAGGGAAATCGTGGTTTTTCTCATCATTACCTATCACTTCAAATAGGCTTTGATTGTAGGTTGAGTTGTTCCGCTTAAAAGATTTCCTCAAGAAAACTGTCTAAGTTAAATATGAAATAATTGATAGCCAGTATTAGTAGCAAGGTGAGAAAATCTGTGAAGTTGCGGGCTATATCAGTGAAAATACCAGAAGAAGTCTATAAGGAAATGATTTTACGCGTTCCAGAAGGAGAAAGAAGCAGCTTCATCAGAGACGCAATAATGGAGAAACTTCAGAAGACGCCGAAGCCTGACAAAATTCTGGAATTGGAGCAAAGACTTGACAAAATGGAAAAGGAGTTTGCACAAATAAGAAAATACCTTGCAGACTTGGAACTGCTAACATATGAACGCGGAAAAATAAATCCACACACCTTCTGTATAGATGAAATAGACCATAAAATAATAGATTACCTCATCCACTACAAAGGCGGAACCACACCAGAATTGGCAGAATACCTCAAAACAAACAGATGGCTAATGCTGAACAGACTCAGGAGAATACAGAAAAAATCAAAAAAACAAATTGGAAAATCCATAATAGACTATTACGCTGGAGAAAAATCAGGCAAAAAAAAGGCATGGTGGATAAACGAAGAACTAATCGAACCATAAACAACAACAATTAATTTCAGCCATGCATAATGTGTATTTTGGGCCCGTAGCCGAGTATGGATTAAGGCGCCGAATCACAGAAAAGGGATGCGCAAGCCTCCGGGCGTCTAACGAGAGAAAGCCGGAGAACAGGGGTTCAAATCCCCTCGGGCCCGCCATCCAAATCTCCCTCTCCTTTGGAAAGTCTCGCCCCTTCAGAATAAGGTTTAGCTACATATGAGGGCAGGGTTTGAACCCACATACGCTTGAGATGTCTCCCGCGCTTCTCTTTTTTCTTTTCCACAATGAATGGGTAACAAGTTAAATAGACAAGTATTGTTATCTAAACCCTGAAAAAATGTTTCTAATGAGTTGATGAAAATGGCATTCAAAGTGGTTTTTCTTGCTCATTCCTCTGACACAGAGCCTGACAAGCACAGATGCGTGATTGAGACACCAAAGTATAAACTCTTTGTAGTGGTTGTCAGGGGTCAAGATCAAGCAGTTGAAGTGTGCAGAAAGCTCGTCAAAGAGGAAGGCGTTCAGTCAATCCTCCTCTGCCCAGGGTTTACACATAGAGATGTTGCGGAAATATCAGAAGTAGTCGGAGAGGATGTTGGCGTTTTTGTAGCCAGAGGAGATGGCCCGAGCAACAGAGTCTCAATGATGATAAGAAAAAGAGAAGGCTTGACAGGATCAAAGTCTCATTAGCGAGCGCAAACTACCCAAAGTCGTGTGAGAATCGGTTTTTTCTTTTCGATGTACTAAAGCATTTCGTGTAGTTTATATTTCTAAAGCGCGTGCATATCCAACGTGTGGAGGAATCAGAAGGAACGATGTGTGAAATCGGAAAGTCAATAACAGGATGTATGTGATTTCTTGAAAAGTGAAGTGATCAAGAAACTAATTGAATTCATCAGGAGGCAACAGAAACCCTTCAAAGTTAACATGGCTAGGGCATCCGCCAACAGCTTCCTCAACAACCTAACTAGACAATATCAATCCATCTACATCTTGAGGTTAGGTGCTACACCTTTTCAGCTAGGACTAGTAAATGGCATAGGAGGAATTGCAGGGACAGTTGTTGCCGCACCGACTGGGTGGCTCGCCGACAGGTGCGGCATCAGAAGAATGTTCTTGTTGGGTATTCCTCTCATAACCCTTAGCTGTCTACTCTTCGCTATTGCTCCTAATTGGACGGCGACGATCCCAGCCATACTTCTCACCTTCCTAGCTACTCAACTATTATCTACTGCATGTCCCATGGTCTGCGGCAGTTACTTGAAAAATGAAGAAAGAGCGACTGGAAAACAACTTTGCGACACGATTTCAGCGATTCCTACCTTAGCAACTCCAATGATAGCAGCGGTGTTAATAACGGAATTTGGAGGGTTAAATGCGGAGGGAATCAGGCCACTCTACTTTTTACAGGTAGTAGGATTCTTACTAGTTTTCGCTTTTACCTACAAATTTTACTTTGATACTGTAAATAATCAAGGTTCACTTAATCCTTCAAGTTTTGCCGACGGTATGAAACATGTCTTTGAAAGAGGTGTCGCAGCAAAAAGATGGATAGTGTATATCTTTCTTTCCTCCACTGCCATGTACACAAGTATGACCTATCTATATGCCTTTGTTACGGAAATAAAGCATGGGGACGAGTTTGTTGTAGGAGGTATGACGACCGCTTCGCTAGTACTGCCTCTCCTACTTTCTCTTTTAGTAGGCCGATTAGCAGATACTTATGGGAGGAAAAAAATGCTGTACATAACCCTGCCTCTTTATTGCACATCAATTTTACTGCTCATTTACGCTCAGAACACGATGATGCTACTAGTTTCTGGAGTTCTGCAAGGGTTCTATTTGTTATCTGCCGTAACTCATGGCGCTATAACTGCGGAGCTAGTGCCTGTCCATCTGCTGGGAAGATGGTACGGAATACTAAATCTTTTCAGGGGGCTGGCAAGCGTTACAGCTCCAATAATTGGGGGTTTCATTTGGAGCACCATAAGCCCAAGCTTCGTCTTCCTTTTCATAATTTTAATCGAAGGTACGAAGATTATTATCCTATGGTTGACGATACCCGAAACGCTGAGAAGGGTATAGCCAGCAAAAGAGGAGGAAAAACGTTAGCCTTTCGAAGAATTTTTCCCCCTTCTTTGAAGACCTAGTCAGCACGCGTCAAGGATAATCACGGTAAAGGAGACACCTACATTGATATTTTCCTAGGTAAGAATCGAAAATGGGTTCTTCTTGGAACACTTGGATCTGGAAAATAAGAGGGCACATTTGGAGAAACATGAGCGATAGGTTATCGCATACACCAGTTTTGTGCTTCGTAAAAGCAAAAACATAGACAAAGTAGCCAAAAAAAGACAAAAAGACAATAAATACAGAATCTTTTGCCTTAGTGCGGGAGGGTGGGAGTTGAACACTCACCAAGTGGAGATATCTCTCACATCTCTCCCTTTTTACACTCCACCAAAAACACTCAGGTTCTGAAATATACCTGTCCAATGTAATAGCGTGCACAAAGAGATAACATTAAAAAGGAAACTATGAAATACTGTTGAGCTGGAAAAAGGGAGACTGAGACCTTTTGCATGCGCGAGAGGTTTCGGTATAGAGAGGTTGGTCAGTGGGATAGGGGTGAAGCATTTGAGGAAACGCAGATGTTTCCTGAAACACTTGGAACAGCACACTATTTGTGAGATTCCAAGTTCCCCTTGGGTGGTGGATGGTCTCATGAGTGAGGTAATATAATGTCGAAATTCAACCTAGAAGAATTTGCTAAAACTGCGGATAGAATTAGGAGAAAGGCGATAGAAGAAGGTAGATTGATTGATAATCCTTCTGATGATGAACTAAGGTTGCTTGTGGAGAACGAGCCTGGAGTGGGGAAGACTATATATGGAAATTTTGTCGCTGAGAGTGAACCAACATCCAGAGCAGCCATGTTTACCAAAAACAGTGTTGACTACAAATTCGGCGAAGAGGAACGCGGACTGTTAGTCAAATGTGAAGAAGCCTTAGCCAAGGAAAGATTGATTTCCATTGATAGAATTGTGGGTAACTGGAATAGTGATACCACAGTCAGGTTGATTGTTCCTGAACGTTTTGCTCACGTTGCCTATGGAGGGAAGAATCTTTTCATTCCTGCAAAAAGAGAGGTTAAGAGGCCAACGTATCAAGTTTTGTTTTTCGCCGATGAGGCTTTCGAGGCTAATAAGTCGAGGCTGCTTCCGCAAAAAGACTGTACTATAAGGTTGGCTATGCTGGATGATGGCAGAGTTATCAAAATAGTTAGAAACAGCAACTACATCGGCGAGTTCAAGAAAGGAGTTTTCGCCGCAGAGGATTGGGTTGCCAAAACCAGAAGAGGCGGCATTTTTCTGCATGCAAGTTGCAGGGAAGACTATCTCCAATGTGCCCATGGAGATTATCGAAAGGTTAGAACATTACTTCTCGCTTTGAGCGCAAATGGAAAGACAACTCTAACTTGCAAGATTCTTGCAAGAAAAGGAAAAGAAAAGTCGTGGCTCATTCAAGACGATGGTGGAGCTCTAATGCCAGATGGCTCATTTCACGGCTTTGAAGCTGGAGGACTATTCGTCAAAACGGAGGATGTAAACCCGGGGGAACAACGCGAAATATTCTTTGGCTTACTAAAACCGGGAGTATTAATCGAAAATGTCCACGTAACCGAAGACGGAGACCTTGACTTTTACATCTTAGAAAGAACGTCGAATGGGCGTGCAGTAATACCTAGAAGAGATCTCATGCATGCCAGCTCACACATCGACGTAGAGAGGATTGATAACCTGATACTCATCACTAGAGGTCCATTGATACCAGCAGTCGCAAAATTGACCCTGGAACAAGCGGTCGCCCTAATAGTTCTAGGGCAAGCAATGGAGTCATCAGCCGGTGACCCAACTCAAGCCGGAGAGATTGCCAGTCAATTCTTCTATGATCCCTTCGTGGCTGGGGACAGAGCAGAACACGCAAATCGGTTTTATGAAATCTTGACAGGGCTTACTCACATGGAATACTTCCTGCTAAACACTGGAGGGGTCGGCGAAGGACCACGCTACAAGGAGATCGCGGTGAAACATACAATGGCTATCTTGGATTCTCTGTTAAGAGGCGGGCTGGAAGACTGGATAGATTCACCTACTGGATTCAAAGTGCCAAGAGCGATCAGGATGGTTGATGACATTTATATGCATCCTGAAAACCTTTATTCAAAGGATGAATTTGAGGCAAAGCAGAGGAAACTCAACTACTTGAGACGCAAAACGATTGAAAAAATCGGCGACCTACTTCACCCAAACATAAGGA
>Ga0209636_10002193_pt1 | contig 19866 bp, 17 predicted proteins | sample DeeMarSWOR152_54_FD_187464 | JGI IMG/M metagenome (GOLD analysis project Ga0209636, IMG submission 187464) | Marine sediment microbial communities from White Oak River estuary, North Carolina - WOR-1-52-54 (SPAdes) (version 2) | ecosystem: Environmental > Aquatic > Marine > Intertidal zone >... | reverse complement strand
ACGGAGGCTATTATTGCGGTTTCAAGATCAGTTGTTGTTAACCGAATCTGGTTATTGTCGGATTCTATAAGGATGTTGCTTAATGCAAGTATACTACTACGTTTCTCGGCTACTCCGTGGAGAATTCCTATAGATTTTAATAAGTTTTTCTTTTCAATTTGGAATTGCATAATAAATCTCCTTATTTTTTATCTATTATACTTTTTGTCCATTATAATAGAATTTGTAGAATCGTTGAAAAATCACTTAAGTATCTGATAAATAAGGGGTTTTTATTGTAAGAATATTGTAAAAACCCGTCAAGCGAAACCAAATAACTATTTGTGCATTTAAATCTTCAATTTTGACTCAATCTTCTGAATGATTGCGAGAATTTTCTGGTCAACCTGCATTTTTTGCTTTATTTTATTGATGGCGTGTAGAACCGTGGAATGATCTCTTCCTCCAAAGCGTTCCCCTATTTCAACAAGGGAGGATTTAGTTAGTTTCCTCGATAGATATATGGCAATTTGCCGGGTAAGGACAATTTGTTTGGTTTTCCTCTTAGCTTTCAAGTCCGAAATCTTGAGATTAAAATGGGAGGTAACGGCTTTTTGAATGGATTCGATGGAAGGAGATTGGTCTTCCGTTTTGATAATATTTCTCAAGATATCTTTAGCCAAGTCCAAGGTTATGTCAGTTTGGGTAAGTTTTGAAAATGCAACTATTCTTATAAGGGATCCTTCCAGAACCCTTATGTTGGATGAGGTATTGGATGCCAAGAAGAAGGCTACGTTGTTGGGAAGCGAGATATCTTCCAGTTCGGCCTTTTTCTTCAGTATTGCGACCTTTGTTTCAATATCCGGGGGCTGAATATCTGCTATAAGGCCCCACTCAAAACGTGAACGGAGTCGTTCTTCAAAATTGGTGATATCCCTGGGGAATTTGTCGCTGGTCACAACTATCTGTCTCCTTGTCTCATATAAGGAGTTAAAGGTGTGGAAGAATTCGGCTTGTGTTCTCTCCTTTCCAGCTATAAATTGGATGTCGTCGATAAGAAGGATGTTCATGCTTCTAAACTTATCTCGGAATTCATCCATCTTCTCATATCGGATTGAGTTGATAAGCTCATTGGTAAATTGTTCAGCAGATAAATAGCAAATTTTGCTAAGATCGCGGATAACACCATTCTGTATTACATAATTTCCTGTTGCGTTTAAAAGGTGTGTCTTACCAAGGCCCACGCCCCCGTAAATAAATAGTGGATTATAATTCTTTGCAGGAAGGCTGGCTACAGCCTGACATGCAGCATTGGCGAATTGATTACTAGGGCCGATAACGAAATTGTCAAAGGTATACTTCTTATTGAATTGGACGTGTCGTGGTATATCGAATCTATGGGTTGAGGATAATCGCCTCGTCCTGTTTTGTCGTAGGGGGTTCTTCTCCAATTTAAAAATAACCTCACATTCTCTACTTAGAGCTTGAAACAAAGCTTCCTTTATGAGGGCAAGGTAATTCTGGGTTAACCAATCTTCAAAGAATTTATTTGGGACTTGTATCTCAATGAAGTGCTCGCTGAGTGAGACGGGTATTATTGGCTTTATCCACACTTGGTAATCTTCATGGCTGACTTTGTCGTTGACGTAGTCAAGCACTAGTTTCCAAATCTCTCCTATAACGATGGGTTGCATATGATGGATTGATCGATGAAAGGTGAAAATGGACTAATTTAGGTTTTCAACAGAATTATCCACAATTGTGGATAAATAAAAGCCCCCTTTTGGAGAGAAAGACGGGTAATTAAAGAAAGCGCACCACAGGGTTGAAAATGCAAGGACAATACTAAAATAACACAAAACCGATCCGAGATCAAGTGTTAAATTAGCTCTTTCGAGGAAGAAATAGCGGTACCCACAACGTTTTCACCAGCGGCCATCCCGATCAACTTAACTCCTTGTGTATTTCTGCCCATTACGGAAATATCTGAAGCCCGCAGCCTGATAATCTTTCCATTTGTGGTGATAAGGACGAGCTCATCGTCATCCACAACTTGCTTGACCCCTATTACATTACCGTTGCGCTTGGTTGTCTTGATGGTGATGACTCCCCTCCCTCCGCGGTTTTGTGTTCTATATTCGGAAGTCTTGGTTCGCTTTCCGAAGCCGTTTTCCGTAACCGTTAGAACAGTTGTGCCCTCTTCAACGATTTCCATTCCAACGACCTCGCTTCCATTAACGGCGATCCCCTTAACACCTCTTGCAGTCCTTCCCATGGGCCGGATCCCTTTCTCTGAAATGCGGATTGCTTTTCCGGATTTAGTTCCCAAGAGGAATTCTTGGCTTCCATCGGTTAATTTAGCGGAGATAAGCTCATCGTTCTCATCCAAGAGAATTGCTAAAATACCCCCGATTCGTGGTTTGCTGAAAGCGGATAGATTTGTTTTCTTAACCACTCCACGTTTAGTTGCAAAGGCGACATACTTACCGGATGAAAAGTCCTTTAAGGGGAGGATTGCTGTAATTTTTTCCTCTTGAGCCAAATTGAGCAAGTTTATTACCGCCTTGCCGCGCGAGGCCCTTGCACCCTGGGGAATTTCATGCACCTTAAGCCAATGAACCTTTCCATAATTGGTGAAGAAGAGGATGTAACTATGGGTGGTAGCAATGAACAGGTTTTCCACAAAATCTCCCTCTCTCGTAATCATGCCAATTTTTCCCCTTCCACCCCGATGCTGAGATTGGTAGAGGCTAAGGGCGTTTCTCTTTATATACCCCCTGTGGGTAATCGTTACCACCATTTCCTCTTCTGTAATCATGTCCTCTACATCAATTTGCGAAATTTCTCCGATAATTTCGGTCCTGCGTTCATCGCTGAATGCGTGCCTAATTTCGGTGAGCTCTTCAACAATGATATTGAGGATTAAATGATCATGAGCTAAGATTTCCTTCAATCGGGCAATCGTCTTTATTGCCTCCTTGTATTCCTCCAGAATCTTTCCCCTCTCCAGGGCGGTAAGCCTCTGGAGCCTCATGTCCAAAATCGCCTGCGCCTGTTCTGCAGATAGGGATAATTTCTTCATTAATCCATCGCGAGCATCTTGGGGATTCTTGGATCTTCTTATAATAGTAATGACGGAGTTAAGTTGTTCGATGGCGAGCTTTAAACCCTCCAAGATATGTGCTCTGGTCTCAGCCTTATCGAGCTCGAATTGGCACCTTTTTGTTACAATGTTCCTTCTGTGCTCGATAAAAAGGGAAAGCATATCCTTAATATTGAGTAGTCTTGGCTGATTGTCGACCACGGCGAGCATGATGATCCCAAAGGAGATTTCCATTTGGGTATGATTAAAAAGCTGGTTAAGGGTGACTTCGGGAACCTCATTTTTCTTCAATTCGATAACAACACGCATGCCTTCTCGATCGGATTCGTCTCTCAAGGAGTAGATGCCTTCGATGACCTTTTCCCTGACTAATTCGGCAATCCTCTCGATAAGGCGGGATTTATTTACCTGATATGGAAGCTCGGTAACCACGAGACAGTGGCGATCCGTTTTCTTGGGCTTTTCTATAATAACTCGAGCCCTCAATCTTACAATACCTTTGCCGGTTTCATATGCGGATCTGATGCCCTGTTGGCCAAGGATAAAACCTCCCGTTGGAAAATCGGGGCCGGGGATTATTTTTAAGAGCTCATGAATGCCCATCTGCTGATTGCGTATCAGGGCGATGGCAGCTTCAATAGTCTCGGAAAGGCTATGAGGAGGGATATTCGTGGCCATCCCCACCGCAATTCCCGAAGATCCGTTGACGAGCAGATTTGGAAATTTCGCGGGTAAGATGAGGGGCTCCCTGAGGGACTCATCATAATTTGGAACCAATTGCACCGTATCCTTGTCGATATCCCCCAACAATTCCGCGGCGAGTTTGGACATTCTCACCTCGGTATATCTCATGGCGGCAGGGGAATCGCCATCGATGGAGCCGAAGTTTCCCTGTCCATCCACCAAGGGGTAGCGTAAGGAGAAGTCTTGTGCCATTCTGACGATGGAATCATAGACGGCTCCTTCCCCATGGGGATGATATTTTCCAATTACATCGCCGACAACGCGGGCAGACTTCTTATAAGGCCTATCCCAATGATTTTTCAATTCATACATGGCATACAGGGTTCGCCTGTGGACGGGCTTGAGGCCATCGCGGACATCCGGCAATGCACGGCCCACGATGACGCTCATGGCGTACTGCATATAGGAGGTTTTCATCTCATCTTCGATATTTATGGGAATATTTCCTTGCTCCATCGACTTTTCTCCTGAAGCATAGAATTTTGAATTAATAAATAAATTTTAAGATAGAAAGAGCTGATTGTCAACCACAGGAGGGAGGAGGTTTCCTGAGTTTTGGGTGACTCCGTTGTTCCTGAGCGAAATCTGGCGGAGAAGTGCAGTACCCCCAAAGGGTCACTTTGGCGGCATTGAAGCGAAGGGACAGGGGAGTCACCTGCTGAACATCACATTATCAATAGAATTAAAGCGTTACAAACAGGGTATGTATAAAACCGAGTAAAGTCGAGCAGGGGGGTAGAGACGCCAGGAACGGGCGCTATTGACAAAAAAGCAATATTATGTTTATCTAAAAAATTTAAGCACTACGAGCCTTCAGGGGGAATGATGAAGAGGACGTACCAGCCAAGTAATACGAGGAGGAAGAGGAAGCTTGGATTTAGGGCTCGAATGCGCAGCAAAAATGGGAGGGAAATTCTAAAGAGGAGAAGGAGTAAGGGGAGGAAAAGGTTAAGCGTTTGATGGGCAGGGGGAAATATCTTAGCGAGTCACGTTGGGCGATGGGGAGGTCACACCAAAGGGAAGATAGAATCGCGAGGAAGGTCGATTTCTGGAAGGATCGTACGAGAAGAAAGAGATTCGATACCGAGCATTTTGTCCTCATTTTGAGGAAGAACGATAAGGATGTCAAGAGGTTGGGGCTTGTGGTCGGGAGGAAGGCGGGGGATGCGGTCGCAAGGAATCGGGTGAAACGATTGATTAGGGAATTCTTTAGATTGAACAAGGAAAGGATGCCCGAATCATCAGACCTCATTGTTTTGGCTAAGGAGAATATTGGAATCAAGGGCTATCGAGAGGTATTCAAAGAATTGAAAATCATATTGAATTAGCCGGGAATTGAACAAGGGGCCACGGAATTCATGATTAGGAAGGGAATACTTTTTTCAATTCGGATTTATCAACACCTAATATCACCTTTCTTAGGGCCTACCTGCCGCTTCATCCCAACTTGTTCTCAGTATACCATTGATGCCATGGAGGAATGTGGGCTTTTAAGGGGAACTTGGCTTGGGTTGCTGAGAATTCTTAGGTGCCACCCATTTCACCCTGGTGGTTATGATCCGGTTCGGGATCACGGGGAGAACACGTAGGGGATCATTCGGGATGGAAAAGAGGGCGATTATAGCCATAGTCTTATCGATGCTGGTCCTCATCTTCTATCAGAGATTGTTTGTCAAGCAGCAGCCACAGAGGAGAGAGGAGGGGAAGGAAATAGAGAGGATTGCACCAAAACCCTCTGCCCCAGAGGTATCCGAGAAGAGAGCCGGGAGGGAGGCATACGAGGGCGTCGTAAGAAAAGAAGAAGAGAGGCTTGTCGCGAAAAAAGTCGGGGAAGAGGAAAGGAAAACCGTCAGGGACGTGACCGTTGATACGAGGCTCTATTCAGCTACCTTCTCCAGTTATGGTGGAAGACTAAAGAGTTGGAGGCTACATCAGTATAAGAATCGCGTAGAAAACGGTCCGTTCGTCCGGTGGTTTCAGGAAACAGAGAGGAAGGTGAAGGGATTCTTCGGGTTTGCCGGGAAACCGCCGTTGCAGGGAGGGCCAGAACCGGTTGAGTTGGTGTCAACCGAGGTGTTAACAGACCTTCCCCTGGCAATTGAAGTCGAGGATGAGGGGGGGAATGTCACCCTTGGCCCTATGGATGTTGATAGTGATTCGATCCTTTTGGGAGGCAATGTGAGGGAGGGGACCCTTTTATTCAGGGGAAGCTCTGCCGGAGGTCTTGAAGTATCCAAGGGATACCGGTTCTTCGATGATGAGTATCGCCTCGACATGGAGGTTCGAATCAAAAACCGAGGGGAAAGACAGAGGGAAGTGAGAGTGGCACTGGTATGGTTTGGGATGATGATGGAGTCCCGGTCTCGGGCATTTTCAGGTCCGGTGGCGATGGTGGACGGAAAGGTGAGGGAAATAAAGGCGAAGAAATTCAAAAACCCCAAAGAACCGTTGTTGCTATCGGGTGACATTCCCTGGTTTGGGAGCTCAATGGGTGAGAAGAACGTTGAGGATAAAATGAGAAAACCATTTTTCGTCTCCCTCATCGTGCCGAAGGAGAACCAGGGGATAGACCTGAAAATAGGGATGAAGAAAGATGAGAAGCTCATGTATAGCAGGGCCGCCTCTCCTGCCCGCAGCATTCCCGGCGGAGGAGAGGCTGTATATAGCTACGAGATTTACCTCGGGCCAAAGGTTATTGCTCTTCTCAAGGAATTGAACGTTGGGGCGGAGAAGGTTGTCAGTTATGGATGGTTTAACGCCATTGCCAAGATATTACTTCGCTTTGTGAATCTTACCCATAAGGTTACGAAGAATTATGGGGTGGATATTATAATTATCTCTGTTTTATTGAAGATTTTATTTTGGCCCTTGACGAAAAAGAGCTATACATCGATGAAGGAGATGCAGAAGGTACAGCCAGAGATGGCGATGCTGCGGGAAAAGTACAAGGATGATAAAGCCCGCCTCAATAGGGAGATGATGGACCTCTATAAAAGGAGGAAGGTAAACCCATTGGGTGGATGCCTTCCAATGGTGGTCCAGATACCGATTTTCTTCGCCCTCTATTGGGCTCTCATGGGTTCCATTGAATTGAGACACGCCCCTTTTCTCTTGTGGATTAAGGATTTATCGTACCGGGATCCCATTTACGTTTCACCCCTTTTGATGGGGGCATCAATGTTGTGGCAGCAGAAGATGACCCCGACAATGGGAGATCCGCGGCAGGCGAAAATGATGATGTTCATGCCCATCATCTTTACCTTTCTCTTTTTGACTTTCCCCGCGGGGCTGGTTATCTATTGGCTGGTTACCAATATCTTAACGATAGGTCAACAGTATCTCATCAACAAGGTGCGGAAATAAGAGAGCGAAAAATGGAAGGGAAAGATAAAGATTTGGAAAAGGAAGAAGAAAGCGGGGGAGACGCATTTCCTGAAGAGGGGGAAGGCGAAAGACCTTTGAATGATTCCGAAAAACCCTTTCGTTTTGAAGAAGAAGGGTATTGGGAAGAATCCATGCCCGAGCAGGAGGAGGACGAAACAGGGGAAAGGGTGATCTGGCTGAGAACGACCCTTTCCGAGATTATAGAATTGATGGGGATCAAAGCTCATGTAGAGGCACAAAGAAGGGAGGGGAGGATTTTTCTGGAAATTAAAGGCGATGGAAGTGGCCTCATCATTGGGAAGCATGGCCAGACCCTTGATGCCCTGCAATATATCATTAATAAAATTGCCGCAAATAGGTACAAGGAGTTGAAGGAGAAGGCTATTTTGGATACGGAGAATTACCGGGGCAGAAGGGTTGAGGCCCTAAAGAACATGACGCTTCGCATGAGGGAAAAGGTCAAAAGATTGAAAAAGGCCGTGACCATTGGCCCCCTGAATCCCCAGGATCGAAGGGTTATCCATATCACGTTGAGCGAAGATGAAGATGTTCGAACGGAAAGCAAAGGGGAGGGGTTTTACAAGAAACTCGTAATTGCCCCCAAATCGAGGGGAGACAGGGGCTAGAAGAATTCTCGAGATTGTTCCCATCTCAGACAATGCTCCTTAATGGCGAAAGGGATACCATTGCGGCTATTGCAACACCACACGGCGAATCCGGAATAGGTATCGTACGTATCAGTGGCCCCTTGGCAGAGAAGGTGGCCACGAGATTATTTCGCCCCAAGAAGAGAACAGCTCGCCTAAAATCCCACCAACTCTATTATGGAAAGATCATCGATCCGGAGAATGAAAAACTCCTGGATGAGGTGCTCCTTACCCTGATGAGAAGACCGAAGACCTATACGAGGGAAGATGTCTTAGAGATTAACTGCCACGGAGGATATTTGGTGTTGAGGAGGGTTTTGGAGGTAGTGCTGGGACAAGGGGTCCGGTTAGCCCAGCCTGGGGAGTTTACCAAACGGGCTTTTTTGAATGGGAGAATCGATCTCTCGCAAGCCGAGGCCGTGATCGACGTGATAAGGGCAAAGACGGCAACAAGCCTAAAGATGGCCAATAAACAGCTGAGGGGACATCTTTCTCGTGAGATTGAGGGATTGAGGGCAAGGGTGGTCAGAAGTTTGGCCCTCGTTGAGGCTTCAATCGACTTTCCGGATGAAGAGCTCGAGGTGGATGAGGATGCGGTGGGGGTGAATCTGGAGGAGAGCCAGGGGACAGTGAAGGGGCTGATCGAGTCCTATGAGGAGGGAAGAATCTATAGGGATGGTGTTTCGGTAAGCATTGTGGGAAAGACCAATGTGGGGAAATCCAGCCTCTTGAACGTGCTCCTTAAAGAGAATAGGGCGATTGTTACCCCCATACCAGGAACTACACGAGATGTAATTGAGGAAGTTGTAAATATTCATGAGATTCCCATTCGGCTGGTGGATACGGCTGGGATGAGACGGGTATCCGACCCCATTGAGAGGGAAGGTGTGAGGTTGACCAAGGGGAAGGTGGCCGAAGCGGACATGGTGATATTGGTGATTGATGGTAGCAGAGGGTTAGATACGAACGATCGGGAGATCATCGATGAAGTTGGGGGGAAGAAGAAGGTTGTCGCCATAAACAAGAGGGATCTTCCCATCAAGGTTTCCATGGAAGAGATTCACAGGGCCCTTCCGAATACAAGAGCAGTGGAAATCTCCGCCCTCAAAAACTGGGGAATCGACAAATTGAAGAAAAGTCTCTACTCTGCGTTGATAAGGGATGGCATTGGATCCGCTGCGGGGGACGTGGTGGTTGTTAATGCCCGACACAAGAAGGCTCTTGATGGATCACTGGAATGCCTTCGAAGGGCAAGGGAAGGGATCGAAGGAAAAATTCCCTTTGAACTGGTTGCTTTGGAATTAAGATCGTGCCTCGATCATCTGGGTGAGATAGGAGGGGAGACAACGACGGAAGAAGTCTTGGAGTGTATATTCAGCCAGTTCTGTATCGGGAAATGAAATGTTTCACGTGAAACAGAATGGACCAATCCTCCTCATCAACCCCTGGATTTACGATTTTGCCGCCTTTGACCTTTGGGCGAAGCCTTTGGGACTTCTCTATATCGCGGCATTGTTGAGGAATAAGGGGTATGAGATCGAATATATCGACTGTTTGGATATCCACCATTCCACGATGGTCGGGGAAAGTGGTGTTCCTAAACGGAAGCAATACCACCAGGGCCATTTCTTCAAGGAGAATGTCGATAAACCCCCTGCCCTTGCCAATATACCAAGGGAATATAGGCGGTACGGCATTTCCGAGGAAAGATTTCGTGAGCGATTAGAGTCCTTGCGCGAGCCCAAGATTGTCTTAGTTACATCCATAATGACGTATTGGTATCCCGGTCCATTCCATGTGATTCGCCTGGTCAAAGAACGATTCCCAAACTCCTTCGTGCTAATGGGAGGTATCTACGCGACCCTGTGTTCCGACCATGCCCGCAAATACTCAAAGGCGGATTATGTTTTGCCGGGAGAGGGGTTTGCGAAGATATTGACCATTGTCGAGGAGTTCGTGGGGGTTCCTTCGCGCGGGATTCCCCGAGGCTCCCATCTAGATTCCCTGCCCTACCCAGCCTTTGATCTCTATCCATTCCTGGATTATGGCTGCATATTAACCTCTCTGGGATGCCCTTACAGATGCAACTATTGTGCAGCATGGAAGATCACCCGCGGATTCACTCACCGCGATCCCCAGAGGGTAGTCGATGAAATTGAATTCTGGACGAGCACCTTCGAGATCCATGATATCGCGTTCTACGATGATGCGTTGTTGGTAGATTCGGAAAAGCATTTCATGCCCATGGTGAAGGAACTTCTGGGAAGGGGCATACGATGCCGCTACCACACACCCAATGGTATCCATGGCAGGGAGCTGTCCGATGAAATTGCAAGCTTGATGTACGAGGTGGGGTTCAAGACCGTTCGCCTTGGTTTAGAGACGAGCGATACGATCAGGCAAAAGCGAATTGGGGATAAGATAACGAACAGCGAGATGGAGAGGGCCATTACGTATCTGAGGGAAGTCGGATTTTCAAGGGAGGATATAGGGGTTTATATCCTCGCAGGCCTCCCGGGGCAAAGGGTATCAGAGGTTGAAGACAGCATACGATTTGTCCGGGCATGTGGGGCCACTCCCAAATTGGCCGAATATTCCCCCATTCCCCGAACCCCGCTATGGGAAACCGCCTCGAGGGTTTCAGAGTTCGATTTGAGGGGGGAACCCCTTTTTCACAACAATTCGATACTTCCCTGTCGTTGGGAGGGATTTACCTGGGAAGACCTCCAGGAGGTAAAGTTGGGTTTGAGGAATCCCGAGAGCGGCTTGAGATCTCATAACGGCTCTTTCGATAACATGTCGCATCCTCCTCACCAGGGAAAGCCTTGATTAATAATTTGCGCCTTGCCAGGGCAAGGGTGCAAGGCTGGACAGAAGTGAGAAACCATGTAGCCCGGTAACCGGTGCCACCATATTTGCTTTTGGAGCCCCTTTATGTCCCTTCGAGTAATCTTCAGGGAGAGAAAGAGCAGGGCCCTCAACCCCGGAACCTTTGGCTGTCTTAGGGGAACTTATACCATCAACGTCACCCAGGGTTGTGGGCTCTCTTGCAGTTATTGTTATGCCCGTGGGTATGCCACCGCTCCGCCGAAAGGGGATGTTCACCTTTTCGTCACCTTCCCAAGTCAATTCGCAGGGAACTGGATAGCAACAGACGCGGAAGGTTTCCGGGCGTGGTGGTCTTTAATACTGCCACCGACTGTTTTCAACCTCACCCAGACGTCCTTGAGGTGACATACCAAACTATGGCCGTCCTCTTGGAAAAGGGAATTGATATCTCCTTTCTGACCAAGGGTTTTATCCCCCAGCGTTTTATCGAGCTTTTCAAGGGATATAGGGAGAATGTTAAAGCTCAAATCGGCTTGGCCTCGCTTTCCGAGGACTATCGGAAGACCTACGAGTCTGGTGTAGCATCGCCCCCGGAAAAACTGGAAAATATTGAAAGGCTCCTTGCCGCGGGGATAGATACCCAGGTCCGAATTGACCCCATCAATCCCTTTGTCACCGATACCCGAGAGGAGGTAGAGGCCCTGTTCAGGGCGTTAGGTCAAAAGGGAATTCGGAGGGCTTCCCTTAGCTACCTCCACCTTCGTCCGGCCATCCAAAGACAGGTCAGGGCAGAGTTTCCGACTCTTCACCGGAAACTTTTGGAAAGCTGCTTCCGAAATCAAAACTGGGTTGAGGTAGGATTGTCAACGAAGACGAAGCTCCTCCCAAAGAGGGTGAGGGAGAATGGATATAGATGGATAAAGACAATCGCCGAAGCACACGGTATTTCGGCGGTTATCTGTAGCTGCAAAAACCCGGATCTAAAAGGAGAAATCTGCGTGCCCGCAAGGATACGAGAAGCCATACCTGGTCGGGTTCAAAGGAGAAAGCAGCTCATCCTCTTCCCCTGCTGATGATTCATCCAACTCCCTAAAGTCGGCCTTAGGGACCGCGTAGGTTCCCGCCCAGATACAGATGCAACCCGCAGCTTTCGATGTGCTCAGCATTTCGCCCAAATCCGACAGGCGAGGAGAGTTGAGTCGATGGGTTCTCGCTTCATTTTAATCTTAGGAGAGAGAGGTTTTGGAAATGAGCTCCTTCCCAAGGGGGATCGGGGGAGATTAATTCTTCAATTGGCCACCGTTAAGGTATTATTAATGGATTCGGAGATCAAGGAGAAAATGGACCAGGAGCTATTCCGTGGTATAATAATTTAATGTCGGCAAGAAAGGCGTCTCAGCGCTCATTGAGAGATTCACATCGGGGGAAGGTCGTTGTGGAGAAGTCCATTCGGGTCATCGGGGCCCGGTCCCACAATTTACAGGACATTGATTGCGATATCCCTCGGGGGAAGATAACGGTAATAACAGGAGTCTCGGGGTCGGGAAAGTCCACCTTGGCCTTTGATACCCTTTTCGCCGAGGGCCAAAGGAGATATATCGAATCCCTCTCGACTTACGCCAGACAATTTCTGGAGAGGATGGATCGCCCCGATGTGGACACCATCCTTGGGGTCCCACCAGCAATTGCCATCGAACAGCGGAATACGGTCAAAAACGCCCGGTCAACGGTTGGTACGGCATCCGAACTGTACGACTACCTTCGGCTCCTTTTTGCTAAAATAGGCAATACCGTGTGCCCCGATTGTCGGGAGACGATTTCTTCCGACACCATCCCAGCGGCGGTTCAGCGGATTATGGAGCGATTCGAGGGTGAACGAGTACACATCGTCTCCCCTCGGGAAATCCAAAAGCCCCTCGACCCCGCACCTGAAGTGAGGCAATTGGCCAGGGCGGGCTTTTTCAGGATCTTGGATGAAGGTGGGGTGAGGGACATTACCTCAGTACCCCTCGATGAAGTGAAGGCCATGGGATCTGTTCGCCTTCTAATTGATCGAATTGAGGTCAAGAAAGGTGATGAGCGGCGGTTGAGTGAGGCTTTACAGAGCGCCTTTGTGCAGGGCAAGGGAGTGGCTGAGGTGGTTGGACCACAGGGGTTAGAAGTCAGATTCAACCAGGCATTCGTCTGCAATCGATGCAACAGGAAGTTTCCCAAGCCGGAGCCGTTGCTCTTTTCCTTCAATAACCCCTTGGGGGCATGCCCTGCCTGTCAGGGGTTCGGCAGGGTTATCGGCGTTGATTTGGATAAGGTTATCCCCGACAAGGGGAAGTCCCTCAAGGAGAGGCCCATTATTCCGTGGAACTCCCCTGCATACTTTGAGATCTATGACTACTTGTGGGATATCTGTCGTAAAAATCGTATTCCCATGGGAAGGTCCTTCAACCAGTTATCCCGGGAACAACAGGATGTGGTCATATCTGAAATCGAGGATTTCTTCCAGTGGCTGGAGACCAAACGGTATAAGGTTCATGTGAGGGTTTTTCTCAGCAAATACCGGGCCTACACGATCTGTGAAGTATGCCACGGGACCCGCCTTAGGGAGGACGCCCTGAATGTCCGAATTGCCGATAAGAACATTGCGGGACTCTGTCAGATGAGCATTGGAGACCTTCACCGGTTCTTCACCACGCTGAAATTGGATCCATTCAAGGAGGAGGTCGCGGGAAGAATACTCACGGAGATTCGGAACCGAATCCAATACCTCTGCCATGTAGGATTGGGCTATGTCACCCTTCACCGCCAGACCCGAACCCTCAGCAGCGGGGAGTTCCAAAGGATTAGCCTGGCCAGGGCCCTTGGGAGCGCCCTTACGGATACACTCTATGTCCTTGATGAACCGAGCATCGGGCTTCATGCCCGGGATAATCGAAGGCTCTTGGAAGTTCTCAAAAGCCTGCGGGATGGGGGTAATACTATCGTTGTCGTGGAACACGAATCGGATATCATCCAGGAAGCCGATGAAATCCTTGACTTGGGCCCTGGAGCCGGAAGGGATGGAGGAAGACTGATTTTTCAAGGGAATTATCGGAAACTCTTGAGGCAGGAGAAGTCGAGAACCGCCCACTATTTGAGGCGGACAAAAAGCCTCTCAAATAAACCGAGCGTTCGAAAACCCAGGGAGTTTATCCGTATCCGAAACGCCAGGGAAAATAATTTGAAGAATATAGATGTCACGATTCCCCTGGGAGTGATGGTCTGTGTAACGGGGGTCTCGGGCGCGGGCAAGACAACCTTGGTCAATAACGTCCTGTATGCGGGAGGCAAGGGCCTCAATGACGGCAAGTACGAAAGGGGAGCCTTTGACGCCATCGAGGGGCTCCAACAGATCAAGGATATCATCATGGTAGACCAATCCCCTATTGGCAAGAGCCTCAGGTCCAATTCCGCAACCTACATCGGTGCCTTCGGGGAAATCCGAAACCTATTTGCCAATACCAGGGAGGCCAGAAGGGCCGGATTCAAAGCGGGGCATTTTTCCTTCAACGTCCCAGGGGGCAGGTGTGAAAGCTGCCAGGGAGCGGGAATGGGGATCTTGGATATGCAATTCTTGGAGGACGTTGCCGTAACGTGTGAGCAGTGCCAGGGGAAGCGTTTCCACCCTGATATCCTCAAAATTCGCTATCGAGATAAAACCATTTATGACATCCTCAATCTGACCCTCGATGAGGCCCTCGAATTCTTCCGAGATAATGAGAGGATTACTTCGAAGCTTCGGGTTTTTTCCGACGTGGGATTGGGATACCTCACCCTTGGACAACCTACCAGCACCCTGAGCGGCGGTGAGGCACAGAGACTAAAATTGGCCCATCATATCGCCAATGCCCGTGGATCCCAGAGACTATTTATCTTTGACGAGCCAACAACTGGGCTCCATCTCGCGGATATTGATTCGTTACTCAAAACCTTCAACAAGATGTTGGATCAAGGCCACTCACTGGTCGTCATCGAACACAATCTAGATTTGGTCTTCTATGCGGACTATATTATTGATCTTGGACCCGAGGGGGGAGATAATGGAGGGAAGGTTGTGGTCTGTGGAGGGATAGATGAGGTGATGGCTTGCGGACAATCCCATACGGGTCAATTCCTCAGGCACAAGTTCTCGTCCTCATGAGATGAGTCATTTTGTTTTTATGAGTTGTACCACCCACCTGCCGTTTTCTTCCCCAAACGGCCCGCTCTGACGAGGGTCTTAAGCAAATTCGGTGGGGAAAATTTCAATTCCTTATTTAGCTCGTTATGAAGGTATTCCATCACATGGTATCCGATATCGTTGCCGGTAAAATCCATCAGTTCAAAGGGCCCCATGGGATAGTTTAACCCCAACCTGACCGCTTTATCCACATCCTCAATGGAGGCAATTCCCTCCTCCACGATCCTAATGGCCTCGATGAAGTGCGGCATTAGGATGCGATTAACCACGAAGCCTGGAGAGTCCCTCTTAACCTCAATTGGCTCCTTTCCCATCCTTTTCGCCAAATCGATAACGGTCTCAATGGTTTCATCGGAGCTGTAGTGGCCTCGAATAACCTCTACGAGCCTCATGATCTGAGCTGGATTGAAGAAATGCATTCCGGCAACTTTATCCGGACGTTTGGTGGCCGCGGCTATTTCGGTGATGGAGATGGAGGAGGTATTTGTACAGAGGATAACCTCAGGGGCAACCAGACCATCGATCTTCTCAAAAACCCCTTGTTTAACCTTCAAATCCTCGAAGACGGCCTCAATGATGAAATCAGCATCCCCCAACTCCTCGATCCGGGTCGTCCCTTTGATTCTGCTCAACACCTCATTCTTCTGCTCCTCGGTGACTTTTCCCCTTTCTATTCCCTTTGTAAGAAATTTGTCGATAGAATCCAGCCCTTTTTTTATGAACTCCTCCGCTACATCCTGCATGAACACTTCAGATCCACTTTCAGCTGCCAGTTGGGCAATCCCGCTGCCCATAGCGCCTGCACCTACTACGCCGACTTTCAGAATATCCATCATAATCCCTCCCTAAAGACTTCCCATTTTTTTACAGTCCTGCCTATCATAACGAGCCAGGTATGTCAACAGGTAAGAATTGACCTTGATTACCCGCAAATAGGCACTTTCCATGAGATGAGAAATCTGGCCGTAGATCAGCTTTGTCACTAATCCCTTTACGGCTTGTTGCCCAAACCCCCTTTCGCTCTCCGAAAAGAATTCTTGACCATTCTAAGGTTCGTTTCACTGCAAATCTAAAACTCGCCCTTCGGGCTCAAACATCAGATTTGCGGCCGTTTCGCTTCACTAAGTCCTTCGGTTCATAAGTTCGATTACGAACATATTTAGCCCTCGACTGAGCGACTCGGCATGAGCTCGTCGACATGTCTCGGTCGAAGGCCTCAGGACTTAGTGCTGCCCTCGGCCATGAGCAGTTCGGCCTTGAGCTCACTGCCGAAAGGCTCGGGCCGAATGGAGTGAGCATTCGCTCAGATCTTGCTCCAGAGAATACGTCATTGTATTTGCGAATCGAAGCACTAAAAATGGTTAGCAAAAATTCTTTAATATTCGCTCCAGGGGGTTTGGGCAACAGCCCCTTGACATTTGACTTAACAAATGTCTAGTCTCCCTGGCATAGCTACAAGTCAACAATCAGGATACATCTCCTGTGCTTATCTTGAAGGACAAGAAGGAAAGTTCTTTTCTTGGGCTCCTTAAGCCTCACCGCAGACGGGTTTACCCCGTCAAGGGGAACACCGGCACGCCGGGAAACTGACAAACTGGCAAACGGGCGAAGAAATCCAAACACCGGAAAGGAACTACCATGGCACTCCAACAAATCCTTAAGCGGAAATGCAGCAGACCATTATCCGTTATTCTCTCGCTATCATTCATCTGGGCTGCGGCACCGCCCGTTTTTGTACAGCAAAGTGTTGCGCAAGATACCCAAAAAAGCTGCCTTTGGTCCCTCCAAACCAAGTCAAGCGCAATCTATCTGTTAGGTTCTCTTCATGTTCTAAAGCGCGATGCCTACCCGCTGGTGAGTGTGATCGAAAAAGCCTATGCTGCCAGCCAAAAGATCATATTTGAAACAGATATAGCAGCGATGAAAGGTCCGGTGATCCAGGCGAAAATGCTTGAACTTGGTCTTTATCCGGAGGGCCAAGACCTATATCAGAACCTTGATGGAAGTACGCAAAGGTCGCTCGAACAGAAGTTGTCCGAACTAGGCTTACCTTTGGAACATTTCGCCAGGTTTAAGCCCTGGGTTGTGGCATTGACATTAGCAACTTTGGAACTTCAGCTTCTGGGCTTTGATCCAAACTACGGTATCGATCTCTACTTTTTTCACAGGGCAATAAAGGACGGAAAGGAAATAGGCTATTTGGAGTCGGCCGAATATCAATTAAACCTCCTTGCAAAGATGAATAAACAAGATCAAAGCTCGTTTCTGAGCCAGACGTTAAGAGATTTGGAACTCGTCTCACAGCTTGCCGGTGACATAGTTAGTTATTGGAAAACCGGTGAAGCGGAAAGTTTACATACCCTTTTATTCAAAAGCTTCAAAGATTATCCGAATATCAACGATCGACTCTTGATTCAGCGAAACAAAAGATGGGTTTCAAAAATTGAAAATCTGATGAGAGAAAAGAGAAATGTTCTCGTCATCGTTGGCGTCGGGCATCTTGTCGGGCCTGACGGCATTCTCGATGTGTTAAGAAAGAAGGGACATACGCTGCAACAGAGATAAGCCAGTTCCTGGATAGTAATTGTTCCTTGGTCACCAAGTTCCTTCCCGTTTTTGTGCTTGCCGTGGCACTCGCCTCTTCGGCCATCTGGGCATGGGTGCCGCCTCAGCTCTCCTCCTACATCGTAGTGATTCGCTAATCCGTTGATTTGCCTATTTTCCCCTTTTGCCTGCCAGGAATGCCTCCACTTCCTCCACGGTGCCGCGCCAGGGACCACGCTGCTCCTGCTTCAGTGTGGTGATGGCTGCGGCGAAGCGACAGGCCTCTTCAGCAGACACGCTCAAACGCTTCCCCACGTACGTGGTAAAGCAGGTGTCGCCTCGACCAGTGCGTCCCTCGAGGGAGCGTGGGGTGAAGGATGCTTCGTAGATCTCTCCATCGGCGTGGACGGTGACACCCGACGTTTGGGTAACGACGATTTCGCGTGGTCCATAGGCGGCCAGTTTACGGGCAGCGCAATGTAAATCGGTCTCCCCGGTGAGGAATTCTGCCTCGGAGCGATCTGCCTTGAGGTACGTTACGTGTGCCAGGTCCGCGTCCATGGTGGACCACTGGCGAAAGACCAGGCTATCGTTCTCACGGAAGCGGATGAAACCTTGCACGTCCAGAGCAACGGGGCCATGTGTCGCCAACCATTTCGGCAGTGGTGGTTCTACCTCGCCACTCATGATGCCCGAGACCAGGTATACCCGGGCTGCCAGGTCTGGGATATCCTCCCGTCGAATGGTACCGGCAAAGCCTATGGGCCTGTAAGTTCGCCGTTCCATGTCTGCCGAATCGTAGAAGTTCTCGATGCCTGTGGTCTCGGGCGCAGCTGTAGCGAATACCTGCACCCCCTCTTGCTTCAATTCTTCCAGCAGGGGAAAATCGTCCGGGTGAAGACGCGTGACGAGCGCCACCCGAACGCCGAATCGTCGTAAGGCAATGCTGCCGTAGTAAGCCGCGGCGCCACATGCAATGTGGCCTACGCCATCCACCACCAGCCTGTCTTTGGCAAAGTGGCCTATTATCATGATGTCAACGTCGTGCATTGCGTTTTACCGCCAAAGGGAATTCAAGTTTGATTTCATCTCGCATTGATATGCCATTTGGCGCAACGAGGGGAATCCGGGGGGTGAGCTCACGGGATCGTTCCAGGGTGTTTCGATGAACTGCTACCAACTGAAAGCCACGCTTCTAGTAAAAAGCAAGGGCATGTAGATTGTCGTTTGTCGTGATGAGCCACAATCGAGAACATTTGGCCTGCCTCGCTGTGGCTAATACAGCTTCAACGAGAGCCGTACCAATTCCAATGTTTTCAACCACGCTGTCCAGGGTAACGATTTCGCACGAAGGACCGTCGATTGTGTACGTAACAAGGCCCATACGCTTCCCCTTCTGACAGAGCGATGAAGCCCGGGAGTTCGTGGGGCCGATAGATCATACCGTGGGCCACCACTATAGAAGCTCTCCAGTGTTGTTCCGTGAATCGTCTGATCCAGGTCTTATCTGCCGGTTGAACCGGATGTATCTCGAATCCCGCCAAGAGTTTTCCCTCTCAAAAAACAGGCTAACGGCCGAAATCAGCCCCGCCAGACGTCAGTCACTGAAATTGAATAATCTGTTCCCTTGCCAGGCAGCCAACGCCCGAGATCGGCGGCGCGGATTACTGTGGCTGCTGTGTTGAGACTAGTCCCCGGCGGCGAATTGGTCCCAACTCAAGGATGACCACCTTAACGACGGGGCTACTGGAGCCGGAGGTATAGGTGGTTCTGGTCGCGCCGGAGCGACCGCGGGAACTGGCGGGACCGGTTTCTCAGACGGAACCGGCAATACCGGGCCACCTGTTGCGCCGCGCATGAATGCGACAACGTCTCCATGATGATCGCGGAAAAATCCCTTATCGAGCACCCCGAGGTGCTTACCGTTGTAACCCGCAACGTTCTTGTTGCTAAGGAAGGCTATTGCTCGCCCATGTACATCATGAATGTCGTCATCCCTCTTCCAGGCAACGACTGCTCCCGCCAAATCGTAGATTGGTTCCATCCCTTGCCTCTTTTCCCCCGAGCGACTCAGATAACCTGCTGCCATAGAGCAGCAGCGGAATAGCTGTCAGCCTCACGCAGTCCCAAATCAGTGCAAAATAGTGTATGGCGCTTGACACAAATATAATCCACAATGCGCAGCCGACTAAGAATCCTATGGGATACCCACAGTGAAGAACGAACAAAAGTTTGTCAATTTCTGGCGGTAATGTCAAGCCTCAAGGGGCTGTTGCTCAAACCTTCTGGAGCGAATATTAAAGAATTTTTGCTAACCATTCTCAGTGCTTCGATTCGCAAATACAATGACGTATTCTCTGGAGCAAGATCTGAGCGAATGCTCACTCCATTCGGCCCGAGCCTTTCGGCAGTGAGCTCAAGGC
>Ga0209636_10002190_pt1 | contig 19875 bp, 10 predicted proteins | sample DeeMarSWOR152_54_FD_187464 | JGI IMG/M metagenome (GOLD analysis project Ga0209636, IMG submission 187464) | Marine sediment microbial communities from White Oak River estuary, North Carolina - WOR-1-52-54 (SPAdes) (version 2) | ecosystem: Environmental > Aquatic > Marine > Intertidal zone >... | reverse complement strand
AAGAGTAATCTTAGCAACGTTCTCTATTTTCTCAAGAATCAAGGTTTCAAAGCTCAAATTTTTATCCCTCTTTTTCTTTACTCTGTCTGGTTGCTTTACATTGTCTGGTTGGTTTAAAAAGATTTTCTAAACGTTGCTGATGTAACTTTCTTCCAGTCACAGCTACCTTTTTCATTTTCATTCCCTTTCAAACCTCAAGAAAAAAAGTAGTAATGAGCTTTCCTAGTAAGAATCTTGCGCGCGAGCGCAAAAAAGCAGAAAAAAGGACAAAATTTTTAGGTTTTGTGTCTCACTTGTTAATCAGTGAATGCGTTGGACGATCTCGATATTTCCATTCTGAAGATGTTGACAACTAACAGTCGAATGTCGGATCACAGCATAGCCAAAAGGCTTCAAGTCACCACGAACACGGTGAAGACCAGAATAAGGAATCTGATGAAAGAAGGGGTTTTGCAGGGATTCGAGACCCACCTGAGCGCAACTTTTTTCAACGCTACTCACTGCTGGCTAAGCGCACAACTATTTGGCAATGAACCTGAGGGAGAGCTCGTTAAGGAACTTGGCAAAATTGACAAAGTGAGTTTCATTATGCCCACCACGGAAAACTTGATGTTAATAGCCATGGATTTTTTCAACTCAACCGATCTTGATAACACTGTACAACAGATGAGTGGGAGAAAAGGGATAACCGGGATTCAGACATTCATCTACTCGTCGCAACACCTTCACAAAAAAATTGATATCTCACCGTTAGACTGGAAAATCATCAAATCCATCAGGTTCAACAGCAGAAAAAGTCCAAGCGAAATCGCAGGGGAATGCGGTATTTCAACAAGAACCGTGAACAGAAGACTGAGAAGACTCTTCGATGGCGGAGTCATACACCATATAATAGCCTTTGATCCGATGGCGTCGAAGGGCACAATTGTTTACGGAATCTTCGCGGAATATGACATAAGATTCTCACGAGACAAAATTGTGAAATCAATCACCAGTAACGTCAAAAATCTCTTCAACTATTTCGTCATGGTTAACTCGCCAACTATATTGATGATATTCTTCGGAAAAAGATTCAGCGACATCCACGACAACGAAAACGCCATAAAAGCCGTGGAACCAGTCCGTTCCATAAAAACATATTTTTGCACAAAAGTCTATCACTTCAAAGACTGGAGAGACAAACTAATTCAGAGATACACAGAATAGAGAGAAAAGCAGACGTAATGCCACGACGCCTACTTTCACCTTTCTGTTGTTCCCAAAAAAACAAAAAAAGGAAGTGGAGTGTAGTCGCGCTTTTCTAGGGTTCTTCTTCTCCAAAGTTTCCTGCTAGTACGAGGGCGTCGAAGATGTCCACGATGTTGTCGCTGATTAGGTCTGAGTTGGGGTTCCAGTTTAGGTCGCCAGGCTCAGAGCCGAAGGCTCCGGACAGCGCAAGGGCGTCGAAGATGTCCACGATTCCGTCGCCGTTGATGTCGCCTGCAATCACAACTCTAACAACTCCGTCAGTGTAGGTGTTGTCGGCTGTGTCTGTTTCTCCTAGAACCGTGTCTGCAACCGCTTTCATGATGTAGCTGCCATATGAGAAGCTTGTTGTGTCCCAAATGAATGTCAAGGTTTTGTTTTCTCCAGGATTCAAGGTTACCTGTAGTTCACCTATCGCAGAAGAGTTGGCGAAGGCAGTTACATTAAAGGTCACACTAGAGTCGCCTTGGTTTTCAACTGCTACAGTAACGTTGGTGGAGAGACCTTGACCCACGGTTGGCATTGGCACACATCCAGTCTTAGATGTTGTAACGTCGATGACAGCAACGTCGCTGACAGCGTACGGCGAAGTTATGACAGCAGCCTCAATTTGCCACAAAGCGCCCAGTGGAGATGCTATGGATCCCGGATAGCCCACAATTGTAAGCGGGCCGCCTGGGCATGGGGTATCCAATGTAACAGGGTACATATCATGTGAAACCAACGTCGCGTTGTTGTGAGTGACATATGGAGGTTCTGGTCCTAAATGTACGTGGGGTACTGGCACGTCTCCGGCACCTCCAGCTTCTGCGTTGTCTCGAATTGGATCGCTTAGCACTATCTCCCAAGCAGTAGCATTCAGTCCCGCAACCGTTACAAAATGTGCGCCCTCGTCGTAACGGTACCACGTCGGTGCGTCATAGATCCATGGTGCAATCAGGAGAACAACATCTTGGCATCGGAGAACTTCCTCCATGATTATGTCCCACATTGGCGCCATCACCGTATGCTCATAGAACTGCCCAGTTGCGCCTAAGTTTGTCAACACAAGGTTCAGGTCGTTAATGTCGATAACGTTGTCAGCAACCGGAGGATAACCGAGCGTTACAGGATATATGTCTGCGCGGAGATCCCAACCTAGCATTCCTGGAGCGGTTCCCATAGCCATCGTGACAATCGCTTCGTCAAGGGCGGTGACGTTTCCGTCGCCGTCCACGTCTCCAAGCGGGTTGACTCCGCTCCATGAAAGGTAATGGGTGATTCCAGCCTGCATGTCAAAGACATCTGTGCCCAGCTTAGGAATGCCGGTTCTCAAACCATCAGTGTCCATCAGAAACGCCAGATGCTCTACCAATGGCGGAACGTTTTGCGGATCGTGGTCGTCCCATGGCGGACCGCCGTATGCTTGAACTAGCGGGTAATTGTCGATCACGGCTGGTGGAGGTATAGGGTTTGATTCAAATTCTGAATCAAGCCACCACAATGAGTTTCCGACAGCAACTGGACCGCAGTGGCTCCATCGGCCCCCAAGATCTTGCCATAAATAGGTGCCTCCCTGTCTTTGGTCGAAGTCAGGCATTCCGCTCGGAGCATAATCGGGATATGGTGGTTTCATATACCATTGTAGTGGCGGCGGTTCATAGGATCTGGCGGTTACGTTCCATGACGGTGGTTTTGGTGGCGGCGGTGGTGGGCCACCTCCATCAACAATGTCTATGTGGAACATGTCAACGCCGTTGTTGGAATCTACGTGGAATATTACTCCTTCCCATTCTGCTGGCGAGATTATTTCCCACCAAGAACATGCTTCTGGAACCCAGCCGGTTGGTGGATCAATGACTTTAAACCAGTCACAAGGTGAAATGTCGTCTATTTTTCTTTCCGCTGTCAACTCGTACGTTGGTGGTATTCCGGATGGTCCAGGATATACTGTGTCTACGTGGAAGTATGGGGGGGTAGAATCATCGGCGTGGAATTCCCAGCCTGTTGGTTCGCCAGTAACAGGGTCTAACACTTCCCACCACGAACAAGGTTCAGGTGTGAGTAACGGGTCGTCAACTTTGAACCAGTTACATTGTTGTATGTCATCTATTTTCTGTACAACCGTAACAGTGTATGACGGGGGTATTGTGATTACTGTGTCAGGTGCTGTTTCATCTACATGGAACATGGTAAGTCCATCGTTTGTGTCTACATGGAATTCTAAGCCTGTTGGTGCACCACCCGCGTCTAGTATTTCCCACCATGAACATGATTCCGGTAGAAAACCTTGCGGATCAACGATAATGAACCAATCGCAAGCAGTGATATTCTGTATCTTCTGTTCAGCAATCACGTAGGGCACTGGTGGCTCAAAGACGTAAGGCCCAGGGTCCATACCGTCTACGTGGAATTCGCAGCTTTCATTAGTCCAGTCGACGTGAAAATTGTAGCCAGTCGGTTCGAGTGAGTAAGGATCAATTATTTCCCACCAAGTGCACGGCTTAGGCCACCAGTCGGGCGGTTCTTCAACTACGAAATAGTCACATGGGTTAATGCTAGGTATCTTTCTTCGTGCCTCCACCTCGTACGCTCCATAGTACCAAGGACCCCAAGGCTCAGGGATTACTGCGTCTATGTGGAACTCGCAGCTTTCATTCGTCCAGTCAACATGAAATTCGTAGCCAGTCAGTTCTCCGGAGTCCGGATCTATTATCTCCCACCAGCTACAAGGCTGAGGCCACCAATCGCTAGGCCAGTGAACCACGTAATAATCGCATGGTGCTACAGTGTGTATCTTCTTTTCAGCCAATATCACTCCTCCTAGCGGAACAGGAATAGGTTGCTGTGGGAAAACTTCGTCTATGTGGAAGAGATCTGGTGGCTCTTGCCCGTCGACGTGAAATTCGCCCAGAAGCGCACCAGTGTTGGGATCTATCGCCTCCCACCAGGAACATGGCTCTGGTAGATAGCCTTCTGGCCATATCACTTGAACCCAAGTGCAAGGTTGAAGATAAGATGGGTCAGGTCCAGAAAACCAGACGATTCTCATTCGGATACCTGTTCCGAATTTCATTGTTTCGCCAGACCAGAACTGCATTGATTTGTAGTCTTTGAACGTCATCTCTTCGGTGCTGGTGAAGCTGATTGTTTCGCCAGAAGTGAAAGTCATTGTTTCTTCTTGAGCATAAACTATGCTAGATGATAACAATGTTAAGGAACTAGCAAGCATTAATGATATTAAGAGCAAAGCAACAGCATCACATCTCATGTTCTTTTTCAACATTGCAATTCTCCTCTCTCCTAATTCAACATTAAAATAAGCTTGCGCTTAGCACTTAAAGCTTATGGAAATGTTTTCCAGATCTTGTGTGCACACATCAATTCTTTGTACTATGGTGTGTAGCGGTTTGTTAAATATATATGTAAGGATCTTCTATGATGTGACGTAGTACATGTATGTATCTCACTCTGAGAGAATTGAAAGCGTCAAGCAAAGCGCGCGCACCTATTCTTAATGAAAGCTACCAAAAGGGTTGCAATCACAAGGGTTATCAATAAAACTGGTGGCCAAAACTCGGAGATTATAAGTATTTCATGTGTTGAATGTTGATACATGAAATATATCCATCTGCGAAAACCGTCGTCGTGAAGAGTAAAGTTTGAATAAACAACCTCTGTTAATCCATCGTCAACTATCACAGTGATTTCTGGGTCCACCAGAATATGAGGAATAGAAATTCTGCAAAACCCATAAGTTTCGTCCGTGCCATTCACAGTCAATCTAATTGTATTGTTATTAGCTTCGAAAACAAAGTTCAGTATGGTTGAGTTACTAATTACTGTGATGCCGTGAAACTCTCTTTCGTAACATACGGTGAAGTTGTGAAAAGTGCCTAAAAGAGGAAAGTGGTCACGGTTGTCATCATCAATAATTTGATGAATGTCGCCTAAACCATTCCGGTTGATGTCAGAACCGACGTAGTTGCTCCAAAAGTTTCCTTCAAAACCATTGTCCCACGCGTTTTGGTATGAACTAATCAGACTTACTTGTTCAGTGTTTTCAATTAGATTGTTGTGGAAAACTTCATTAGAATGTGAAGAGTAGAGCCTGACTCCATAAAGGCTGTTCACAACATTGTTGCCTCTAAGGTTGTTGTTGTGAGCTTCGTAGAGGGAAATTCCTTTTTCGCCGTTCCCAGCAGTGTTGTTTTCAACAACGTTATGATCCGAATCTTGAAGACAAATCCCAACCCAGTTTCTTGAGCAACGATTATTGTCTATGACATTGCCAGTTGAATCTTGAAGATATATCCCATAATTATTTTCTAAAGCGGTTACGTTTTCTATCCTAGAGTCTGTTATGTTAAAACAGAACACTCCATGCCTATTCTTCGTCAAATTTAAGTTTCGCACCGTTACGTTAATGCAGTTAATAAGATAGAGAACGCCTGTGTTTGTTTGATTTTCAAAGATTTCATTTTGAATACCAATTATGTATTGAATCGGTTTCCCATCAACAGTGTTGCTTACGCCTATGACGTTGTCGAAATCTGAAAGACTGCCGCCGAAAACGCCGAAATTGTATGAATTGTTCGAAATTTTGTTTTCGGTGAGAACGTTATTGCCTGAATACCATAACCAGATTCCATTTTCATGATTAGAATAAACAACGTTATTTTCTATGAAATTGCTTTTCGAGAAGAAAAGGTAAATCCCGATTCTGTTGTTTGTTGCCAGAGTATTACTTATGTTGCTTCCAGTGGAACGGTTTAGGAAAACACCGCAGTCATTTCCGTAAGGTGGAAAGTTTAGCCCACTATTGCATATAGTGAATCTGACGACGCTGACGTTGTCTGCATTAACAGACAAAACCGTGCCTATGTTTTCTCCGTCTATGATTGTTGTTGTCTGGTTCTCTCCAATGAGCGCCAAAGACTTGTGGATATTCACGTGCTCGCGGTATATGCCTGAATCAACCCATAATGTGTGACCGTTCAAAGTTTCAGACGCATCTATTGCAGATTGTATGGTCAAGTACGTCAGATTCGTGTTGAGGTTGCGGATAGCTCCGTATGGATGTATCAGCGGATATTTATCCTCCTCAAAATTGTTAACTGCATAGGGTGTGTCCCCGATTCCGTCGCCCCCAGTTTCGTTTTGATCAAGTCCGCTGAAAAAGTCTGTGCCACCATATCTGCTCCAATAGTTTCCTCCAGAAGGATAACCGTCGTCCCACACATTGCCGGACACTTTGTATATGAATGGATACTTGTTGTTGAGGAAGTTGTTGTGGAAAAAAAAGTTGCTAACGAAAGTTGTGTTCCCAGGCATTACTTCTATCATGCCCTCATAAGTATTGTTGTAGACAGTGTTTGTCGTTATCTTGTTGTATGCACACGGTGAATACAAGCGAACGCCTTGACTGTTTTGAGTAAAATGGTTCCTTCTCACAACACAACTTGTTGCATTTTGTAAATGAACAGCGCCAATGCAATCTGAAACACTGTTGCCAATTGCTGTGCAATTAAAAGAACTGATTAATCTGATTCCGTAACCAGTACCTTCTATCGTGTTATCTAAAACTCGAGAATCCCGAGAACAATTTAATCTGATGTTATGACAATTATTAAAAAGAAAGTTACTTCTTATTTCGCAGTTGTCAGCACGGTAAACATAAATGCCATTTTTATACCATCCCCAACCGCTGTTCCGCACGGTAAAACCACGTATGCTAACGTTATCCGCCACGATTCGTACAACTGTTCCAGCGTTACTTCCATCAATGATTGTTGTCGACACGTTCTCCCCAACTAGCGAAATCGTTTTGTTTACAACTACATGTTCATAGTACACTCCGGGTGGAACATAAATGACGGAACCATTTTCCGCCTCGTTTATTGCCTGTTGTATTGATACGAATACTTCTTGAAAATGTTCTTCTTTAGGACTCACAATTAGAAAATTAGTCAAAGAAGAAGGGCTATAACCCGGATCAGTACGCAAGTAGATAGAGTTCAAAAGTAACAATCCTAAGGTTACAACGAAAACATTTTTGAAATCAAAGATGCTCGTCATCTTCATGTGTTAGCTTTCTCCCTCTTTCTTCTCACGAGAAGAATGCAACATTCTAATATCAATAGATAATTGAAAAAGGTTCGTGCGCACTCGCGGTAGTGTCATGTTTACGAATGTTGGATAGAAAGTTAATTTTGAGTTTCCTCTTCCCATTTCTCTACGGTTAATTCTTTTTCTCCAACTTTGAAGTGTATCTTGACCGTAACTGATGAGTGGGGGGTGAACGGGAACATGCTATCCTCAGCTAAATCTTTCGGAATGTACAACAGATACTTGCCGTCCTTTCTTCGAAACAATCTTCCTTTTGCTTCACTGACCAAAATCGAGCAACCGCCTAGCGTATTTAAGGTGGTCGTTAGGACATTTAAAGATTGTTCCCAATTGGGTAATGTTTTTGAATTATTAAGAATTATTCTTACACCCCCAACGGGCATTTCTCTTTCTATTGGCGCGAATTGTCGAAACTTTTTCCAATTTGTGTTTTAAACAATAAAAAAGAAGGACGTGTGCGCGAGCGCGCAATGTCATGTGACACTTTGAGTTTAACCTAACATTTCAAATAAAGTGGTCTTCCTAAGGTAAATCTATAGAACAATCTTCCGTATAACTTAAATATGTGTGCTGGGAAAGGATATACGCTGAAAAAAGAAAGGAGAAAGGAGAAAGGACCAAAAATGAAGATGAAATTAGTCACTACTCTAATGTTTCTGATGCTTCTCATCGGCACAGTTGGAGTGGCTTTCAATTTCGCATCCCCGGCAAAGGCAGTTGACACGTATGTATGGTTGACCATTGACTATGCTCCCGCGGGTATGCCCGTGCCCGACACTGCTCCTTCAGTAGGGGTGCACAATTATACAATCGATTCAGTGATTAACATAACCGCGCCGCTTGAGGTCGACGATGGAGACACCAAATATTTATTTGACAACTGGACAATTACGTTTGACTCCACTGTATGGTCTACCACAAACAACAAGCACATGATCACCATGAGCCAGAACAAGACTGCCACAGCCTACTACAAAGTCCAGTATCTCTTCACTGTGATCACGGCTTTTGATGTTCCAAACATTTGGGATGGTAGTTGGTATGAAAATGTCTCGTCACGGTGGTTTGACGCAGGTGCAACCACGTACGCCGGCGTAATGAAAAACAACCCGAATGATTGGATCTCCACAGGAACTTGGGAAAGAGCCTACTTCATTAATTGGACAGGCGATTCGAGTGGCAAAACCTACTATCCCGGATACTTCTGGACGAGCGATCCTATTACCATGGACGGGCCTAAAACTGCGGTTGCAGAATGGGTTATGAAGTACTACCTTTGGACCGACCCTGATTCGGAGTATGATCCTTGGGGTCCAGGTTCAAACGAGTTCGACCCAGATAAACGAGGTTGGTATGACGATTGCACCGACGTCGACCTGACTGCGCCTAGCGTCGATAATGAGAATGTGGGGAATTGGCGGTGGAGATTTGACTATTGGATTGTGGAAAGATGGAATGGATCTGCGTGGGTTACTGAAACCCTCACGAGTGAGAGCATTACGGTCCACTTAGGGCCTCAAACGAAGGCCACAGGGTACTTCTTCCTGCAATACTATCTTACGGTGGCAGATTCACCATCGATGCTTGACACTGGTCTCGAGGGCTACAGCGGCTACTATGACTATTGCACCGACAAGACATTGGTTGCTCCGGATCCAGTTCCGGATCCGAGCGACCCCGGAATCAGATGGGTGTTTGACCACTGGTACCTAGCAGGTGTGCTCGATGTGTATAACACAACCGTTACCGTGCACATTGAAGATGCAAATTGTGTGGGCAAGACGCTGTACGCCATCTACACAAAGGAATACTTCTTAGAAGTAACAGACAACATTGGCGGCCTGAGTGGTGTTTCCTCCCTGAGCGGATGGTTCGCCCCAGGCACCGTCGTTCCGCTGACAGCTCCGGACCCAGTATCAGGAGGTAGCGACACCCAATACGTGTTCATTGAATGGGTGAAGGATCCAGGAAACTTCAAAGGCCCGGCTAGCACCGCAATCACAATGAATGGCCCACGCACCGCCACTGCCTACTACAAGACACAATACTGGGTAACATGGACAGCTAACCCAAGCTCATTGAACACCCAACTTCCCGGATGGCCAGGAGGAGGATGGCGCGACGCTAACGTGAAATATTGGTGGTCGGCTGATTCAGGGCCACTTTCAGGTTACCCGTTCGACTTCTACTTTGATCACTGGGAAATGAACGGAGTCCCACAAGCACAATATGCAAGCTCAGTGTTAATCAACACAACCGGCCCCATAACAGGCGTAGCCGTCTACTTGGGCAAGCCCGCGTTCTTCATAACCCCACAGATGGTTGTTAAGGATGCGCCAGCAGAGTGCACCACCTTCACCGTAAACGTGACAGCCGCAAACCTCATCGACTTGTACGCAATGGACTTCAAAGTCACGTGGGATCCAGTCTTGCTAGAGCTGGTTGATGTGGACGTGGAAGTAGATGAAATCTGGACCGAAAAATTCGTTGCCAAGAATGAAGTAAACAACACTGCAGGCACCTATTGGTTCGTTGCAACTTCACTTGACGACTACGGCTTCAACGGCACCAACAAGATCGTAGCACTAACATTCCACATAATATACGACCCCTGCTACATAGCCGTCGATTACTACGTAGAGTGTGACCTAGATTTAGATATCAATCAGCTAGCAAATCACAACGCGCAACCGATATCCCCATGGAACATACACGGTGGCGAATACAGAATAAACGCCCTACAGCCGAAGATTGAGATGAGACCTGATCTTGTAACTGCCAGCCAAAAAGACGTTGTGTTCACTGTGGAAATATGGATAGTGGACGCCGTCAAACTCCACGACTGGTACGCAGAAATTTCGTTCAACACGGACCACTTAGATATAATTGAAGTAGAAATCGACACAACATTCCTAACAGGCCCCTACGAAATCTTCCAGTACGAGAAGCATGATGATACTGGCGAGATTTTGATCTACATCAAACAGCAACAACCTGGAGAGACCTTAGCATACGGCGAAGGACGATTAGCAACACTGACGTTCAAAGTACATGACACCATTTTCTGGACTACGCCCACAAACCCAATATTGCACAGCTGGATAATCTTCACTGATTTATGGATCAGTGTGAAATGTCCCGACCTTTATTGGATTCCAATGGGATTACTGGACATCGTAGAGTGTGAATACAAGTACATTCCGATACCTGGCGACGTGAACATGGACGGTGTGGTCAACGTGTTGGATCTGCAGCTAGTTGCAGCTGACTATGGAAGCTCAACAACCTACGACCTAAATGAAGACTTAGACGTAGACTTGATAGACCTCGTATTAGTCGCCATCAACTTCGGAAGAAACGAGCCTTAAAACAAAAACTAGAACCTCATCCACCCCCTTTTTTATTTTAGGGAAACAAAACTCAAATAGCTTGAAGAGAAAGTTAGAATGGTGAGTGAAACATGTGTAAACTATCTCTTCTTATCCGAGTTCTAGTGTTGATTCTTTTTACATTCCTATTTGAAATCGCCCCTTTTTCTTCTATACAAGCTGCTTCCACACCCACCTTGTACGTGGATCCACCCTCCACCATTGTGGACATCGATGAAATCTTTTCCGTAAATGTGAGCATCGCATCTGTAACGGACTTGGGCGGTTGGGAATTCAGACTTTATTACCGAAACAACATCCTGAACGGCGTTACAGCAAAAGAAGGACCGTTCCTGAAACAAGGCGGCTCCACTTCTTTCTTCACCATAGATTTCAACAACGCCTACAACACAACCCACGGTATCATATGGCTAACTTGCGTTCTTCAAGGAGGTGCCCCAGGGGTAGGCGGCAGCGGAACACTAGCTACCATTAATTTCACAGCAGTGGAAAACGGAGACACCATCCTACACTTGGCTGACACCGTGCTGGGCGACTCGCTTGCCAACCCAATAACCCACACAACAACAGACGGCACAGTGCGCGTGGGTACGCTGTTGGGCGACATAAACGGCGACGGAATCGTGGACATCTTCGACGCCCTCATACTCGCAGGAGCCTTCGGCTCTCAGCCAAGCGACCCAAACTGGTATGCGGGAGCAGACATAAACAGTGACGATGTCGTGGACATCTTCGACGCCCTCATACTCGCAGGAAACTTCGGAAAAACGTTGTAAAACATTAGGTCCCTAACAAGTCCAAGGTGCGGGCATACCCGCAATTATTAAGTTGCCCAGGGGAATATTCAATGAGGAGACGATTAGTGAAATTTTCTGCGGCACTTGTCACCTTGCTTTTTTTGGCCTCCACATTCAAAGTCTTCACTCCGCCAGTTGTTCCATGTTTGATGGTTTCCAGTCGATCTGAACCACAGAATCTGCTCACAAAGAACTCTACTTACGGTCTTGATCTTGACTGGTCTTCAAATTTTCTAAGTTCTCCAACTGTTTCGACATTCTGTGACTCGATCCTAGTGGAAGTTTGCAGTGGCAGGAACGGTTCCACAAGAGTCATACTTGCGTCATCAGAAGCTTTAACAATAGCGACCTCCCCCAGCTCAACTCTAATAATACCCCCTCCTGAACTCAAAAACAAGATAGACCCCAATCTTCTCAACCTAACCTACCTCGTGTCAAATGGTTACATGCAAAACAATAAAACCGAAGTCTTGATATCTGAACACTCCGCGTTTTTTTCCCAAGACTTCGCAACATCGGTAAAGCAGAGAAATCTTGTCGACGAAACACATGCGTTGTATACAAGCAAACGCGCAAGCCCTCACATGGTTTTCCTTAGCGCCTACCTGAATTATTCAGCAATATTTGAGTTGGCGAGAAACAATCTGATCGACTACCTATGGCTTAACCGCAAGTTTACCGCATGCCTAGACCAAAGCGTGCCAATAATCAAAGATCCTACAGAATGGGCAAATGTGGAGTCATCTTTTCACAGATCTATCGACGGTTCAGGAATCAAAATTGCCATCCTCGACACCGGCATCGACACGGACCATCCTGACTTCTATTCTCTCAATGGCACCTCAAAGATCGTGGCTGCAACGTCGTTTACAGGCGAGCCAAGTGCTGACGGGCATGGACATGGAACCCATTGCGCAAGCACAGCCGCGGGAACTGGAGCAGCAAGCGCCGAGAAGTATGAGGGCGTTGCCCCCGGTGCAGCCCTCATGAACGTCAAGGTTCTTGACAATACTGGATGGGGACAAGAAAGCTGGATAATAAGTGGGATTCAATGGGCAGTCGACAATGGCGCTGACATATTGAGCATGAGTTTCGGAGAATTCACTGACACCAACAGAACTGATCCGCTGTCAACCACTGTCAACTGGGCAACTGAGCAAGGTGTTGTCTGCGTTGTTGCCGCGGGAAATTCAGGATCTTCAGGCATGTATTCAGTTACAAGTCCTGGAGTAGCTGAACTCGCTATAACCGTTGGAGCTTCATCAAAGACGGATGGACTTGCAAGTTTCAGCTCCCTCGGCCCAACCGTAGACTATAGAGTCAAACCTGACGTTGTTGCGCCAGGAGTCAACATTGTTGCTGCGCGTGCCAACGGCACAAGTATGGGTACGCCAGTTTCCGTATACTACACGAAGGCTTCTGGCACTTCGATGGCAACCCCTCATGTAGCAGGCGCTGCAGCTCTTCTATTAGACGCGCATCCCTCGTGGAGCCCCCAAACCATAAAGAAAGCGCTCGCAAACTATGCGGAGAACATAGGCTCAAACGTCTGTGGACAAGGTTCCGGAAGAGTGAACATATGTAAATCTGCAACACCAGCAGTTGTCGGAGATCCCAGCGTAACATTTGGAAGAGTGCATCTCAACAGCGTGCTTAAGGAAAACATCGTTTTTCAAAATCTAGGTGACGGAACATTGCATCTGACTGTAGAAGCAGAAACATGGTTAATGAGTGATCACACGTTTTATCCGGCAACGTCATTGAATACCTCAAGTCTTAGCATCACCTCAGGTATGTCGGGAAAGGTTGAGCTGCAACTGGACACTAGTGTCCAGTTGCCCGGTGGCTATTTTGAAGGAAAAGTCATCGCAACATTTGATAACGTAAGCATCAAGATACCTCTTTTCTTTTGTGTATTATCGACGTTAGACTGCGAAGTCGTGGACGAAAACGGCTCAAAACTAGAAGCTTGCTTTGTTTTGATAGATGCAAGAAGCGGTGAAAGCAGAAGTAATCTTTTGGATGGAAGATTTATCATCACATCTCCCGGAGAATACATCGTTCAAGCTATGAATGTCTATGAATGGAGCCCATCCGGGATAGATCTAACCTATTCCTTCCTTGTCCACGAGAAACTTTCGATTGGAACAGATGAAAGTAAGAATGTGCAAATATCGTTGAGTTCTGTACATAAGATTGAAGTGCGGAGCACAGATTTAAGCGACCGTCAACTTTACGTTCAGCTCAAAAAACTGGTTACTCCCTATTATACAACAGTTTATTTCATGGGCTTGGAGCAGCTTGCCAATCAATACATATACCTGACGAACATCAGCGATTACATTTATCCGGGCGAGCTATGTTTTTTCGGATACATGGCCTTTTACCAGGACGACGTTCATTGGGAAGAACCACATGTTTTGACTTCCAGAGTTGACGCCTACTTCATCGGGTGGGACCTGAGCGAGTTTGCTTACTCGAACTTTTCTGCGGTCTTGAACTATGATAACCTAGAGTTAGCCACTTTAAACGTTGAGAGCCTGCTGCCAAAAAACGCTGACTCCACTACCATATGGTTCGAACAAACTGCTGGAATGTGGCAAACCGGATTATGGTACGGATTCCAAACACATCCCGGGATCGGTTGGACATTTCATATTCTACCGTGTCAATTCAAAGAAAATCCTTCAGACAATTGGGCTCTGACAGAATGGTCTTGCCTTTATGTTTTGGGGCCGCATCCAACCGCATGTTCCGACTATTACGTCGTTGACAGACACTTTAGCCCCCTAACGAAGGGCGAAACATTTACCTACTCGCTGGGGAAGACTCCGCTATTACCTCAGACTGCCCGAGACGGGGCGCCTTACTTCGGAGACGAACTACTGATCCCGTACTATCCCTTGCACTTGAAAGACAGTCTCTTCATCGGAAAAACGAATCCGCTAGACACCAAAAGGCTAGAAGTGTTTAGAAACGGAGGGCTGATATGCAACGAAACAAAGAATTGGGCAATGGATCCGATTTTCGTCAAGAGTTTTTTGGAGTCCTACGGATACGGTTTTTACGTCTTTCGTGTCAGGGCAGACACAACCATGGACTTATGCTCACGGAACTTGGCTGAATACAAAATAAACTACGCAAGCTCCAACTCAGACCTCCTTCCACCGACAATAACAAAAATCGAATGTCCCCCAAACTTCGTAGACAACACATACCCTGTAGAAATAGAATTGAGCGATAACCAAACGCTCAGCGATGTCTCGCTAGAGTATTCACTGGATGATGGCCCATGGAATTCATCTCCGCTTACTAATCTAGGAAACGGACGCTACTCAACAGAATTCAACATAGATCCTTTGACACAGAAAATATCTTTGAAAATAGCGGCTACCGACATAAACGGGAACGCGATAGTGTTCATAACTGAGCCGGTAGCAAACAGAGGTTACAGAACCCAGTTGACCGCTTTATTAATCGCGGATAAAATATCCGGAAACCTGGACGTAATAGACGGAGCACTCCTGCAACCTATCTACCTAAGAGTCAAGTCAAACGAGACAGAAATGTATACTCTAACTGACCTCGAAGGAAAATTCGAGTTTGTTGTTCCTCAATCTATATCGTTTCCAATAGAAATCGAAATGGCCGACACGGGGCCTTACCAGAGAACAAGCATCTTGATAGACAAAACCGGAATACATGACATAGCTGTAACAGGGGCTTCACCTTCTAAGGATGTTATTGGGCAAGGCTTCAGGCTAGATATTAACGTAACCGTCGTAAACGAAGGCGACTACGATGAAAACTTCAGCCTCACCGTCTACGCAAACGTAACCCCCATTAAGCTAGAAAACATCGCTGTAACAAACGGAAAATCGATCAATGTCACGTTCACATGGGATACAACAGCCTTTGCTAGGGGAAGCTACACAATAAAAGCGGTGGCGGACATGGTTCTAGGTGAAACAGACACAATCGACAACACCTACATTGACGGAGTTGTTAAAGTCGTAATTCCAGGCGACATTGACGGCAACGGAATCGTGGATATCTACGATGCTATACGACTAGCCAATGCCTTCGGTTCTGAGCCCGGTGATTATAACTGGAACCCTAACACAGACATTAACAACGACGCCATCATAGACATATACGACACCATCCTGCTGGCTATACATTACGGGGAAGAAATCCCATAAAAAACAGAACCAATCCCCAACTTTCCCCTTTTTATTTCCAAGAACAATATGCGCGCACTACTGGTCTTATGCTATTTCTTTTTTCAGCTTTCCGAGAAAGTATCGATTGTGGTCGAAGCAACGCAACATTAAGGTCTCTTCCTGCTTCGGCTCGTCCAACTGCGTTAGCTTTTCAGCTATTTTCGGTTTCCAATCTATATTTTCCACAATGCACGCGCGCCTGTGCGAAGCAGAAAAATTTAAACATGAATGCGGAGTCCCCCATATATACGATAGACTGAGGTGAAAAGCATGACAAGGCTAGGTGCCATCGCCGCACAACTGGTGAAACGAACCTCCCTCTGTTAGTTCATCATCCTTTCGGGGCTTGAAATGAAACTTAGACTACATATTGAACAGGAGTTAAGAAAGCTTTCTGAAATAAGAAAGGGACGTTTGCATTTTCTCCTAATGTCTTTCTTTTTTGTGACCATCCTTCTAATTTTGTTCCTTGACTTTTTTAACATCGAAGCATTTGATTCATTTAATCAAAAATTTATGTTCGACTTGACTTGGAAAGGTAGAATGTTCTACCTGTTCTTCATATGGTTATTCCTATTAGAGTCTATACTGGATTGGGAGGTTATCGTCGAAAAACAGCGCACATTCCAGAACCGATTTCGCGTCCTTATACTATTTATTATTGTCGTAGTTCCTTCAGTTTACATTTTAGGTGTTAACTTCTTCGGCTTAAACCAAACGATTCTTAATTTCGGTCAAGCTCTACAAATCAGACCGAACCCCCCAGACTTCATAAACGAGCATTGGCCATTATCAGTCGAGTACCTGATACTCGTATCGTTTTTCATGTTTGCAACTTGGTTGGCATATGGGCTTGCTGGACTCAAAAGTTTCTCTATCTCGCTATCTCTTCTTGGAGGAATGGGCATCATATACCTGGTGGACACGATCTGGCCATTCGGCACTTTTAAACCGATGCAGTTATTGGCAGTTCCCACAGCGGCATGTGCAACAGCATTGCTGGACCTTTTGGGCTATAACGTCGAATTGACATACCCAGTTCTTTCCTCAGAATACGGGGCTTTTCCCCTAATGACCGTTAGTGCAGGAGGAGAAACGGTGAGGGCGAATGTGGCGTGGCCCTGTGCTGGTGTTCACAGCCTACTCCTTTTTGCTCTAATCGCACTAGTTTTCTTTAAGAAAACAACAATACAGAGAGAACGGAAAATAATCTTCTTTTTGATTGGAGCCGCTGGAACATATTTAACCAACGTTTTTAGAATAGCCTCTTTCTTCACGATCTCTGTACATTACGGATCAAAAGCTGGCGAAGTCTTTCACAACTCCTATGGAGAATTATACTTCATCGCTTGGGTGCTCCTCTTCTTCATAGTTGTGTTGGCTATTCAATCAGGCAAAATCAATAGGTTGACGCAAGCCTTCCGAAAAAAGTTAAAAGTTTTCAGGGGTATGGCCGCAGATGACGCTGGAAAGGAAACAAAAGCTTGAAGCTTCTTCCATCCTAAGACTAGGTTCAACAAAAGAGGATATGAACTCTTCGGCCATATTTATATAGACTACCATCGCAACCAATGATGGTTCTGATGTTTCAGAAACTTCGCTACAAAAAGATGTTTCTTTGGCTGGTTTGATTAAGTTTCTTTCGTTTTTTCACTAAAACCGTATTGGTTTCCATAAGATCTATGTCAGAGATGCCAAGCGTATTTTTTATTTTGCAGCCTCCGGCAGCTATAGGATAGTATTTTAGGGTACTATTATATCCTTGATCTTGAAAATACATTTCCTCGCGACCTACCTCATCAATTGTATTTCCTACTGCGTCATTCACCGTATTTTCTACGGCTAAGTGTTGAAGCAAGCGTGTGGTTGCGTGATCGGTATGAGGTGTACTCACAAGTCCGTCCCAGCCTACACAGATTTTGGCTCCTTTTCTTCTGAATGCCTCAGCCATCGTGCTATATTTTAGTCCGTCGCACCCCATCATTATGACTGTAGCGTTTTGAAAGTTTCCATATTTCTCAATAAACTCGGGGGATATTGCGAAGTACTGGGTCGGATCGTCTGGAAAGTATGCTTTCACTATTCGTTGGGGTTTGGCATTTACAATATCATCATAGTAGGGTGCTGAAGGAGTATCATATTTACTTTCGTCAAAAAGTTCAGAAGTGAAGAGACCAAGCCTCGTGCTATTACCTATTATTGCCGAGTGCACCCTGAGAACGATCAACCCATAATTGTGCGAAAAAAGGTTTCTATAAAAATTCACGGTGACGTCTTCACCTGGATAGTAATTTATATCGAATCCAGCTGCCTCCAATATGCTTACAGATGAATCTTTGAAGGTTTCGTTTTTTGTTTCTTCCCTGAAGCTTAGGTGGTCAACTATTGCAGCTTCGTAGGAGAATTGATTGCCATTTGTTTCGTCGGTTTGATTTGGTTGATTTAGAAAAGAATAGGTGGCAAAGCATAGGAGGATAAAGATGACAGCGATAATCCCGTATATTAGCTTCTTCTTACTCTTCGCACGTTTCCTTCTTCTGCTCATACTACAGTTATTCTCCGCTATGGCTATGGTCTCTAACTTTCCCGTCTTGATGAATTGTTCCTGCGTCTAATTAAAATAATTGTTGCAGCCATAGCGGCTAGGAGAACGAAAACTATGCCTATTCTAGGGACCAAGTCAATCTTTGGGACTAACAAATGAGGTTTGTCTATTGGCACAGCGTGTCCTCCAACAGGTGGAGGCGGGGATGAAGCTTCTCTAAAGACAGCGTGCAGATTGTGGTCTTTATCCATTGCTACAGATATGACGCTATCAGAACCGGCATCTTCACCGTCAAGAACCCAATGATCAAACACATAACTTGTTTCCGGGTTGGCCTTGACGCTAACAACAGTTCCTTCTTCATATGAGTACACACCCGGCGATGGATCAGTCGTTCCGCCTGATGTAGAGGTTATGGTTAACGTGTATATCGGCGGAGTTATGATTTTGATAAATGCGATATCTCCAGGATTGGACTCGTCAAACAGTTCAATGTCCACGGTCTCATTAGGATTCACCTGGACAACATGGTCTCCCGGATAATCTGTGCTGTTCCAGTAGATATCTACGGTTAGACTTTCCGGCGTTATTTCAACACTAAGGGGATTCTTCCAATCAGCTTCACGGTCTTCCACGCAAATTTCAACATTTATTATATTATCATTGATAACGGCGTATAAACTAAGCACGACATCATTCCAATCGTAGTCTGTCCAATCTTCAAACAGATACGTATAATTCGCATCCTTGTCACTCCACTCATTATCCACAAGAAGTGTTTTTGCAGATTTACATGGGTGATAATACGGCTCCCACTCATCGTTTTCTACTGTAGCACACGTGATGGCAGGTGCCACCGTCACTTTCTTGCCGTTGACAGGTATGACCAGTGGCGCATAATCGTCGTTGAGATGGTCACTATGATGCGCGGCGTAAATTGGTTTGAGGGTTCCGTCGCCAGAAACTGTCAAATTAGTCGGATTAGCATTCGGGTCAGATACGGAGACCAGACCAGTTGTCTCCCAATGATCAAACAAGTGACCAGCATCAGCGAAGTACTCAGCAGAATAGTTTCCAATCGTTTTGGAAATGTCGTCCGGAAGACTGTATGGCACACCGTCAAAGGTTATCGTTCCTAGATTTGCGGATGCGCCGGTATCTTCCTCAGACTCCAAATGAATACCTTTGAGAGAACGCCCGCGCATGGAGCTAAGTGTCCCAAGAAGGAGGGCAAAGGTTACCAATAATACAATAGAGAAAAGTACGGCGTCATACGCGCGCCTTCGTGCGCGAGCGCGTAAACTAAATCGTTTCAGAATTATCTTCTCCGTCCTTTTCAATTACTAGAATAGAGGAAAAATCCATTTTAAGGTTTCTGGAAGTTTCTTCTATATGCATATTCATCAACAAACCGCGCCCAGTAACATCTTTCATGTCTACTTCAAAATGAACAACGTTAAAGGTTGTATTCTCATGCAGGGAATATAGTTGTTCAAGATATATCTTAGAGGGAACTTTCGTCCAGTTTCTGCTGACTTCGCGCGCGCGCGCGCGAAAACTGCTAATGG
>Ga0209636_10002189_pt1 | contig 19876 bp, 23 predicted proteins | sample DeeMarSWOR152_54_FD_187464 | JGI IMG/M metagenome (GOLD analysis project Ga0209636, IMG submission 187464) | Marine sediment microbial communities from White Oak River estuary, North Carolina - WOR-1-52-54 (SPAdes) (version 2) | ecosystem: Environmental > Aquatic > Marine > Intertidal zone >... | reverse complement strand
TAAATCCATAAGTTTCGTAGGATTTAGACCTTTTTCTTTGGTGAAACAGTCGTGGCCTAGTCAAAAATTTTCGCCTCTCAACCTAGAAAAATAGTTGTATTACTCGGTATATAAGAATTGCTATTTTTCACTTAAGTCGAAAATCTTTTTAAGCTTCCCGATCTACTTTATATGATTGCAATGCGGAGAACCCTTTTTTCTCCATCAAAAAAACATTTGGTGTTGAAGGCCAAAGGCTTACAATTCCTTGACACATGGTTTGGAACACCGAAATGCATACCTCCAAACCTAACAAAGCTATATCAGCTGTTACTGCACATGGTTACAATGAAAGGAACAATTCCTGTATACTTGGCGCTTAGATTGGGATATACTCGCCAACTCATCGGAGAAGCTGTAACAAAGAAATACGTGGAGTTGAGCCTTGGTCCTAAGAAGCCTTCAGAAGATGTCTTGGAGCGGATTAGAGAGATCATAGGAAAGCCTTCACGCAAAATGGTGGTTTAAAGATTACTTGACCTTTTCAAAGTGAGACAGAAATGGTTGATGTTGGTGATTATGTTGCATGTCCTCTCTGCGGCAGCAAAGCCCGTGTTGTTTACGTCAACCAAGATGGAGAGCGCTGCGTCATCAAGTGTTTTCAACGGCACATTCATGGTTCAAGAAGCGTGAAGGGATTATGCTTCCTTGTTGATTATTCAGAAGTTAAGATGGTTGATCCAAAATGGAAACACATGTTTTCTGTGTTAAAAGGGATGGTAGAAGCAAGATGACTAAGCACAAAAGGGGACATTCTCGCATAATTTCAAATATCTTATCCTTTACGATGAACGGGTCCTTGAAAACCGAATTAATGCGTAAGGCTAATCTAAGCTATGCTCAACTGAAAAGTTACATTCCAATGCTTATCAGACTGAAACTATTGGCGGCATCAAAAAGCGAGAAGACTACTGTTTATGAAACAACCGAGAAAGGAATGAATTTCTTAAGAAGATTCAGAGAACTCGATAAACTTTTGAAAAGCAGTCCTAAAGAACATGTTAAAAAGACTGATAATCTACCAAAAACGAGTTGCTTTGGGAAATGAATGACGAGGTTTCTGACATTCTTGAAAAAAATCTTGGAGAGACGATACTTGTACGCCTGAAGAACCGAAGAAGACTGAGAGGAAAAATAGACGGATTTGACGAACATCTAAACTTGATCCTCAATGATGCCGAGTATTTAGGCCATGCTTCACACCTTAAGAAGCTCGGCTCAATAATACTTCGTGGAGACAATATAGTAACTATTTTGTGCGCGCGAGGGCGAGGTTCATCAAAGAGGAAAAAGGATGGAAAAAAATGATAAATAAAATCATAAAGTCCGAATTGAGATATATCCCCAAAGGTTCTAAAGGTCAACTCGCACGCGCTGCTGATGGGGAAATAAAGTAATAGGCAAAGGACAGAAGTGGTGGGACAATGTTGACCGATGAAGAGTTGTCGACTGGAATAGTTTTCTGTAGAGGTAGAAGATTTGGGTAAGGTGCGCCCTGAACATGTAAAGAGGATATCCAGAGAATTGGTGGACCGTTTCCCAGACAAATTCACGAAAGACTTTGAGAACAACAAAAAACTTGTGGAGGCGCTTACCAATATCAACTCGAAGAAGCTGAGAAATCGAGTTGCTGGTTATACGACCCAATTAGTCGCTTCAGTGAAAGCCGATTAATGTAGCAAGCTGAAGATGTTGAGGGATTGGATTTGGAAGATTTGAGTAGGATCGAAAAGAAAACATATGATTTGATAAAAAGGAAAGGAGAGGTTCAGACTAGGAACCTGCCTGACAAAAAGATGATAGGAGCGATTGCCAACCTAAAAAATATGGGTTTGGTGGAAATCTACAGAAGATATACCAGCAGATATCGACGAAAGAAAAAGAAGTTCGTGAGAATCAAAAAAAGAGGTAAATCGTCTTGGTCAGAAGAAGATTGATCATGACTAAGAAGCCTTTTGTTCTTGAAGAGGATGAATCTGCGTGGACAGTGTTGAGGCTGTTTAGAGAACACTGTATCTCTCACGCCCCAGTCGCGCGCGGCTTCTATCGCAACTCACTGGAAGTTTTCAAATTTTCAGCTAAGCTTCCGAGACTCGTGACTCACCAAGAGAAGCTGGATACAGATCTGAAAATAAAGAATGACCTTCTACGCTTCTTCGAACTCATGACAGCGCGAAAACTTGGCGCTATTCTAATACAGTTGCCCCCGAAGTTTTTGCTTGAAAAAGACTACCAAAACTCGGTTAGTCTTTCAAATCCTGCTAGAAGACTTCGAGTCTGCAGTTAAATTTCGTTACCACTCGTGACTGAGGAAGGAAACATGGAAACTGCTGAAAGAACACAATGTTGGCACGCGCTCTATGTGGTGTACCTTTTATAGACTAGCGCGCACAATAAGACGGGCAGTTTAGTCTTCCAAGATTTTGAGATATTCCTAGAAAATGAATTACGATTTGAACTTGACCCTATCCAAATGCGCGTACAGACTATGCTGCTTCTACAAGGTCTTTGAGAAAGGGAAGAACCTTTTCCTCAACTATGACGCTCCAACGATATCTTCTTATCACGTTATTGAAGTTGTATTGAATGATGTCACTTAGGAAGTATCTGAAGATTTTGAGCGCGATATTAGCGGGTTTTTCGTTCAGTCCGAACATGTGTGCTTCGATTCCTTCTTTCAAAAGTTCTTCGAAGGGTTTGATCCTGCTGACGAAAAGAGGTTTTCTTGCCACCCCAGCCTCTAGAACAGGCAATCCGAAACCTTCTTCCTTACTTGTGATCAGCACTAAGTCAGCTAGCGCGTAAGCGTCAGCGATTCCCCATTTCACAATTTCCTTGTTTTCATAATGTCTTCTGAACGCTATCATATCATGAATTAACAAAACGTTATCTTTAAGTTTTAGTCTCTTTATGATTTTTTTCAAGTAATCGATGTATCTTTGTGCGTATGCGCGTGCTTGAAAATCTGGTGAACCAGTGATCACGAGTCTTACGCGTTGTTCTCTTACAAGCTTTTTCAGTTCATAGACAATTTTCAATCCTAACTCGATGTTTTTTCTTGGGATAACCCTGATTGGCATCAAAATTACATAATCCTCCCATCTCAAGCCCAATTTTGCCCTCAGATCTAAGGTTGTCTCATCAAGCCTTTCGTATTCTCCCACGTTGATTCCGTTTGGAATGACTTTAACATCCTTCAATCTGTAATGCCTATCTCGTATCTGAGAAAGTTGTTTCGCCCTGAATTCGGTAATAGTAACATTGGATACGTTTGGATGCTGATAATGAAGTTCTGTGAAGGGCCAATCCTTCAGAAATTTCTTCCATTCCTGACGCAAGACAATGGAATCGTGGATCCAGAAGACAAATTTGCTTTCGCCTTCCCCTACTAGTTCGTTTATAGCGACCGTTGCTGGAAAATTGAATAACATTGACGGAATATTGTGAATGATAACAATGTCTAATCCTTGAATAGCGTCTCGAATCTTTGCCTTTAAGATCTCTTTCATCTTAACGAATTTTCTTCTGATCGACTCATCTATTTTTTTACTGATTATTTTCCCTTGGAGTTCCGAGATTTCGGGATGATCCGGGCTGAGTTCCTCGATGTAAACTTCTCTTACTCCTTCTAGACCTCCACCCTTACCGTAAATAATGGTGACCTCATTTCTGAGATTTGTCAAGTGAATTGCGTGGTTTCTAATCACTGTTGTAACTCCACTTTTCTCAGCTTCAGGACACGTATAATGGATCATGGCTATCCTCAGTTTCATCACCTTTTCTCATTTTTCGGGAACACATCATTCACGCGATACGCTCACCCCTAAATCTTACAGTAAGAGAATATCAAACTTGTGAAGTAATGATCAACGTCAGACCCGGAGTTTCTCGGTAACAAATCTTTCAAAATTCACTTTCATGAAGGCAATCAGCTTATGAGACCACATTCTTTCAACCGAGACCACGTACTCTGATTGCTTCTTCTCCTAAGCATTTCCCTAAGAATAAAATAGTTCCCTGTTTTATTCCTTATCTCGCTCCAAGAAGGAAGTTTGATAATTTCCTGTTTAGGTTTTTCGCTTAGAATATTTTCCACGACCTTAAGGAAGCATTGAAAACGTTCTACCTCTTCTTCCTCAGAAAAAACAAGTTCGCATGTAACCTCAGGTTCTGCATGCTCCTTAAATCTGGAAATCGACTCTTTAGATTTTTTAATCATCAGATTTGCGTTTTTTCGATATAGGTCAAGAATCTGCTTATTCTCTTTGTCAGTGAGAGGTTCCTTTCTCTTCTCGATAATTCTTTCAAGAATGCAAGTCCCAACCTGACGCGCTAAACTCTCTAGTTTTGGGAGTTCTTGACCAATGTGGTTGTGAACTCGCAAATTAACCTGAGCCATAGATGTGCTTCCCACTAGATCGAGTAACTGAAACAATGAATACATTTCAACAGAATATGCTGACGACAAGTCTAGCTTTTCAATGGTATCCCGTGAAAGTGCGAACTCTCCGGCAAGTGGATACTTGACTGTTCTCAACGGAGCGTATAAATCCAAAGAACTCGTGACAGCTTTTATGAGAGGAATTGCAAACAGGCGGCAAGCTCGACCGCCTAGAATAGCTTTCTCGGAGGGGAGGTCAGGAGTTTTCGTCAACCTCATGTAGTACGCCTTGACAAATCTTATTGCTGCTTCGCTGAGATTCCACGAATAAACAATTGGATGACATAAAGCAGTAACAAATTCCTTCTTGAAGTTCAGGATATCCGAATCCACAAAACACAAAACGTCACCCGTAGTGATAGGGACAGAAAGCCACAATCCAGCTCCTTTACCATAAGGAACCCCAAAAACTCCTGCAATTCCAAAAACTCCAAATTTTGCTAAGACTTTTGGAATATTATCGTCAAATTGATGTACAACTTTAATGAAAAAGTCGGTTAATCCTCGTTTTCCCTTCTCATTTTCACTGCCATACTTGTTAAGCAGATTTACCTGCTCTGCAAAAAGCCCAAGTTCCTCATAGGCTACTCTTAAGACATTCTGAAGCACACGAAAGTCAGGGTTGCCATTTTTATCTCGTGTAGCGTCTATCACCACGATTTCATCAAGATAACCTGCATCAACCAGTTCACTACATTCGGAAAGTATCTTCTTCAATGCTTCCCTTTCAATCTCACGCCCCTCTTCAGTTCCAAACTTTGTAGGAATAATCAAGGAAACGGATAATGGCGTATAGAGGCCACCCTCATCCAAAATCATAGTTTCCGTCTTATCCTTAAGACACCTCTTCAAACCAAAAGAGGTGTAATCGCCTAAATCTAGTATCATACCAGAATACATTCCAATTTTGAAACTACTGTACTAGAAACAATCTAAAAAAGCTTTCAGTTTATCAACAAGTTCGAAAAAATCTCCGTCTACCACTAAATCTGCAATTTTAACGATCTCGGAGTCTTTAGGTCTAAAGGCGACTCCTAACGCAGCTCTTTCAATCATGCAAAAATCGCCTTTGGAGTCTCCAATTGCCAAGGTTTTGTCCATCCTGATTTCATGTTTCTGCGCAATTTCGTACATTGCATTCAATTTGCAGACAGCTTTTTTCTGGCAGTTTTTCTGCTTCTTCCATCCCAACGGCATTGTTATTCTTCCAGTAATCACACCGCCAACTATTTCCATCTTGTTTCCCAAAACTATGTCGATTCCAAGCTTTTCAGCCAGTCTTGACGCTAAAAAAGTGTAGGAGTCGGTAATTATGGCTGTCAAGAATTTCCTTTCCTTTAAGAAGTCGATGAATTCGTTTGCTCCGTGAACCACATTTATACTATCGAAAGCCCTTTCCAGATCAGATGCCTTCATCCCCGTGAATAGTTGCGCAATGGTCTCACTCACTTTGTAATCCTCTAGGGAATTGGATCTCCCATCTATTTCTCTGAGTTGAGTTTGCAACCCAAATCTCTGGCATAGAATATCGATGCTACGTGAATTCAACAGTGTCCCGTCCATATCTAAAACGGCTAGCGCCTTCGCATCTTTGCGTTTCTGCATTTGTTTCAATCATAAAACCTCCTTGTATACTTCAAGCGTCTTTTCCACCATCTTACGCCGAGAAAATAGACCTGAAATTCTAACCCTAGCTTCCCTTCCCATTCCTCTACGCATTTTCTCATCCTCCAGCAAATTAATAATAGCATCTGCCAGTTTGGTATGATCTTGTTCAACGAGTAAACCCGTCTTCCCATTTTCAACCACCTCCGGAATTGCAGATGTCCGGAAAGCTACAACAGGCTTGCCTGTTGCACCTGCTTCTGCCACTGGCAACCCGAATCCTTCCCATAGGCTTGGGTAACAGAAAATATCGCAACAAGCGTAAAACTTTGGAACTAGTTTGTCCGCAATGAATCCGGTGAATATCACAGAGTCTTTTATGCCCAGAGACTCCGCCATGCCTGGAAGATTTAACATGTCGTAACGCCTTGAGCCTGCAATAAGAAACTTAACGTCTGGCCTTTCTCGTAGGATCAGGGGTATAGCCCTAATAAGGTGATGCACTCCTTTATATGGTGCTAATCTACCAAGGTATAAAACGACAGGAACATTTTCCAAGCCATATCTACGCCTTATTCCATCTCCTTCAATGTTAGGGTTAAACCTTTCCGTGTTTATACAATTATAAATTACGCGAATCATATCCCCATCAAACTTATATGAATCCACCAGTTCCTCCTTCAAGAATCGGCTGACAGTTATTATCTTGTCAACACCGAAGCGGAGGGCAAAGAACGTTCCGATTCGATGGTCAACCATCTTTATTCGTTGTCCAATATTCCTCCAAATCCCAACAGGAGCGAAACCATGATAAGTGAATACATGAGGCTTTCCCAACGTTTTCTTAGCTAGGTTGCCTGCGAAGATGGCAGGATGATACTGAGTATGCACAATGTCAAATTTTTCGAAGGAACTTAAACACCTGAAAGGGAACACAAAATTTCTGACGAAACGGACTTGGTCTCCTGAGAAGCTCAACTCTTGAATAGGAATGCCTATATCCTCTATTTCCACTTCCCTAGAAAAAACAACAACTTTGTGACCTATACTCTGCAGACCTCTTGCAAGCTCTGAAATATGGATCACCTGACCTGATCCTTTATGGAGAGTACAACGTAGAATCGCGATTTGTAATGGTCACACCAGCTGTTTAAGGCCTAATTATTCCTCTTTAACTTTAGGGTTGGGATTTACAATCTTTTAGAATGTCGTTATTAGCCGGTTTGGGTCAACCCTTAGTATATATCAAGTAGATAATACTTAAATTCCTCGAAAATATCTGCTCCTTTTTCTATATGTTCTTCGGCTTCTTTTGCATCGAATTCGATAGTTTCAAGTATAAAGCTAGCCAGTTTACCTACCCAAAGAATCCTGAGAGCCTCCAGTAAGGTATCTTTTTCTTGAAGTTTAGTCTCCTTCTTGAAAGCAGCTGCAAAGGAATATACGCATTTGGCCCAATATTCGTTTGGAAACTCAAAATAGCCTTCTTTTTTGATGCGTGAAATCTTAATATTACGTAACAACTCAGGATCCAATACTTTCTTGTAAGTATGTCTGAACATTTGAAAGCCGGTTCTGTATCCTTGAAGCAACTTCTTAGAGTCTATTTGAATTTCTTCTGGAGCAACCATATGGACCTCACCTTCGATTGTTTCCACAGGTTTGCTTCCTTGCACGTTACACCATGCGTTCTCATAGAGTTCTGTGCAGGAAAACATTGCCCCTGACACCTCGTGAAACATGGAAGCCAGATGTTCGGAGGGATCCTTAGCCCCGTGAACTTTGGAACCTAGATAGGCTTGCTTGACCTTGAAGCCTTCGCCTAGAGCAGTGTGGGTTTCAAAGATGTCTATCCCGAAACGTGGAACATAAGGTGTGCCCCATAAACTGGAACGTAACACTTTCTCCACTAATTCCCTTGAAAGACCGAAATCCCCGCCTATCGGTTGCCTGATTCTCTTACCATATAGAGCTCGCGTAAACGGATAACAAAGAAAATTTGTTATTGTACCGTCATATTTATGGCGTGTGTAGAGAGGTGTTACCAGTCCAGTTTCTTTAAGTGTAGACGAAAGAAGGAGCTCTACCCATTGAGGCGCAATGCTTCTTAGATCTGAGTCCACCACCATTAGGACTTGAGCGTTGAGATGGATCATGGCCTCGAAGACCGCTCTGAGTGCTGTTCCTTTTCCAGAAGTACCGATATATTCTGTAAGAATGATTTTTGTCTGCCAAGGTATTTTCATTGCCCTAGCAACATCCAGAGTCCCATCTGAGGAACCTCCATCAGAAACTATGATTACTGCATTTTTGTCCGAGAAATATTCTGCTAAGCCCTTTGCAGTTTGGTATATCACGTAATTGATGGTATGTGCACAATTATAAGAGGGAATTCCAATGACGACATCCACGGTTCCTAACGACTCTAACCTTGTCTGTGTATGTTTGGGCAAAGCCGGACTTGTCTCAGTTTTCAAATCATTTAACCTCTGTCGCACAGGAGTTGCTAGGAACTCTTTCTTTATCCTTATTATAGGTAAAACCTATGTAAGTATGATGGATGACTGTAACCTAAAAGAAGTTATGGATTGCTAATGAAAGAAGTGAAAGTGAGAACTACTTTAGTGGTACCTACTTATTGGACGTTTGAGCCTGATCGATTTTCATCGAAACAGAAACCAATCGCTGTTTATGATCATCCAACTTTCATCAGTGAGTCAGGAACATTGCCAAGGTTAATAAGGAGTCTTGAGAAAATGCGTGCCAGAGGTGTAGATGTCCCAAAAACTGTTGTTTTGATTGCTGTAACTCATAAAGAGCTGGAGAAAAAAGCGGAAGAAAAAATTGAATCCGTCCTAGAAGAACATAGCCGTAAATTGGAAATTATACCCTTCTCCTTCACCGATTTAAAATTCCTTGTTTCTCACCTTAAGAAGGATTTCTCGGAATTTGCAGTTCTCTTAAGCTTGACAGGTTACTCTAATATAAGAAATCTTGGGTTAGTAATCAGTCAAATCCTAGGATCTGAAGCCGTCATCTTTTTGGATGATGATGAAGTTGTTACTGACAAGAGCTTCCTCCAGAAATGTACAGAGTTTGTAGGTGAAGAATACGAAGGAAAAATTATTGGAGGGGTCACAGGATATTACGTAGCTCCTTCAGGTTCTTACTGGTTGAAAGATAATGCTGGAGAATGGTGGAAGACTGGATGGCGAAAAAGGAGAAAGATGAATGAGGTATTTAAAATTATCGAGGACAATACTAGGTTAAAGGATACACCTTTTGCCTTTGGCGGAAATATGGTGCTTTATAAAGAACTCTTTGAAAAAGTTCCTTTTGACCCTTACATACCTAGAGGAGAAGATATGGATATGCTAGTGAATGCAAAGATGTTTGATTTCGCGTTCTTGTTAGATAATCATTTGCGGGTGGTACATTCTCCAGAATACTCAGGAAGCCGTTGGTCGGAAATGAGGCAGGATATATACAGATTCGCATATATGCGAAAGAAACTGCAATATCTAAAACATGGAAAGGCAGCAACTCCACTTCAAATAGAATCTCTAGAACCATATCCAGGATATTTTCTCAGACGGGACATGATATTCAAGTTTGTTGTTTCGAGTTTGCTTTCAGCAATTCATTCAACATTGAAAAACAGTACTACAGAATTCATGGAGTACCTAATGAACGTCAAATTGTCCTTGTCAGAGGTTCATCCTTACGTCGAGAAGCATTACAAAGATTACTTCGATTTCCAAAAGATTTGGGCGAAAAGCATGCCACTAATAAGAGGCAACAAGGTGATCAAAGATTACCTGCAAAGGAAAAAAGTTAGCTAAGGAAGCAGATGGCTTTGTGCCTCTCACTAATTCTTTTCTCGTTGACTAAGCTGCTGACGATGGTGCAGTGATCACTGATGAAAACAACCGCCGTCGTCATCACCAAAGATAGACCTATACAATTAAAGCGACTAATAGATTCAGTTCTTGATTCGAAAATACCATCTTTATCACTCGTTTTGATCGACGATAGCACACGTGAGAACTTCGAGCGTACAAAGAATTTTCTTCTTCCTTACAGTGATATCTGTGAACATAGAAGCTCTTTGGAGGTTAGAAGGGAAATAGAGAGTGTTCTAAAAAAAGTGCGTTTACCTACAGCACAGAAATCACTCATAGAAACTTGTGTTGGATTAAAATCTCCCTTTCGCGATTTTGCGAAATCTCTTTCTAAAGTATTTTTGTTCAGAAAGAAATCTTTCACTTTGCTTTTACGATCCTTCAGCCCTTATTCGTCAGCGCGCAACCTCGGAATATACCATACATACAAGTTTTTCAACCCCGAAAAAATAGTTTTTCTAGACGATGACTGCTACATAAAAAGACCTGAAAGGTTGATGGCTGCACTTCAACTTATAGGGAAAAAAGCGGATGGAAAAGAGATAGTCGCCGTCTCCGGGCTTTACGAAGATTTAGCTCTCTCTATAGGAAAAAGAAGACATCCCTACGAAGAGCTTACGCCTACTTCCATCCTAACCGGTATGAACTCATTCCTTAAACGTTCATTTCTCAACGAGCAAGAGCAAAGACTTACTATAATGCCGTATCATGCCTTAGGCGGCGCGTTAATACTGAGTAAGAAAGTTTTCCTATCCCTGCCTTTTGATCCCTTCATTCCGCGAGGAGAAGATCATGCTTACTGCCTGGACTTCAAAGCTCGATATGGCAAAGATTTCGCGATCGTACGTGACAATCTCTTCATTGTTCAACATAATTTAAACGAAGAAGGATCTCGAAATCTGGATGACATAGATGCATTACGAGACATCTTTAGATTTATTTATCTCCGCTTCAAAGTTGGCCAATGTTTCATTCCGTATTTCACCATTCGACGGGCTTTAAATGCTTTAATTCATATGTCTTTAGAGCCGTCAAAAGGTAAACAGCGTCTCTTCGAGATATGGGCACTGCTTTTCCTAGCAAGAGTGTATGCCAAGAGAAAAGCTAACAGGTATTCTGAAATTGTAAAGGCATGGGAATCTTTTCTCAACAGGATAGTTGCATAAACATCTTATGAGTCTAGAGGGCAAGATTCTGCGAGCATAAACATGAAGTTACGCTCGCCTGCGTACACTTAAATTATTGGAGATAACACTTCTGATCACTCCTTGCTTAAGAAGATCAGACATTTTGGGAATTGCACTCCTATGCCTTCCTTCCGAAAGCTTCTACTATGGCTAAGTCGATCTCGTGTTACACGTCACGCACACTAAGCGATAGAAAACGCTGGAAGATCAGACAATGTCAAATCACCAACAAACTTCAACACATTATTCAGAGACAAGCTCGCGCGTGATTGGAGGATCATCTGCGGCGTCTGTAATCAGGCTTGTATTGACCGTTTATGCCTAAAACGAAGCGTTTATGATATGACTTACGGTTGTTAACTCTTGGACCCGAAGAGCTTCTCTTCTCTGACTCTATTTTAGGAGTTATAGATCTAACTTTTCCTGACTTAGACAACGCACCATGCGAAGGTACATTCTCACCTCCTTACCAATCACCATTTTTCTATTACATTCTTACTATCTGAAAGGGAAAACAAGGCTGTCTTTACATCAACAATCTTCGGACCCTTTGAATGTGACTTAGACTTTAGTCGTCCGCTACCGTGCTTAGGGAAGTTTATCTCGGTTGACTTCGTGTTTTGTTGAAAGAAAAGTGAGGTATTCGCAGACTGATACTTTGTTTCGCAGTGTTTTCCTACTCTTTTGTGAGCGTTATTTCCATTGTTGAAACCATTCTCGTTCTGTTTTCTCCTTCTCTTCCTGGCATTTCCTCTGTTCCTATAGAGATTTTACATACTTTCAAGTCTTTGATGAAGCGCCTTCTAGTTATTTCAGCCGTGTCAACCGCTGTTGTGATTGCTCGTCCTCGGGCTTTCAGGGTTATTTCTTTTGTGTTAGATGCCGATAGGCTTGTGATGATTGCTAGAACATAGTTCATCGGTGGTTTGCTGCCGATAAACACCGTGTTTTTACCGACTTGCGGAGTCTGCGGGGCTTTCGTGGCCTTTTTCTCTTTAACAGTTTCTTCTTTCGGTTTCTTTTCTTCTGTCATATTATCCAACCTTTTTCAAGCTTTCTCTACATATCGTAAGCACCTTAAGTAGGTTGAAGGAATCTTAAAAGATTTTCGATTTAAGTGAAAAATAGCAAGTTTTATATGGTGATGACTACAAATAACAGTTAAAGAGTTTATGATCGAGCAGTAGCTCATTTGGAGATTTGCTGTTTCGTCTTTAAACGTTTGGAGGTGAACTTATGAGTGCGAGAAAGGAGGAAGCTGCCGGCGAAGAACCGAAGGGTAAGGAGAAAGAAGTAGAAGAGTTTGGGGCAGAAATGTATCTAGAATCTGCAAAGGCCCTAAGACAAGTGGGTGCAAGAGTAGTCCTCTCAGTCGGTGCAGCGATACTGATATGGATTTTTGGAGAAATGCTTTTCCTACCAATTGCGAAAGAGATGACTCAAGAGTTCATGGGTTACCCGGTGCACTCAATTATCAGCTTAATCGTCGTAGTTGCTTTGGCAATTATAATCTTCACAGTGTTCATTGATGTCCGCCGACTCACTGGTGGTGCAGCCGGGGTCTTGGCTTATCATTTCGGAAAGGTAAGCGGCGAAGTAAGTGTTGACACGTACAGGAACTATAGAACAGCCTTGGACGGCGTATTATACGTAATCGTAGTATCTTTGGCGTACATGCTGTTCGCAAGCTACCTAGCTGAAATTCACCCAGCCATTCCAGCAATAATCCTAATACTGATAGTAATTTGGGCAATCTTTGCTCTATGGAGGAGCTGCAGAGCAATCGCTTCGGTAATTGGCAAATACACATCAGAATGGGCTGAAGAACTGGAGAAAAAGGTCAAAAAAGCATAACCCCCAACCACCCTTTTTTTCAATATAAGTGGTAATCTTGATTAAGGGGCGTGAAAGGTGAAGAATTTAGTTAAGAAGGAAATAGAAAACTTTCAAAAATGTTTAAAAACTTATGGTGCAAAGACTATTCATAATCTCTTAGCGGCTTTTCTAGTATGGCTCTTCGGCAATTTAGTGTTCATTCCATTAGCTACCACATTAAACTGGCAAACCAAGGCTTTTTGCTCCTTAACCTTCTTTATCGCCTTTACGCTCCTCGTTGTAAGGGCTCTTCCAAGTATTAAGAGGCTGATTGACACGTTTTCCATTTTTCCAGCAAGAAAGTACAGCACAAAAAAGAAACTGAGTTGCCAAAATTCTTTAATTTTATTTCGGCATGTTTTTTACATAGTCTCCATTATAATTATCTACTTGCTATATTTCCCATTTCTAACAAACTTTCATCCTTCCATCAGCGGAATCGTGCTAATACTAATGTTGATTTGGATTTTTTTCCTTGCATTAAAAATCCTAGCTATTTTGTTCCAAAAAATACTAGAATGGCTATACACATAACCCTCTTAACTATTCGACTGTGTCGACGCGCGCTACGTAGAAAGGGGATCGATTAGGTAACTTTAGAGGACTTATCTGATTTGGAAAGGAAAACATATGAAATTATTAAGGAGGCAGGAGAGGTTCAGCCCAAAAATCTCCCCGAACCAAGGATAATGGGATCTGTTAGCAACCTGAAGGCGAAGGGATTGGTGACAGTTTTTAAGAAATACACAAGTTGGGCCCATAAAAAGAAAAAGTTCGTGAAGGTGAAGAAGAAGCATAAAGAATAAAGAGCGCCTCGTGTGCGCTAAAGTATTACCTCGCCTAAGTCGTACGCGACTACGCATACGACTGTGTCGGCGCCTCCATAGTAGACAAGGATGTGATCATCCATCAAAATCGCCCCGCAACTGAAGACAACATTAGGAACTCTTCCAAAACGTTCATAGTCTGTGGTTGGCTCCAAAATGGGTTTTTCTGAACGGTACAGAATTCTTTCGGGGTCATCTTTGTCAAGGAGGAGAATACCAAGGCGATATACTCTTTCGAAGTTTACGCCGTGGTATATGAAGAGCCAGCCTTCACTTATCTCTATTGGTGGACCAGCTGCACCTACTCTCAGACAATCCCACTTTCCCAACCTAGGCGTTATTATTGCCTTTATGTCAGACCAATGCTCAAGATCATCAGAGTATGCTATACAAATATCAGGATCAATACGATGGAACAAAACATAGCGACCCTTAACCTTGCAAGGAAGAATCACGGCATCTTTATTTCGAACGCCTGGAAATGGTGTCCCTCTTTCTCCCCAATTCCACCGCTTGTTAATAAAATCATCTGTTGCAATGGATGTCAATGCAATCTGATGTGCATTTGAAATACTGTCACGTAACGCTGTATAGGCCATAATACACTGTTCATTTCGCAGAGTTAGACGAGGATCTTCACAACCATATTTCTCAGTGAAGTTCGCTGGCTCAAAAACGGGAGACGGTACTCGTTCTTCGATGTGATAACCATCTGACGAAGATGCATAGCCAAGTCGAGAAACCCCATCATTACCAACGGCACGATACAGAATGTGAACCCGTCCCCCGACATAAACAGCAGCAGCGTTAAAAACTGCACGCGCCTCCCACGCATGTTCTGATATTGGTCTAAGAATCGGGTTTCCATTAAATCTCTTCATTAGAGGTCTTCCTTGTGGTTCATTTGAGAGTTCTTAAGATTTTTTGTTTATGAATGGAAAATACGTATTTTAAAGCTTGTTTGCGTGCGTGCTTTGCTTCCTAACTCTTAATAGTCGACATTCCGACAAGTTCATCTAGGATCGTTCTTAACGTCAACATTCCCACTAAGAACGCCTTTTCGTCTACTACTGGAAGATGTCGTATACGATGTGAACTCATTAGACTCTTAGCCTTCGCAAATGAAGCGTTTTTCCTTACTGTTACGACGTTTTTTGACATAACATCCATCAATTGAGTGTTTAAGGGGATTTTTCTGGCCACACTTCTGAGGGCGTCTCGCTCTGTGAATATTCCCTTGCATTTTCCTTTATCGTCAGTTATTACTAGTGCTCCGACATGTTTTTCGAAAAGAATATTAACCGCATCTTCAATTGTTGTCTCTTCGTTTGTTGTTACCACGTTCTCTATCATTAGATCTTTAACCTTCAATTTTTGCAAACCACCATACAAAGATTTGCTGTTCTCTTCTATATATAGTTGCACACCGTGCGGCTAACAACGTGTTTCAGACCTACTCCCCCCGCTCCCTCTCTCTACTTCTCTTCTCTTTGCATTTTGTCCATAATGCAAAGTTTTTTGTTAGGGACTTAGTTTTTCCAATTCTAGGCGAGCCAGAAGACAAGATATTGTAGCTTCAGCTCCTTGGTTCAAATTCAACCCTTGAGGAGTAATACCGTCATAGCAAGCACCCGTGGTCGGGTCGTACACCATTACATTCTGAGTGTTCTTTCCTAAAAACCATTCAAAAGCAACATATGCTACTCTTTTATATTTCTCCTCGCTAGTCACGTGAAAGGCGGTCAGAGCTGCTTCTACCATGCACGTTGCCTCAACTGGTTGCTGGTCGTATAAGGCTCTCTTACCGCCTTTCGTATACCACCCCCTGTTTCCAATCGGGACGAATTTCTCATCAATTATCTGAACTTGAACCAGAAAGTCAAAGGATTCCTTCGCAATCTGAAGGTACTTTTCATCTCTAATAACGCCGTACGCTCTAAAGAGGGCGTGTGATAAACGCGCGTTAGCATATGTAACATAAGGTTCAAACCAACACCAATCAGAAGAAGATACTTGTTGATAGCTATCCAGCAGTTGCTCAGTCAATGACACTATATTATTGAAAAGGTTATGGTCATGCGGGAAAGCCTCATAGTAGTGGCAAAGACCTAGAATTGTGAAGGCTTTGGCCCTTAGACTCTTGAAGCTGGGTGCGTGACGGAAGCCTTTGTCAAAAACCTCTTTAGATGTGGTTTTAATGCCTTCAGAAAGATCTGTTAAAATAGCATATCCGCAAGCCCAGAGAGATCGTCCCATACACTCTTCTGACCCAACATCATCATGGAAATCACGATTATAACTTAATAAATTGTGAAATTTACCGTCAGGTCTTTGCATATGAAATAAGAAACTCAAGTATGTATTAGCTAACTTGCTTACATCGGAATCGTCATAAAGCTGAAGGAACTTTATGCACGCTACTAGTGCACGTGCGTTATCGTCTGTAGTATAACCTTCCTTACGGTTGGGAATCGAGTATTTAGTATGCTGAAGGATACCAGCATCATCTGTCAGGGCTTTGAGATGATCTAGTTTGATAGGTGGTCTAATATCTATCACCTCTTAATCTTTGAGGAGACGATTAAACAAGTTGACATAATTTTCTGCAACTTTTGGCCAAGTAAAGTTTCTACTAAAAGCATAGGCTTTCCTTTCTAAGCTGAGCCTCAGTTCCGCATCTTCCAGAAGTCGGTTTATGCATTCAGCGATTGAAGAAGGGTTTCTAAACTTGCATATTAATCCTCGCCCCTCTGCCAAGGCCTCTTCAGCATGAAGGTAAGGGGTGGATATGATGGCCTTACCAGTTCCTAAAGCATAGACAAGCGTTCCACTGCTAATCTGATTTCGATCGACGTACGGAGTGATATAGATGTCTGTTGCTTGAAGATACTTAATTAGTTCCCGTTTTTGGAGAAAACGATTGTGGAACCTCACATGTTTCCTCAATTTCAATTCGTCGACCAGCCTCATCAGCCTCTTCCGATAACGCTCGCCCTCAATTTTCCTTACTTCCGGATGAGTTTCTCCAATTATGAAGTAAAGAATTCTCGGTTCTTTCTTAACGAGTGAAGGGAGCGCTCGAATGGCATATTGAATACCCTTGCCACGGTTTATCAGTCCAAAAGTAGTCAAAACTATCCTTCCTCTCAAACCAAGAGAGGTTTTAGGCTTTTCGCTGGTAATAAATGGAACATCGGGGCAACCGTGTGGGATTACATTGATTTTTTCGCGTTTAACATTGCAATTTTTTAGTAGTTGTAAAGCTGTTCTCGTCATAACGACGATTGACGCACTATGGTATGCAATGTCTTTCAGAACTTTTCGGGCAGCCGATTCAAAGTTTGCTAGAACGGTGTGGAGCGTAGTTACTACTGGTTTCTGAAGATCTTCTAAAAATGAATTGACGTATTCTCCCCACTCTCCTCCAAAAACACCGAATTCGTGTTGGAGATTCACTAGATTAACTTTGGATAGATTAACGTAACGAGCGGCTTGGACGTAATCATCAACGGAGTCTCGTTCGATCTGAAACTTAACTCTCCTATCATAGTCATAGGTAGCTCCCTCCTCATTTATCGCGATAACCACCGATGGTCTAAACTCACGAAGCCCGTCCACGGAATCGATCAGATCTTTCGTAAAGTTTGCTATACCACACTCTCGTGGCGGATAAGTGCTTACATAAGCGATCCTTTTCTTATCAACACTGAAAAGTGAAGATTTCTCTATCACTCTATAACATCACCTTCCTTCTATTTCAAGACAATGTGCATTACAGCAGTTTCCAACGAGTCTTATTTTTTTCCCTCCGTAGTTTTAGACCAAGTCTCACTAACGCTGCCTCGAAGTTCCTAAAGTCGTAGCCTTTCACTCGGTTCTTACACGCCCGCACGTTTTCTGACTCAGAAATTCCGATTTGGGTGTGTGCATCAACTCACTCTACCTACCTTTGGAACAACCTTTTCCATAAAAAGTCTTTTGTCTTCTCTGTACTTCCTGAAGAGTAGTATGAAGAGAGTTGCGCCTTCGCGCACATATTGACTGACCTTTTCTAAACATTTCTCCGGGGAGCCAACAATCGTTGATTTCAAGTATTCTTCTAGGGGTGTTCGTTTAGGCTTTAAGACCTCGATTTTTCGAGCTAGAGCTTCGTCATCTTTGTCTATAATAATCTCTCCGACCCATGATTTTTGAATCGCGCTGAAGTCTCTGTTCACCCTCTTGCAGTGCTTCTTGAGTATCCTCATTTTTCGAGCGAAATCTTGGGGTGAGGCTCCAACATTGTATCCGTCAGCAAGCTCTGCCACGACCTTGAGCGTGAGTTTTTCGCCTGCTCCTCCAATCCACAGAGGAGGGTGAGGCTTCTGCAAGGGTTTGGGTTCGCAAATCGCTCCTTTTATGTTATAGTATTTACCTTGAAAGCTTGGCTTCTTCTCAGTCCACATTTTCTTGATGATGGTTATTGCTTCCCTAAGCTGCATAATTCTATCTTTAGCCTTCGGAAAGGGAAAGCCATAGGCAACATATTCCTTTTTATGCCAACCGGCTCCTATACCCAACTCCAATCGTCCATTTGAAATATTGTCGAGGGTTGATGCCATCTTAGCTAGTAGCGCTGGGTTACGGTATGAGTTACATAAGACCAGTGCCCCTAACCTTATTTTCTGGGTTAAAGACGCTAAGGCAGATAGTGTGGTCCAAGATTCCAAAACCGATCCCTTCTCATTGAAAGGCAGCTGATGCCCCTTCCAAATAAGGTGGTCCATCATCCACGCTGAGTGATAACCCAAAGCTTCTGCCTCCAGAACGTGCAACTTGAGTTTCGGAAAATCCAAATAGTAATCAAAGTAGATTCCAAACTTGACACGAGACATTTAATAATTACCCTTCTTATATTTGGCGCTGCGTGAATATGAATTGTTGTAAATGACCATGCGATTAAAATACCTTGCATTTTTCATTCCCCGTTTAATTGACAGATGCTCAACGTCTCCACTGTCAACTTCAAAATGAGCGAAACGTGCACACAAGAACCTTCGCGCGCTCGCGTTTTTCATAAAAACGTCTTTTCCTGAAATCGATACACGCGCGCATATGCATGTGCCTAGTAGTTAGTTAGTTTGGTTGCTAGTAATTCTCACAGCGAGAAATGGACGTCATGCGCATGCATCCAGCAGTAATGGAACTAGAAGAAGAAACCAGTTAATCCGGTATTTCTAGGCGCAACTGTGTCTTCAAACTCTTATACCGGTTTCTCACGGTGACTTCTGTTACTCCTGCAGCCTCAGCAATCTCCTTCTGTGTTTTCTTCTCGTCGTTCTGCAAACAAGCGATGTATAGTGCCGCGGCAGCCAAACCCATCGGATCCTTGCCGGCTGCAGCCCTTCTCCTCTTTGCTTCACGAAGAATTTGTATGGCAAGTCCTTGGGTCTTACCCGAGATTCCTGTGCTTTCAGCGATCTTCGAGACGTATGTGAGCGGGTCAGCGATGGGCATCTGTACGTCAAGTTCGCGAAGCAGAAGCCGATAACAACGAGCAACATCCTTCTTATCAACCAAGCTTGCTTCCGCAATCTCTCGAAGGGTTCTCGGAGTTCCGCTTCCACGACAAGCCGCATAAAGCGCGGCGGCAGCGATAGCTGCAATAGATCTGCCACGCACCAACCCCTTGTCCAAAGCCTTACGATAAATGACCGCAGCCTTTTCCTTGACAGGCCTAGGAATGTAGGTTTTGTCAGAAAGGCGATCCAGCTCCGTCATGGCCTGAGCGAGGTTTCTGTCAATTGACGAGTGCATTCTCGAACGTATCTGCCATTTCCTTAAACGCCACATCTGAAACCTTGTGGAAAGAGGAAGTTTACGTCCAAAGGCATCACGGTTCACGCGACCTATGGTCGTGGACAACCCTTTATCGTAGACAGAATAGGAAGCAGGCATTCCCACACGACTTCTAGACGCTTTCTCCTGTAGGGTGAAAGCCCGCCACTCCGGGCCCCTATC
>Ga0209636_10002188_pt1 | contig 19877 bp, 19 predicted proteins | sample DeeMarSWOR152_54_FD_187464 | JGI IMG/M metagenome (GOLD analysis project Ga0209636, IMG submission 187464) | Marine sediment microbial communities from White Oak River estuary, North Carolina - WOR-1-52-54 (SPAdes) (version 2) | ecosystem: Environmental > Aquatic > Marine > Intertidal zone >... | reverse complement strand
ATTCTGAGTCCCCGAGACGATCTCGGTGTCATATTAGAAATTAATGAACTCAGTAAAAGAACATCGAAGAAAAAAACAATGAATCGTCTCGCACTGCGTGTGCAGTTTGAGGATTCAGGTACCATTTGGTTGAATGAAATCTGGACATTTTACAAAGAACGACCTCTTACTCGTCCGATGATAGAAAGATGGCAGAAACGCATGAGTGAGGGTGCGACCCAATACTTCCGCCATGTTCTTCCTGGCGTCATCGATTCCTTGTTATTCAAGCCAACAGATTCGATAAATGGAGAACAGGTAAAACAAATTCGTCAAGTTCAAGACCTCATTTTACGTCGTGCAATAAAAATCGCAATTGCTCAAGAGAAGGTGAATTTAACGAGCACTCAGCTTGTGCGGGCAACACAAGAGATTCTCGCGCTTTTTGACGAAGGCTAGAGCACATTACGAAAGGTTTAAGAGTTAAGTACTCACGGCATCCCACGCAATGATACTTTCGGGGGGTAATGAATATACAATTCTGCCCGAAGTGCGGTAGCTTATTGCGTCCCGGGAAAACCAAGGATGGAAAACCTCAACTTAAATGTTCGTGCGGATACAAATCTTCTGCTAAACAAACTGAGGGATACAAAGTCAAGTTCCCGATTCGACACACCGAAAGAGACTATATCGTCGTCGTCGAAGAAGATGAAGAAGAAAAGAAGAAAAAGAAGCGCGAGATCGATGAGGATGAGCGTCAGGAAATGCTCGAACTAATGCTTGACCATTTCCCTGAAGATTAACAATCTGACAGTATTCCCTTACCTTTCTTTATATCCACACTACAATTTCTATTCTGCTAGTGTGTCCGATCTAAGAATATTCAACCAGCCACAATTATACGTAGAATGGAAGGGGACGGTAGCCGTGTTCTTGTGAGGCTTGTTCTTGGGTGCGTGCTTCTTTTGCCAAATCGTTTAGTTGGGCTTGAATTATTGATCGATTATTGATTAATGGTTGGATGCTCACATCCACATCAAGGAACCGATTAACAGTTGAAAGCATGCTAGCTGCGGCTTCTGGGTCAGGATTTTCAGCTGTTGCTGTGACTAGCAAACAATATCCATCTAGATGCCGGATTAGGCATTCATTTAGAATCGCTCCTGCAATGCCTGCAACCAGTCCCTTTTGCAAACGAGGAACAGCATACTTTTCCAACTCAACTAATAGGTGGGGTTCAGCAGCTCCAAAGACTTCAGGAGTCTCTGTCCTCTTTTGGACCGCGACACCCTCCAAGCAGACGACCTTCTTGACTCCCTTCGCGGTTGCCCAATCTAGGACTCGGGTGGCAACAAAGAAAATGGTCTCCATTGGAAGCGGGACTTCAGAAATTACAGCTAGTAATTCCCCCTCCTTGCTAGCGTGGATTCGAATAGGGAGTCGTAATACACCGCCAAAAAACGGAGTGACTGGAGGTATTAGAGGTGAGCGAATTGCCGCAATCAATTTCATATCAAGGCTTTCAATCATGCGCCCAGCAGCAATCATTCCAACGAGACCCGGTCCTGGGAATCCAATTACAAGAGTTGGTTGTTTCGCTAGTTCGACCTTTTCACCAGTTGGAACAATCTGAATAAAGGGCTCATCAGTTGAGGTTTCTTTTTTAGGCTGTGATTTTGTCATATTTTTCTACTCCTTTTTCAGTCTCAAATGAACTTTATTTTTTCTCTCAATTCCGTTTGTTCAGCTTTCACCCTCGTTGTTCTTGGAGCCAAGCTTGAATATTGGGATGTTGATATCCACAATTTGGGCAAGTGCTTTTCATTACTCGAACATTGGTGATATTCACACGGGTCAGCAAATTGAAGCATTTTGGGCAAGTAAAGTGTTTTTCCCCACATTTTTCACATTGGCGCATTGCTCCTTCGGCTGTCCATGGGATGGATCGACGCATCCATTCATCGGTTACTCGACGGAAATTTGTTCCGCCACATTTCTGACATTTCATCTCATCGGTTGCCATCTACACTCCACCACTTGCTCGTTAAATTTTCCTTCTCTGATAGAGAATAAAAGAGTCGCCCTTGTCCTTATATCACTGAAGTGGTGTTGCAGATTACTAAGAAGATTGAACTTCATTTGCTCGGACAGATGGTTGGCGGATACTCGACGGAGCCGTGTAAGAGCCGTTCCAAAGAGATCCTCCAATTTGTCGATGCCGGCGTCGTAACTCCTCTCTTTTGCCCGCATTCCAACCAGATACATTTTGATAGTAACCAGTAATCCGACTAAACCAGTCAATATCGGTTTCTCCACACCGTGGACAGGATTCTAGCAGTCCACCTGCAGTGTGACGGCAGCGTTTACACACTGATAAATCACGAGTATAACTATAGTATCCGAGTTGAGTGTTCAACGCAATTCGTCGATTCAACTTGTCTAAGGCTTCAGCATCAGGGGCTTCCTCTCCCAGAAAAATGTGAAAAATATTCCCGCCGGTTAGCAATGGAAATGCTTTTTCTTCAATGGCAATTTTTTGAGCTAATGAAATTCGAGAGTCGTATCCAACCATGAAGCCGTTTGTGTAATATGCTGGAACCGCGGTACGACCACTAGTTTCGAGTAGGTGTTGCCAATTAGTAGTATCTCCCTTGACAACCTTAATTGCTTCACCATTGTAATGAAGCAGATCTAAAATCGCCAGTCGTGTTGAACACGATTCAGCAGGTGTTCGTGCCACAGCAAGAGGGAGGCCTGTTTCATTAGCGTATTCTGCTCGAATACGTTCCATTTCAGCCAGGACTCGAAGTCCGAATCGAACTGAGTCTTGGCTCTCATGTAACTGGTTGTTAGTATGGTATTGAACCATCTCATTAATGCCAACGAATCCAAACACCGGTGACATGTTCATAACATCAAAGAGTGGCGGAGCTTCATTGCCATTCCATCGTGGCTGTTGCATCAAGAACGGTAACATTCCGTTTTTCATTTGGCGCTCCATAAATCGTCGCTTGATCAACAACACTTGTTTTGCCAGCAACATTTGACTCCGTAATTGCTCGAATAATAAGTTGTCATCACCGTTAGCCAAATAGGCTAGCCGCGGAAGATTGATTGTAACAACTTGAAGACCACCCATAGCAAAATGGGCCCCGTCTTCAAACATCACCTTCCGCATTAACTCCTCATCATCTATATCCTCAGTTAATCTGAAAGCGCAACATTGGTAACAGTCCACGCCATCTTCACCACGCCAAGGAGGTATGACATTATCAAAGTAGCTGCTACCAAATTTTGCAGCGAGTTGAGAAGCAAGAAACATGACCTCATCGTATTCGCTTTTAGTAAGATATTCACGACGAAGACGAATTTCGGGCTTGGGGAAGGTAAACATTTTGCCCCAAGCGTCACCCTCAAGATAAATTTCTAAAAGGGCTTTCATGAAGGTTCGTGCTTCGTCCTCATAGTCTCCGTAGGTATCAGGACCAACTTTGCCTCGATAGACAACTGGGGCATCTCTCCAGATTTTCGGAATTCCTGCCTCAAGTTGAATACTAGAAAAGACTAGCTGTCCTCCTCTGGAGACATATGTTTCGTTTGCTTCGAAGAGGAGTGTTTGAGCAAGCTGTTCAATCTCTCGAGCAGTTTTTCCGCGGAGGTATGGCGCCAGGAATACATTAAAATTGAAGAGTCCTTGGCCACCGGCGCTGTTTGTTTGCCCGGCTGCAAGAACTTTGATGAGGTGCAAGATAGCCACCGTGGGGTAACTCGCTGGTTTCGCAACTGCTGTCCTTTCACCAAGCCCATCACACATCAACCCATATTTGAAGAAATATCGTGCATCGTAGTCAGCACAGAATGGACGGGTACCAAAGTATTCGAGGTCATGTATATGTATATCCCCTACCAGGTGAGCATCGGCAATTTCAGGTGGAAGCGTCAAGAGATAGGCTTCTTTGCAGAGTCGATCAGCAACTTTCTTGTGTATTGTTTCGGGATTTGGTTGCATATTGGCATTTTCTTGTGCTTCGTATCCATTTCCACCGATGATGTGACTAAAGTCCCACATGGGAACGCCAACGCGTGTTAAGGCGTTGCGGTAGACTGCAAATCGGGGATCTTGTTTTGCCTTTTCGAGGAGGACCTGATTCTGAATTTCTCGGATAAGAGGTGCGCTCACAAAAGGGAGTTGCATTTGTTGAATGCGTTTCTCGACTTCTTCGGCTACAGCCCTGGCTTCGGCTTGATTGATTGAAGGGATGTTGAAGTTTTCCTGGACCAACATGGTTTCCCGAACGAGTGCGTCGACAATTCGCTGGCGATTCCAACTTCGGATTAACGCATCGCTGGTCCGCACCATGGGCATTCCGGCTGCTTCCTTTCGCACTGCCTGAATCCATCGATCTAGTGGTACGGTTTTTCGTCTCCGGTCTTTGGGTCTCCTCCTATGCCGTGCCATGACTGTTACTCCTCAGAAATGTTGTTAGCGTATCCTCGTTGAGAAGATTATTGGCAAAGAGGTCAGTATGATAAAGAACATTATTGCCAATGACCAGAGCAGGGGTGCTGTAAATGTTAAGCATGAGTGCGTCTACTTGGGCCTCAGGTTCCTCTACCATACGTACTGCATGCTTAATCTTGTTGTCTTGGAGATATTGTTTCAATACCTCACACCGAGGGCAATTGTTGCTCGAAAAGACAACACAAACCAAGAAGTACCCGCCTCCTATCCTATTTCACGTCATTCCATAAAAATCCTATTTTAAGTCGGCACCGAATTATTCACCCTTTCTTCTTCACAGTTAATCTTTGATTTCAGGAATTCCATTCATCGAAGGATTCTGAACGCCATCTCGCTGCACTCAAGTTTATTTTCAGAGCATCTTTCGTTGAAGAGTTAAAAAACTCAACACCTCTTGGGCACTAGTGACATTCGAGTAATGAATTGAACATCGCACTCAAAGAATGTGTAGAAGTATTGCGCGCGCAAAATCAGAGTGTGCCTAGCCGCTCACTCGCTCTAGGTAACTATGATAGTTCATCCCGCAAGTGCGGTCACACAAATGCCTTCCTGTCATCGCGTGAGCGACCAATGGATTTTCAGCTTATCGATGCAAATAAACCTGCCGATGCACAGTGGTCTTGATATTAAGACGTGTGCTATCATGACCAAAGAAACACTAACTGATTACACTCAACAATTGAAAACGTTGCTTACAGATGCCATCAGCTCATCGCTGAAATCTCAAGATAATTTTGGAGTGCTCTTTTCTGGAGGATTGGATAGCAGTATACTCGCGGCACTCCTAGCATCCCTTTACTCTGAGCCCTTCCCTCTTTTTGTCACGGGTATAACCGCTGCAAAAGATATTCCTCAAGCCCGACTATCAGCCTCTCATCTTAATCTTCCTCTCACAATACGAATTTTCACACACGATGATGTGAAAGAAAAACTTCGCCAGATTCTCTCAATCTGTGGAGTAGTTGATCTCCTGCACGCAGAACTAGCGATTTCTTTTTTCTTTGCCACAGAGTGTGCGAGCCAGAATAATGTAACAACTGTTTTTAGCGGTCAAGGAGCCGACGAACTCTTTGGAGGTTATGCGAGACATGAAAGGCATTTCATCGAATCGGGAAGCGAGAAGGCATCAGTCGAAATGCGTTCCGATCTTAAGAAGCTTCAAGAAGTAACATTCCCTTGTCTACAAGCCGTCGTCAATCATTTTGGATTAAAACTAACCACACCCTATTCAGATACATCTCTTATCGAGTATTCTCGTAATTTGCCTTTTTCGTGTAAATTGAACCTGTCTTCCGGTGAAGTTGTCAGAAAACAATTGCTACGTCAGTTGGCGCAAGAACTGGGGTTGCCTTCTCAAGTAGTGAATGCTCCGAAGCGTGCGGTCCAATATGGTTCGGGAGTCCACCGTATCCTAACTGATTTGGCCACTGAATACTGGTCTGAAAAAGAACCTACATTATCTGCTCGGAAAGCAAGGAGTCATACACGCATTAATCAATTCTTAGCTCGAATAAACGATGAATAATTACGAAGATACCTATGAGCCATTTGTTCTTAGAAGCTCATCTGAGTAAGCGTTGTACTCGTTTAGCTACAGAGTCGATGATCAAAGATATTACTCCCAAAGGAGTACTCTTGTCACTAATTATGGCTAGCACATTTGCGGTTCCAACACGACGAATAAATAAATGTCCCTTTCGACACCGCATCATCAAATCCATATGCTTTCCTATTCCTAATTGTATAGCCGTTTGCTCAGACAGAGAACCCAGCGAAGCAATCGCGGCTGCAAGCTGAAGTTTCTCGACTTCTTCCTTTCCCATTAACACGACAAGGGGTAATCCATCCGCTGTCATTACAGCCGCACTAAAAATTGAAGGCTGGCTACTCACAACATTCTCCAAATAGTCCTCCACTTTAGACAACGCGGATACATTGGTAGGCGACTGCATACATCTCACCTGCCAAAAGAAGACTTTTTAGTGTTTCCAGAGCTAACTCAAACAACCATTCTTCTATCTAGAATAAAAACAGTATTAACTGTTCAGGCTTGTCGATTTGCCAATACTTTTATTAAAAAATTGGGAGATGATCCCGTCCTTCAAGGTGGGGAGGGAACGCGGAGTTCAAATACCCTATTGCCAACTTTAGAGATATGCTCAGAACCTTCCGGTATCGCCTCTACCCCAATCAAACGCAACGTGCGCGAATCCGGAAGAACATCGACGCCTGTCGGTTCGTCTACAACTGGGCTCTGGAAATTACAAAGACTGCCTATGAGAAAGATGGGTCCAACCTGCGTTGGTTCGACTTGAACAACCGCCTTATCGAACTGAAGCAAGGCTACCCCTTTCTCAAAGATGCTTACTCCCAATCCCTACAACAAGCGGTTAAGCGGCTCAACCTAGCTTTCCAATATTTCATGCGCCACGTCTCGCAGGGTAAGGAACAGCCGGGCTATCCGAAGTTCAAGCGACGCAAGGCGCACCGACAGTCCTTTGATGTTCCCCAGTTTTTCACCATCGACATTAACACTCAGCGCGTTTAGCTTCCAAAGATTGGAGCGGTTAAGGCAGTCTTCCATCGGCGGTTCTCTGGTACACCAAGAATGTGTACGGTTGTTTCGACCCTTACGGGTAAATTCTTCATCTCGATTGTAGTCGACGATGGAAATCCTCCTCCCCCTAAACCACAGGCGACGAACCAGACGTCGATCGGGATTGATGTGGGTCTGACGACCTATGTTACCATGTCCACCGGTGAAAAGGTAGAAAATCCTCGCCATCTACAAAACACACTGAAGCGTCTCCAGTGCCTGCATCGAAGGTTGAGCAAAAAAGTAAAGAGGAGTCGAAACCGGGAAAAAGCGAGACTGCGACTGGCCCGCTGTTACGAACGGGTTACCAATCAACGAGCTGATTTTCAGCAGAAGCTTTCGACGCGGTTGATTCGCGAGAACCAAGCGATTATAGTCGAGAGCCTTAACGTCAAGGGCTTGATGCGTAACCAGCGTCTGTCCAGGGCGATTGCCGATGTAGCTTGGTCGCGGTTTCTGGCGATGTTACGGTATAAGACCGAGTGGTATGGGGTAACGTTGATTGAGGTAGGGCAATTTGCACCCACGTCGAAGCGCTGTCATGCCTGTGGGTACCTCAATGAAGGGCTCACGTTATCGGACAGGGAGTGGACCTGTCCCTCCTGTCTTTTACCACTGGATCGGGATGTCAACGCCGCAAGAAATATTAAGATGATAGGACTTGGGTCCATCATTACACCGAGGGAACCTCGGGAAGAGCCTGTGGAGCTGTCAGCACTGGCTGAAGCGTCGAAGCAGGAAACTCCAACCATCAGGGCGGAGTAGTTCACTAACCACTCTTAATTGTCCTTGATCATCCTCAAGGCTCGGTGATGACGGTGTCTGAAAAAGCATCCAAAACGAAAACGAAGACCACATCAAAAAAAGATGCTAGCAAGCCAAAGTCCAAATCTACCAGTAAACCAAAAGCAAAGGCAAAGGCGAAAACCACGAAAAAGCCTACGACGAAGAAGGCTCCGAAAAAGCCTACGACGAAGAAGGCTCCTAAAAAGACCACGCCGAAGAAACCTAAGAAAAGGCGCAAAACCAAAACCACCGTTGAGGCAAAACCAAAAAGAACACGTCCACGAAGGTTGCCATTGGAAACTCCAGTCAAAGGCGTTTTAATGAACTATCAACGAGGATCCGTTCGACAAAGAAACCAATACGGTTTGATCCAGCTTCAAGGTGTTTCTTCAATTTCTACAGCGGCCTCCTATATCGGTCGATCAGTCATACTCCATTTCAATGAACGAACCCAAAACCAAGGTCAAATCGTTTCAGTACATGGTAAGAAGGGCGTGCTCAGAGTGCGATTTCGCCGAAGGCTAGCCCCAGAAGCTTTGGCAAAAGAGGTTGTTGTCTTCTAAATCAGGGAAGATCCCACCAAAACCCCTCTTTCTAACAATTATCTCATTATACAAGGCCAATTCAAGCTAGAATACTACTTTTTGTTTTAAACTGCGAGAAGACCCCGTCCTTCAAGATGGGGAGAAATCGCGGACTTCAAATACCATAGTAAAGAACCTATAGACATGCTCAGAACCTTCCGGTATCGCCTCTACCCCAATCAAGCACAACGTACGCGAATCCGGAAGAATATCGACGCCTGTCGGTTCGTCTACAACTGAGCTTTGGAAATCACAAAGACTACCTTGGAGACAGATGGATTCAAACTAAGTTGGTTCGACCTGAACAACCGCCTTATCAAACTGAAACAGAATCATCCCTTTCTCAAAGAGGCCTACTCCCAATCACTTCAACAGGCTGCTAAGCGGCTCCACCTGGCCTTCCAACATTTCTTTCAGTACCTCTCGCAGGGCAAGGAACAGCCAGGTTATCCGAAGTTTAAGTGACGTAAGGCACATCGGCAGTCATTTGACGTACCCCAGTTTTTTACTATCGATTTTGTCGCTCAACGCGTATGGCTTCCTAAGATTGGTGCGGTTAAGGCAGTCTTCCATCGGCGGTTCTTTGGTTCGCCAAGAATGTGTACGGTTGTTTCAACCCTCATGGGTAAATTCTTCATCTCGATTGTAGTCGAGGATGGAAATTCTCCTCCACCGAAGGTTACGGACCAGAAGTCGGTGGGAATCGATGTGGGTCTGGCGACCTATATCACCTTGTCCACCGGTGAGAAAGTGGAGAACCCTCGACATCTCCAAAATGCACTGAAGCGCCTTCGATGTCTACATCGAAGGCTGAGTAAAAAAGAACGAGGTAGTCGGAATCGGGAAAAAGCACGGCAGCGACTAGCCAGCTGCTATGAACGGATCGGTAACCAACGGGCTGTTTTTCAGCATAAGCTCTCGATGAGATTGATTCGCGAGAACCAAGCGATCATGGTCGAGAGTCTTAACATCGGTGGCTTGATTCGTAACCGGCGTCTAGCTCAATTGATCGCCGATGCAGCCTGGTCTCAGTTTTTAGCGATGCTACGGTATAAAGCCAAGTGGTATGGAGTAACATTGATTGAAATAGGGCGGTTTGCACCTATGTCGAAGCGTTGTCATGGCTGTGGGCACCTCAATGAGAGACTCACCATGTCAGATCGAACTTGGACTTGTCCAGCCTGTCTTTTACCACTGGATCGGGATGTCAATGCCGCAATAAACATTAAGATGATGGGACTTGGGTCCATCATTACACCGAGGGAACCTCGGGCAGGGCCTGTGGAGCTGTCAGCACTGGCTGAAGCGTCGAAGCAGGAAACTTCGCCAATCAGAGCGGAGTAGTTCACCTTACTTTAGCTGTAATTTTATTGAAATACTGACAGTAATAAGCCAGTACTGCTCAGTGGTTATCAAATGAGTGATGTCGTGGGTGCGTGATGTGATCAAGAATGAGAACAAGGTAAAACGCAAGGTTCAGCTAAAACGTGTGAACATAAAACCGCGAGAAGTAAAAGTACCAAAGGAGATATTGGAAAAGGTTGAGGAACTGGTGGCACAAAAGCAAGAACCTGACCTATCGGCTGATCAACAAGCCATTCTTTTTATTTGTGGGCGTGGACACCAATCGTTTGTTAGTATTCTCCAAGGTGTTAACAGCACACGGATTCCAATCGGAAAACCTCCGCTCGATGAAAAGACTGTGCGTTCTCTACTTCAAGAGTTGGAAAAAGAAGGTTATCTCACAAAAGCTGAAATCCAAGACCAACCCACATGGACAGCAACTGAAAAAGCTAGAGCTTTAGAAACTTAGGCGGGTAGTCCGCTTTTGAAACGGTCAATCCGGTTAGCTTCTAATGAAAAGCTAAAACGCGGAAAATCTTTTTTTTTAAAATTCTGCCGCAATTCGTTCGCCGTGTTCAGTCAAGAAATAGAAGGAATGATATACTCCTCGACGTTGCTCGACGAGCCCAGCGGAAAGCAGCCGTTTAAGATGATAGGCCGCTGTACTGGGGGGAATATCTAATGCCCGTGCAATATCGCGCAGGAATGTTCGTTGCCCATTAAGGGTTTGTAAAATTTGACGACGCGTACGATGACGCAACACTTTCTCAGTTAAAGGTGTCATACTTCTCAACCGTCCAGTATTACTAGCAACTCGGGTAGCAATTTAATCTATCCCCTTAAATATATACTTTGCGGCACAAATACGTACATGAATTAATTAACAATAATCTTAATAAAAGAATCCGAAAATATTGGGAGTATCTGATATCTTGTAGGGTAAGTGTATGTAAAGGTTACAAATGAGTGGCCTATACTAAGCGTTCATTCCCTACAACTACTTATCCCCCTCTCTCCCATTCCTTAAATTACATGTCTGTGAATTGCCTAGTATACACAGGCTATCATCACCACGCGGCTTAGGTCTCCATTCAACACATAGGAGGATATTCCACGCACTTCACAGAACGCATCCAACTACGACCCTCTCCTTACCTTTCCCATCTCTGTCACCTAGCGAAGAATCTGTATAACTTGGCAAATTATTACATCCGCCAAAAGTTCATCCGTGAAGGTAGCTGGATACGTTACCGGGAGATAGATGTTCTTTTTTAAACCACCCCGGTGTACAAGCGCCTTCCTGCGCAGACTGCTCAACAGGTACTTCGATTACTTGATCAGAACTGGAAGGCATATTTCACAGCCATCAAGGACTGGCGAAAAAATCCTAACAAGTATCTGGGTCGTCCAAGAATACCACGATATAAACCGAAAAATGGTGAGATCCTCGCGATATTTACAAACCAGCAGTGCCGAATCAAAAGGGGCTTCTTGTGCTTTCCTAAAAAAACCAAGTTAACGCCAATCAAAACACGAATCACCGAACTGTTTCATCAGGTCCGTCTTATACCGCGGGGTAATCATTACATTCTAGAAATCGTTTATGAAAGGGAACCTATTACTCTCCGATTAAAGAGACGACGTGTCATTAGTGTTGATATTGGATTGAATAATCTCGTAACTGTTGTCAACAACGCGGGGCTGGCTCCCTGGCGCGTGAAAGGCGGGGGTGTGAAATCCATCAATCAGTACTATAACAAGGAGAGGGGACGACTGTGTTCTTGTAGAGACAAACAAGGCCTCACAGGTCAAACACATCGACTCCAGCGACTACGATTGAAAAGAACTAACAAAATTACCGATGTCTTTCACAAGGTGTCACGGCGCATCATCAAATATTGCATTTCCAATAATTTCGGACGTATCGTGATTGGGTATAATAAGACGTGGAAACAACAAGTGACATTGGGTCGAAAAAACAACCAGAATTTCGTGAGTGTGCCATTTCTAAAGCTTGTGAAGAAAATCCAATACAAAGCAGCAATAGTGGGAATTGAGGTGATTATGGTGGACGAAGGACACACATCGAAGGTGAGTTTTATAGATGGAGAAGAAATCAAGCCTCATCAAACCTATGTGGGCAAACGTGTGGGACGGGGATTGTTCCGAACCTCGAAAGGACTCATCATTAATGCGGATGTAAATGGCGGATATAATATCGGCCGAAAAGCAGTCCCGGAAGCCTTTATGGTGGACGGGATAGAGGGTGTGGGGTTACACCCATATTCGGTGACCGTTTGATGCAAATCGGTAACAGAATAAAATAAGAATGGTTGAAATTTACTACTCTCGATAACCTAGACGGTTAATGCATCCAAAACCTACAGAGCCACAAATCAATGAAGTATATCCTTATGCAAACTCATAAGAAGATGTAGTCAGTCTTACTGTATCGTTACATCAACTGTCTATGCTCGATGATAGCTAATGGTTGGGCGAGGCGTGTCAATAGACCGCAGTAAAGACTCATATGATTTAATCATGTCACTCCTTTCCCTTAGTGAGATTCAACGTCGGGTACTCATTTCACTCGCCCACATCTACCCTAAAGCTGCGTCTGGCAAACAACTCATTACCCTCATTGGGTACAGTGGAAAAGCCAAGTCCCTGTATCGTGGACCTCTTGAACGGCTTGAAATGGAAGAGCTGATCCTTGTTGATCGGTTAACTCCTCGACTCCACTCAATTCGTGTCAATCATCTTCATCCCTTAATCGAATTTCTACTGGAACTCATTCAAGCCCATGGAAATGCCACCATGGAGTTATACACCCAAGCCCTGGAGGATGGAAAATCCGTTGACGAGGAGGAATGAGCAAGTCCTTACAGAGATCATACGAGAACAATATCTCCTCGAGTGGTTCTTCCTAGGGGTGTTATGGACAGTGTGTGCTCTCTGTGCCTACATACTCATCACGAACATTCTTTGGTTACCCTCATTGGGTCCTCCATGGACGCCCCAACCAGATGTTCCCTGGTGGCAATGGCTCGCCCTTGCATTCACTCATCCATTCATTTGGCCCGCTGCAATTGCGACTCTGGTAGCCTTGATTCTGGCATTTACCGTGACACTATATTTTGCTGCGTGGATGCCCTCGCCTGTTGATTCTATCCTTCGACTTGAACTCAATCGAATCGGACCTACAACGAAACTACGATTACGGCGACAGTACGTAACAAAAATCAATACTAAGGGTCTCCTCCTAACTCGGGTTCTATCACGAACCACTACCTCAGGAGAGTATGGTCTGGTTGTATTACGGGCAACCTTCCCTGATGCTTCACCTGAACAATTAGAATCAATAGCCCAACGGAATTTTCTTTCTAGGGATAAAATGTCAATTGCTACTGTATCTTCAGTGGACGAGCTTCACTTCAAGGTTACTCAGCTTGCTCGTGCCTTTGCAGAATTCTAATTTCTTCTAGTCGTTAGTTACCGTACCAGAGTATTTACTGTTCCGATGCAGCGTGTATTCGCTTCTCGTGTGACTACTCGGTCACCTACACGAAGCATTTCCGGACCCTTCTTGAACGTCATGCGAACGCGTGCGACATCTCCGACCACGAGGTATTCTTTGTCATAGATTTCTTCAAAGATTATAGGCTGTTGAATTGTTGAACTGTGAAATACTGGTTCATAACCTGGTCGGATCCGAGTGGGATGTCTGGTAACAATGATAGTTGCATCGAAGGCTCGAACTGCTTTAGTGTCAGCGTCTTCGTCGCTAATGATTTGTCCGCGACGTACTTTTTCGGGGTCAATGCGTTTGATATCAAAACCAAACACGTCACCTGCTTTGACTCGTTCAACTCGTTTTTTGAAGACTTCAATGGATCCAATTCGTCCCCGCATGAATCGCCCCTCTTTATCGGGACCACAAAGGACTCTTTGACCTGGTTTGAAGATGCCTTCTTGGACAGTTCCTGTAAGCACTACGTTGGTACCTCGAATTCCTCGGTACACCTTATCGATGTAAGCCAAAGCGGGTTTTTCCACTCGCTCATCCGGTATCCGAGTGGGTAGGCTTACAAGCGTGCTGCGAAGAAGGTCAAGACCTTCTCCTGTCACACAACTCACTTCAAATACAGGGACAATGACCCGATTACCAATTTCACGATGAATAATGGTTAGATCATCTTCAGACGTGATACGAAGGGGAACGTGTCCGATTTCCTTAATGGTTTCAAAAACAAGATTTCGCACATAGTCCCGCTGAGTTTCGTCACAATCATCAACTTTGTTAATTACAACTAGGAAGGGGAGTTCTTGGTTAGATACCAATAGCAAGTGTTCACGGGTGATATCATCTAGACGAAGGATACCACTGCGCTGTTCTTCAGCAATGGCGAGTTTGTATTCATCTTGACAGGGAACTAACACCATACTATACTGGGCAGAAGCTCCAAGGACACTGCGTATCATGGTTTTTGCATATTCTTTGTGACCTGGGGCATCAAAGATGGTAATAATCCGGTGGGCCTGATCAAGAATCCTTGCACGTTTGGCCTTGTCTAATGGCGCTTGCATAGGTATGAATTCGCCTTGCTTATCTATTGCTGCAAATGTGACGTGCAAATCAGCAGTTTGACCTCGCCGGAGTTCTTGAGGATAGGTTAGGAGTACTGCTCTAGCTTGTCCACTTCCGTTGTCTAACTGGCATTGAATGAACACGCCAGCTAAGGTTGTTTTTCCGCTGTTTACCCGACCAACTAGGTTGACCCCTAAGGTTTCAGGGACCATTGGGGTGATTTCCCGAGCAAGTGTAAAACTAACTACCATGCCTTTGTCGGTGTTATAGAATGTTTGTTCAAGGATTTCGATACCGGCTTCTTTACAAAGTAAACTGAGGGCTTCTTCACTGGTTTCGACTTCTTCTTGAGTAAGTCCATAGATTTCCCATTTCTTGCCGTGGATATCTTCAATTCCAACAACGAAACGGCCTTCACCTTCACTAGTTATCAACTTCAGTTGGGCAATCAATTTCCCTTTACGATCGCCCTTCACATCACGTTCGGTTAGAACGCGTTTGAATTCGGTGTTTCGCGTTTCCCCGCTGTCTAGAATTTGGTTGAGGTTGAAATCTATTGGCACTCAGGTTCCACACACATTCAGTTTCTTACAACCACATAGAAAGTATGTGTGAATATCAGCCTTTTGTTTTCGTATTTTCAGTTGGGAGTGGTAACCAACCTTGTTCGTCTAAGTATTGTATTACGGGTTCTAGAGTCGGAAATACCTCAATTGCTCCCTCTTCGTGAAGTTCCTTTTCTGTTCGCACCTTTGATAGTCTTGCAATACACGGAATGCGTAGCTTTTTCGCTGTCATGATATCAATCGTCGAATCACCGATAAAGATGGTTTGACTGGATGTTACTCCGAAGTGTTTGAGAATAAGTTCTAATCCTTCTGTCGAGGGTTTCATGTGTGGTGCCTCATCTCGACTGACGAGGAGATCGACGAGTGCATCCATTTCAAATTTCGCTAAAAGAAAATCTGCTACCTCTCGATTATCATTTGTAAGGACAGCAACATTTACGCCGCGATTACGCAGTTCCTGAAGTGTTTCTCTAGCGCCAAGTACTAGTTGGGCTTTTTTTGCCCCTTCCCATTCAATCTCAACGGCAACGGCATAAACTTTGTCTCGGAGCTCACTAATCTCAACCGGTGAGTTCCCCTGGCTTTGTGCATAAGCAAATGCGCTTCGAAGAAGATCTTGAGTGCTGTTCATAGGAAGGACTTCGAGAGGAAATCCATTAGAAATGAGTAGATCTCGAATTGCCTGACGCATGGCATGAAAATCAATTTCTGCAGTCACGAGTGTTCCATCTAAGTCGAAAACGACAAGCTGAAGAACCATACCGCTTGCTCCGTTGATTCTCACATCTAAGGCAATTGATTCTAAAGGTCAGTGAAGCTTTTGACAGTTTTACTGTCCAAGCCCTTGACTACTGCCACTAGAAGGTCTATAGTTTTTTCAATGTCATCGAGGTTGAGGATTCCCACATGGCTGTGGATGTGTCGTGTTGGCACTCCAATCACTAGGCTCGGGCAGCCTGCACGATCTATGTGAATGACACCTGCATCAGTTCCCCCGCCGTACATCTGACTGAGTTGATAGGGAATTTTTTCCTTCTTTGCAGTTTTCATTACAAAGTTGAGTAAGGGTTGGTTGGGAATCATTGAACGATCCATTGTAGAGATTGCAGGTCCTTTACCCAGTTTTGCTGCCGCTTCTTCAGGTTTAATTCCAGGCATATCACCCGCAAGATCGACTTCTAAGGCAAATCCTAGATCTGGTTCAATGATGTGTGCGGTTGTTCTTGCTCCGCGAAGGCCAACTTCTTCTTGAACTGTAGCAGCACCAACCACAGTATTGGGGTGGCTGATTTTTTCTTCCTTTAATTTGTAGACGATTTCCATGGCAATGAATGCCCCAAGTCGATCGTCAAAGGCTTTTGCCGCCGCAAGTTTTCCATTTCGAATAAGTTGGAACGAGGAATCAGGGACTATCGGGTCGCCGATCTGAATTCCCATTTCCTTGATATCGTCTTCTGACGAAGCACCTACATCAATGAACATATCTTTCAGTTCAACAACTTTCTTTCGTTCCTCGGGTGAGAGAACATGTGGGGGCTTTGCTCCAAAAACTCCAAAGTGACGATCATTTTTTCGTGTTCGAATTATCACTTTCTGACCAAGAACGACTTGACTCCACCATCCACCAAGGGGATTCACTTTGAGGAATCCTTCTTTAGTTATCCCTGAGACAATAAATCCTACTTCATCAACATGACCAGCGAAGAGAATTCGAGGGCGTTCAGCTGATCCCTTCTTGATGAATTGTACGCTTCCCAATTTATCTATGGAAATTTCATCAGCTATTGGGCGCATTTTCTTCGCAACAATGGCGGTTGCCTCTCGTTCGAAGCCACTGGGACCAAATGAATCAACCAGAGTTTGTAGTAATTTAATTCGTCTTGAATCCATAATGTGGCACCTGCAACGAATTCCCCTGATTAGTTAGATAAGCTTTTTTCAGGCACAGATACTTGGATAATACTTGTTTTCCCATATGATGAACAGGTTTTTTCAATATGAAAAGCCTATTCGAGCATAAAGGAGCGTTTGAGAAACAATGCCTGTGACAGTTGAAGCGCTTGCAAAATTAATAGATCATACTCGTCTTAAACCGGAAACGAAACGAGCGAAAATCCAAGAACTCTGTGAAGAAGCCCTAGCATACGAATTCGCCTCGGTATGTATTAATCCAGTCCATGTTGAATATGCCGCAGAACTCCTGAAGGGCTCTTCAGTTGATGTGTGTTGTGTGGTAGGCTTTCCCTTAGGTGCCACTATGAGCGAAGTCAAAGCCTTCGAAACTAAAGAATCCATCAGAAAAGGAGCAACCGAAGTTGATATGGTAATCAATGTAGGTGCCCTCCGTGACGAAAATTATGATTTGGTCCGTTCAGACATCGAAGCTGTTGTTGAAGCTGCGGATGGTAAGATTGTCAAAGTAATATTAGAAACTGGGTTGCTAATTGACGACCAGAAACGCAAGGGATGTATCCTGAGCAAAGAGGCAGGAGCTCATTTTGTCAAAACTTCAACCGGATTTGGTCCTATGGGGGCGACCCCTGATGATGTCCGATTGATGCGGAAAACTGTTGGCAGTAAAATGGGAGTTAAAGCAGCCGGGGGTATTCGAAGTTTCAAGGATGCTCTCCGTTTGATTGATGCTGGGGCAACTCGCCTGGGCACGAGTTCCGGTGTTGCTATTGTGGAAGGGTATCGCTGGGCTGGTTATAGTGATGCCTGGCTTGAACCAGATAAACCCTGTTGGACGTGCCCTAGCCGCCAAGCAAGTCTCGGAAAACAACCCAAAGAAGTCTATCTTTGGTATAAGGAGCGGTGTGTCACCTGTCCACACCGAGAGCAAAACATCTTCAATGACTAGGAGGGCTAACAATGACAGCAACTAATCAACATCTTTTTGCCGACACTAAATTGCTCAAGGTTTCACTTACTAGCCAAACCTCAAAGGAACTTCCCCTTTCTTCCACTGATTTCACTCATTTCCTTGGTGGACGGGGATTGGGAGTAAAGCTGGTGTATGATGCAGTAACGCCTGAGATTGCTCCTCTTTCTTCTGACAACCTGTTGGTTTTCGCTATTGGTCCGTTAACTGCGACAATCGCTCCAACCGCTGGACGAACCGCTATAATTACAAAATCACCACTAACCGGGACAATCTTCGATTCTAATGTAGGCGGGTATTTTGGACCTCAACTTCGTCGTGCTGGTTATGCTGCACTCATCATCGAGGGTCGTGCATCTTCACCAGTATACCTATGGATCAATGATGGTAAAATCGAATTTCGATCTGCCAAGGGAATCTGGGGTAAAGAGGTTAGTCCGTCTACTGATTTGATTCTCGAAAAGACCGATAGTAAAGCACAAGTGGCATGTATTGGCCCAGCTGGTGAAAATCAGGTTAAATTAGCCGCGATTATGACTGACAAACATCGTGCTGCTGGTAGAGGAGGAGTAGGCGCCGTTATGGGTTCAAAGAACCTGAAAGGCGTGGTTGTTAAGGGAACTCAGAAGGTGGCTGTTGCAAATACTGAGCAATTAGACAAAGTGATTACTCGCGTTCGCAGACTAATCAAGAAGGACTCGATAACCAACAAATCACTTCCTGTTTACGGGACCCCCGTACTAGTAAATCTTGCAAATGAATATGGGCTGTTACCAACTCACAACTTCCAAGAAGGAACATTTAATGACGCTGAAGGAGTTTCAGGTGAAAAACTCTTAGAACGACTGTTTGTGAAAAGATACCACTGCTTTGGCTGTCCTATTGGATGTGGACGAATTAGCCGTGCTTATGATGAAGAAGGTGGGGGACCTGAATATGAAACACTTTGGGCGTTGGGTCCCCAATGTGGAATAAACGACTTGGAATGGATCGCCGCAGCCAACTTTCGCTGCAACGAACTTGGTCTGGATACAATCTCTCTCGGAAGTACTCTTGGCTGTGCCATGGAGTTAGTTCAAAAAGGAAAACTCAAAGCCCCATTAAAGTTTGGTGAAACAGAGGGATTAATGGAACTCATTGATGACGTTGCCCTGTCCCACGGACTTGGGGCTGAACTGGGAGAAGGATCTAAAGCCTTTTCGACTCGTTATAATGCTCCTGAATTAAGTATGAATGTGAAAGGCTTAGAGCTTCCTGCTTATGATCCGCGAGGGGTTCAAGGACATGCACTATCTTATGCGACTTCAAATCGGGGCGGGTGTCATCTGCGAGCCTATTTGATTGGTCCAGAAATTCTGGGTTCGCCTGTTTTGGTGGACCGTGACCGAACAGAAGGGAAAGCAGGACTCGTCGTTCTCTTCCAGAATCTTTCTGCCGCAATGGATTCCCTTGTTCTTTGTCGATTTACTACGTTTGCCTTTACTGTTGAAGACTATGCTGACTTATTAGCTGCAGCTACAGGTTTGCCCATTGGCGGACAGGAATTACTTCGGATAGGAGAAAGAATCTGGAACTTAGAACGCCTCTTTAATCTCCGTGAGGGCTTTTCTTCAAAGGATGATAGCCTACCCCCACGCTTCTCCACCCCTCTTCCAGAAGGTGGATCTCGGAATCGAATAGCACATCTTGATGAAATGCTCCCCGAATATTACCAACTCCGTGGCTGGGATAAGAAAGGGCGGCCAACACAAACTCGGTTAAAACAGCTTAATCTATCATAATACATGAACCCTTTGAGTGTGTTTTGTTTGTCGGGGCAGAAGGCTTTTCTTAATTCAGAAGGGTAGCAGACAATATTTGACTTGAGGCTGATCGAATGACAGAAACTCAGGAACCTCCATCTCCAAGTCATCGTTCAATGCGAATTATCTCTGCCATATTATCTCCTCCTGCAATAGCACTCGGAACGGTTACAGTGTTTTCCTTCTTTTCTCCAATAGGAACGGGATTACTTCAGCCCTGGCATTC
>Ga0209636_10002187_pt1 | contig 19878 bp, 12 predicted proteins | sample DeeMarSWOR152_54_FD_187464 | JGI IMG/M metagenome (GOLD analysis project Ga0209636, IMG submission 187464) | Marine sediment microbial communities from White Oak River estuary, North Carolina - WOR-1-52-54 (SPAdes) (version 2) | ecosystem: Environmental > Aquatic > Marine > Intertidal zone >... | reverse complement strand
AGGGGCAAGCGTGTCCATCAACGGGCCTGCCTCAGGAACCTCCTTCAGCACCACCTACACCGTGGGTGCGGGGGAGAACTCCGCTGACCTTGACTCTACAGCAATAAATCTCAGTGCAGGCACGATTACCGATGCAGCGGCCAATAACGCCACCATCGTACTGCCTGCCACCAATATTGCCACTGGCTCTAACATCGTGGTCGATGGGGATGTGCCCACCGTCTCAAGCATTACCTCCACAACCCCTGACAGCACCTACGGGGCGGGAGCAAATATCAATGTGACGGTGAGCTTCAGTGAGGCAGTCACCCTGGACGCTGCGGCAGTGCTGGATATTGACCTGGATACAGGGGCAAGCGTGTCCATCAACGGGCCTGCCTCAGGAACCTCCTTCAGCACCACCTACACCGTGGGTGCGGGGGAGAACTCCGCTGACCTTGACTCTACCAATATCACCCTCTCCACAGGCACCATAGTGGATTCCACAAGCAACAATGCCACCATCGCCCTGCCTGCGACAACTATTGCCACAGGGTCCAATATTGTCATCAGCACCACAGTACTAACAATTACTAATGGTACCTTAGCCTCAGATAACAGTTATGTAGACGTCACATTCGGTGAAGGTGTTTACAGCACAAGCGGTGGTAGCGGTGCATTAGACATAAGTGACTTTGATATTACATTTACCCAAAATGGCGGAAATGCGACCAATGTAATAATTGGAAGTCTAACAAACACAAGCGGTGGAGCATTGAGTGGTGGAGAGAGTATTATCAGGGTTCATCTCAACATTACTGGAACACCATCAGGCGTTGAAACCATTGAAATACTACCGGCAGACGGAAGTTCAATTTACAACGTCATAGGAAATGCAGCACAGGCTACTGAAACAACAGGGCTACTAACACTTCACGACCAGACCGTACCCCAAATATCTTCCAGCTCACTGGCTTCAGATAATGCATACATAGATATCCAATTCTCCGAAAATGGGTACAATACTGCTGGTGGGACTGGGGCACTCCAGGTGTCAGACTTCACCTTAAGCTTCATTCAGAATGGAGGAGCAGCAACCGGCGTAACCATATCAAATATAATGAAAACCAATAATGATCCTCTCTCAGGAGGTGAGAGTACCGTACGGCTCTACCTCAATATTACAGGGCAGTCCGATGGTGTGGAGACAATAGAAATAACTCCTGTAGATGGTAGCTCAATATTTGACGCTGCGGGCAATGCAATGGCGGTTACAGAGACGACCGGTGTCGTTATACTTAATCCCTATACTATTCCATTGGCCGAAGGAAAGGTCATTATCAGAAACAACATAGTAAATCCAAGCAAGGGGACCTACACAATACTTAATTTCAGGCTCACGAAGAGCGAAAAGGTGAATATTACGGTATACGACCTGGCTGGAAGACCGGTGATAGTACTATATAATAAAGTAGGAAGCCCAGGACTCAATGAGGTCATCTGGAATGGAAAGAATAAACGAGGACGCAACGTTGTTCCCGGTGTGTACTATGTGGTAGTCAGAATAGGAAAAGAACGGTATGTGAAGAAAGTTCTGATCGTTAAATAACATCCAATTTAAGATCCTGGGCCAGAACATCGATTCATTCGTCACAACTTCACTCTTACCAGTTGTATTTTATCGAAAAACTCGAATAACTACCGGTATATTCCTCATTTACCACCTGAACATCCGTGACATGCGCACCTCTTGGTCCCTTGTGGCTCCACCTTGTAATTCTGTCTACCTTCTCCTTCTCCCCCTCGAAAACGGCCTCTACGCTTCCGTCGTAATTGTTTCTTACCCATCCGGTAATACCAAGTGCATAGGCCTGTTCCTGCAGGGTTGATCGAAAAAATACCCCCTGCACTCTCCCATAAATAATCACATGATTTCTCACATTGGCCATGATGGGTGCCTTACTAAAAAACGGTTAAAATCGTATTGATTTTAGCGTAATATGAAAAAAAGGTAATACGAACCGGTCTGATATTTGTATATTATTCACCACCGTAACACCACCTTAAAGCTAAAAGCGCAAACATTCCAGCAAGTGAATATATGTCCTCGAGCATGACCCATTCATCCGGTGCGTGCAGATTATCGCCCCTTGGTCCGAGAATCACACAGGGCATCCTCCCTGTATCCCCATAGAGGGCAAAATCGCAGGAAAAAGGGGCGCCGTCGACCACAGGCTCTTTTCCAAAATACTCGCGATATGTCCGCACTACCTCCTGCACCGCCGGATGATCCCTAGGTGTCTCCCAGGGACGTACAAAATGGTAATCTGGTTTTATCTCTAGCTTAAATGGCTTTAAATCTAGGTCAGAGCCTGCATGATCCTCCCAGAAAGAGCTGAACTGGTGGTAAAACTCTTCTTCGGTCATACCCGGGTAGCACCAGATAACCCAGGAGATCTTTGTGATAAGAGGTATCCCCAACTGGGTAAACTCGTCCGGCTTATTTGAATCGATGCACCAGAGCACCACATTAAGCTCCTTCCCTGGTGCCTGAAAGAGCGGATGACTGTTTTGCGCCCTCCATCGCTCCTGCCATTCATTGAAAAGCCGAATTGCCCTCGATGCTCCGTAGATTGGATTGGGGATTGAGCTACCCATGTAGGGTATACCTGCCTTACCGCTCAGTATCAAATCCCCTAGAAATGCGCCGAGGCTGGCAGGACATACCTCCATGCGTGTTGGTTCCATGAGCACGGCAAGCCCTGCATTGTATCCTTTCAAGCGCGCCGCAAGGGTGCCATTGCCACCGGCAAACTCTTCATCCACGAGACTTTCGAATAGAATATCACCAGCAGGCACAAAGCCCAGCTCTCTGAGTATCTTTAAGCTCCAGAATGCTGCAGCGAGGCCTCCTTTCATATCAGCAGAACCCCTGCCGTAGAGGCGTTCATCCCTGACCACTGGCTCATAAGGACGTGTCACACTCCAGTTATCAGGTTCGAAAGGAGCAACATCAACATGACCGCTCAGAAGAAGGGACCTTCCCTTCCCAGAGCCCTTCCAACGTGCAGCAACATCCACCCTTCCTGCAGGGTAGTTTCTCCCCGAAAGCCATGAAGGGTGCCCTGTTATGCCATCAACTTCATCAGGAGTAAACCTATCTGTTTCAAATCCAAGTTTCCTGCACTCCTCCTCAATGAAGACCTGCGCTTCTGCCTCGAAACCTTCAGGAGGCCTGTTTTCACTGGGAAAGCGCAGAAGAGTCTTTGTCCATTCGAGAATCTGCTCCTTCCTCCGGTTTACCTCCTCGCGTATATGCTGTGGCGTTATACCCTTCATAATACAATAACCTCTCGCCGGTAACTCGTGAGCTCCCGGAGCCCCGTCTTAGTCACGAGTATACCATCCTCATAACGCAGTCCCACTTCACCGTCAGAGAGCCAGATGTCGATATTAAAAAGCATGTTCGGCTGGATGGTAAAGTTCGCCTGTTTCGCAAGCCACAGCCCCTCCACCTCTGAATGTCCTGTTCCATGGGCAGGTCCGTAGAGGGTAAAATTCTCATACCCGTACCGGGCAAGGATCTCGTAGTAGCCATCAAAGACCTCTGATGCCCTCACGCCAGGCCGAATCGCTTTCAAAGCGTAATGAACTGCTTCAAGGGCAACGTCCATGAGCTTTCTAGCGTTATCAGGAACCTTATCGATCACAAAGGGGCGGCACATGTTGCCGCAGTATCCCATGTACTTAGCACCAAAGGTAAACTGCACGAGCTCATTCCTGCCGATCTGGCGGTTTGTTGAGCGGCAAAGGCTCAACCGTGTGTTCGGACCCGAGCACACCCATGCGGGATAGGGCATTCCCTCGGCACCCATTTTGACCATGGCAGAGCGGGCAACTGCCTCCAGCTCCCACTCACGTTTGCCCGGTTTCGCCTCAGCAAGTGCTGCCTTCATGGATTCCTCAGTTATGTGGTATGCCTCGACGATATAAGGAATCTCCCTGTTGGACTTGACCGCCTGCACCCTCAATAAAAGCTCGTCAGCAGGCACGATCTCCGCTCCAGGGGCCGTAATCTTTATATCCTCCAGCAGTACATGTGGAAATATGTTCCAGTTTGCTATCCCGATCCGCTTTGGGACAAACCCGCACGCCTGGGGGAGGATTTCAGAAAAGCTCTCACCGGATACCTCAGGTACCCATTCAGGCGGCGATGTTTCAACGAGAAGGGGATTTATGCGTATCTCAGGAACCTGGGAAAAATCTTTTGCGAACTCAAAGGACTCGGGGCCACCTGTCACAAGAACGGCCTTGCCTTCGGCAGGAACCACCACACCTGCAAAGTCGAAAAAAGGCCAAAAGCCGGTGAGAAATCGTGACACCCCTGATTCACACTCGCTGCTGTAGCTCACAAGCACGTCCAGCCCTTCCTTCTTCAGTTCGGCCTGCACCTTACGTACCCTTTCATCATATTCAGTATGGGGGAGAAGTTTAAGTCTCATTCAGCACACCTCCTTGGAAGTTTGATTTGGTCGTAATCTAAAAGACGAGACCATTGTAAAGAGATTTAGGGTGAAAGTCAACAAAACCAGTAGCATAAAAGAAAGGTTTGTAATAGTGTTATAAACATGTTTCTCAGGGGTTTCGAAAATGATAAATGAAATTATTTGTCATGGACACAAAATATTTTTAAATATAATTTTCATTATATTGGATATTAATAGAGATATTACTGAAAATATGCAAATAATACAAAAGGATTAGAGATGGAAAACACACAAGTATACGATCATTTAACACAGATATTTCTCACAGCTGTGAAAAGAGTGGACCCATACAGGATGATACACCAACATGTAACCTTAAAGGGAAACACCCTGAACATCGTAACCGAAAGGGAATCCCATGGTATAGATCTTGATAACTTCGATAAGATCATCATAATCGGTGCAGGAAAAGCAACTGCGAAAATGGCAAAGGCCATTGAAGAAATTCTTGGTAAACGAATCCATAAAGGAATCATTTCCGTGAAGTATGGCCATACAGAAAATCTGGAGTATATCAAAACCATAGAATCAGGTCATCCGGTTCCCGATGAAAATTGCCTCCGTGCAGCGCGTGAAATAGAAGACCTCGCCAATCTTACAGATGAACGTACACTTTTTATCCTCCTCATATCGGGGGGCGGTTCAGCACTCCTTACATCACCAGTCAGTTTCTCTACTGAGTCAAAAGACATTGAGCTTTCCATTGATGATATACAGAAGACAACAACTTTGCTGCTTTCATGCGGTGCGACCATTGGTGAGATAAACTGCATTCGAAAACACCTGTCACGCATAAAAGGGGGGAGGCTCACCCGGCTGCTTTATCCCGGGAGAGTGATCAGTTTTATCCTCTCCGATGTGGTTGGAGACCGCCTGGATACTATTGCCTCAGGATTGACCACCTTTGATAATACCACATACGAAGAGGCGCTCAGTATTATCCGCACCTATAAAATCGATGAAAAAATCCCCGAGAAGGTATTACAAATTATTGAAGCGGGTGCAGAGGGACTCATAGAGGAAACACCAAAGGAAGAGGACCCTGTATTTGAAAAGATCACGAATATTCTCATAGGAACAAATTATACTGCCCTGCATGCCGCAGCAAAAGAGGCTCACCGACTCGGCTACAATACGGTGGTGCTCTCTTCACAGATTACCGGAGAGGCACGGGAAGTGGCAAAGATCTTTTTCGCGGTTGCAAAGGACATCAAAGAACATGATCTTCTGGCTGCAAAGCCAGCCTGCGTAATCGCTGGAGGTGAAACAACGGTAACCCTCTGGGGTGATGGCAAAGGGGGGAGAAACCAGGAAATTGCTCTCTCATTTCTCTCACAGCTTCAGAAAAACGGTGCGTCTACAGAGGGTATCTACTTTCTTTCAGCTTCGACAGATGGAAACGACGGCCCCACCGATGCTGCCGGGGCATTCGCTTCGTACAGCATTGTTCAAAAGAGCAGAAAGCTGGAGCTTGATATCGCCGAGTACCTGCAGAACAACGACTCCTACACCTTCTTCAATAAACTAGGATATCTGCTAAAAACCGGACCCACGAATACAAATGTCTGTGATGTACACATCATTATCGTCAAATAAACCATTATTCACACGAAATTGTCCTATCAACAGAGGAGGGAAACGACAATAGCTCTATCAAGGCCAGTAAAACCAATTGTAAATACATCATTTTGAATCCTGAATATCACATTTTTCGATTTCCAATGGCCCTATTCTTTTTAAACACATAATACAGCACAAATGCCCCCTGGATGAGCAACCCACATATGACAAGGGCTGCACATAAGGAGTAGACAGCAGTCATAGAAAATCGCTGATAGAGTACTCCACCGATTGAAGATCCAAAAATGAGACCAGCAGAAAGAATTGCTTCATGAGTTGCCATTCGGCCTGCACGCTGAGTGCTGCCCGATACTCCATGAAAAAGGCTGTTAAAGTAACTCAGGGACATGCAAAATCCAATGAGTGCAATAAAAACTGCATTTGCAATGGGTGAGCGGGCGAATATCATTAAAAATACAGCAACCCCCTGAATGAGCTGTCCCACAAGGATCTGGGCTGAATTAAAGTGCCATATGCTTGTTCTACCGAGCACTATAAATCCGACAGTCGCACAGAGCATGCGGATCTGAAGGAGAAACCCGATCATTCCTTTTCCAAAAAAGAGCTCTTCTGAACTGTACACAGGGAAAATGCTGATTATCATCCCAATCACCGCATAGGTAGTAAAAAGGCCAAACCAGGAAGGATAGCGAAGAAAGGTACTATTATCGGTTTTTGCTTCTCCTTCTCTATCTGAAGAATCAGCCCACAACTCCCTCTTTATTTTCGGAAGTGTCAGGTTGGCAGCCATCACGACCAAGCAGGTAAGAAAATAAATCCCACCTCCGATAAAAATAGGAAGCGAGGATTCTATCTTGCTCAGAAGGCCTGCGATGAGCGGGCTGAGAATCATGCCCATACTCCAGGAAAAATTATACATGGACATTATTTTTCCCAGCCTCGGCCCCTCCATGCCCTTTGAAAGCCACCCCATGGTTGAAGGCCAGAATAAAGACTCTGCAAATCCGTATAATCCATAAAATATATAGGCAAGCCAGAAGTCTTTTACAAGCAGGATGGAAATCACAAAAATAGACATAAGGAAGGTTGAATACATCATCAAGTATCGGGGCGGTATCCTATTAAAAACAGGCCGCATGAAGATGCACCCCATGATATAAGAGAAAGACCAGGCTGCGGTAAAATAACCGACCTGGCTCGCAGTCGCCCTGAAAACCTCCCTGATATGAAAAACGATGCCCAGTATTATCATCCCAACTCCAAAGGCAACAAGGAACGCAGAGAGGAAGATAACAGGGGTTTTTCCGATTTCTATATAGAGAGACCTGAACTTCTCAACTGGTCTACCCTGAAGCTTCAGTTCCATAGGAGCACACCAATCCATGGAAATATACCGGATAACGAACTAAGATACTGAGAGCATTATCATGAGGCGAGGGATTTCACGTAGTTGAAAAAATCGACCTCATTCGCGTCAAGACCGTGTGTATACACAAAGTTTGTTGCTATCTTTGTGGAGACAATTGATGCACAATAATTCGCTGGGACTCTCTTTAAGATATTTTGAAGGCCAACGAGCTTCAATAGTACCCTGGGTGTATACTCTGTGATTATTTTCTCCATGATCTGAGGATTCTTTGACAGATCTGAGTACAGCACCTCATCGGTAATTCTGTTGATTTTCTCGCTTACCGTATTTGTGAGATGGGTGAAGGGCATACCTTTTTTTTGGTGCTCTTCCCAGAGTAGGTTGAACTCAGCCCGCGCATTCTTTTTAATCGTTTCGATTATCTCATTTATATACTCTTTCCTGAACCCAGGTATATTCGCATCTTTTATGCGCAGGTGATGCTCAAACTCCTCCTCACTCAGCGCAAGAGACGCATAGACCTCGAGGGATGATGAAGTGACTCCCCCTTTGTTTGTGGAGGCGTCCTTGATGATGATGAACCCATGTTCCTCCAGTCTCAATCTCGCATCTTCTGTAATAAATAAGTTGGCTCCTTCTATGATAACTCGAAATTTGGGCTTGCCCTGCTCATCAATGAGGTTTTGCCAGTTATTGATGTTGATTGCCGCAGGCCTCCCTCCACAGGGAATGAAAAGGTCCGCCTTGGCAAGAGGGTGGAGATGGAATTTATTTCGAAACTCCTCGCCATTATGAATAATGGTTCCATCCGGGAGGGTGACCTCTTTATCGTTTATAGAAACAAAAAATCCTTGTGACGAAAGGTATGTCTTATTAAAATACTCCACTGGCTTCCGCTGGCTTACAAGCCTTTTGAGCTCTTCCCTTGAGATGCCTTTAGGATCATAGAGCACGCCGCTCACATCAACAACCGCAATAGTTTTGTCCCTTGATATTAAAATCTCATTACCGCCAAGGTCCCCGTCAGGACCACCGGTCTGAATTTTAACGATTTCCTCTTCTTTTAAATTGAGCTTCTCGAGCACAGCCAGTACATACTCATGAATACCCACTGTAGTCATCCCATATAATGTGTGGGGGATTCCACCAATCTCGGGATCTTTTCCTGTGGTAAAGGCCTTCCAGAAGGGATAGTTCCTCCTCTTTGCATAGAGGGCTGCCCAATTCATGAGCTCTGCTGTGCCCTCATCCGGACCAAGAAAAATAATTTCATCCCTGCAGCAGAGATCAAGTACCTCTTCATTGGGCATGATGAGGTCCATCAATCCGTCGATATAGCTCTTGAAGGCCTGCTCCTGTTCATCCTGGTTCTTTAGTCCAAGCAGAATTGTGCCTTTTGATCCGCCTTCGGGAATATCCTTGTTCTTCAACTGCTGGGTGTGGGCGAGATTGTAGTTTTCCATGAAAATTGTGTCCAGGTTGTTCTCATACCAGGTGATATTCCTGGACTTTACAATTCGTACTCCTCCGCGTGCAACGTCTCTAAACCTGATATGAAACCCAATAAATTCCCTTCCCACAAAGAAATACACCGCAAAAGGATCGTCGGGAAAGTCGATCTTGTTCAGGAATTTGGGATCAAGGGCATAGGACATACAGGTCTTATCCCGTATGAAGAAGTTTGTTTTCAGGATACAGTTGTTGAAGGTAATAAAGTACCTCAAAATCCTTTTGTCTTTGTCAGAGGGTACATCTGTTTCTATCCTGCTTAGGATTTCCTTTTCTATTTCCTGGGGATTTCTCTTTACCCGTTTCGGATGAAGACGGTTTACAAAATGACTGAAGAGAAGCTTCACTATGTCATGGTGCTCCAGCACTGCCTGAGCTATCCTTGACTCTGAAAAGGTATCCTTTATCAACCGCATTTTGATATTGTCAAGAATACCCTTCGCTTCAGGCTGGTCCTTCAATGCTCTGTTCAGCATCATGTATTCTTCTGTGAGAACGGTTAAAAACTGGTGCGTAAAGGCAGCAGCGGAAATCGCGTACATCGTCTGTTGGGATGAGTATACCTCATCGAGAAAGAGCTTTGTCACGGGATTATCAGGCAGCATTACCACGGCGTTGAGGTCACGGGAGAACTCCTCGATTGTCTCAAGATCTATTTTATTGAAATAGAAAGTGTATACTCTCTTGTGATCGGCAAAGGTTTCCCTGTACTTCCTGTTTGAAAACATATCGTAATTCTTTATGAGATGGGAGAAGTTTGAAAGAAACTGCCTCTCTGCCTCGCCGTGAATACCAACCATCACCCTCGTTTCCCTGGTTTCCGGTTTATCAGTAATTGAAATATAGGGAGACTCGCGGCTCTTCATGGATTCCCATGCTTCCTTGTACCGATGTATAGTTTCGGGTGCAGATCGTTCCATAAAGGCTTTATTCATTGCATCTTCACAGGAGAGCTGTTCACCATCCCTTGCCTTTTTCGTATAAATTGGCTTCGAAACAATATAGAAGCGAAGAAAATGATCGTGGGTTTTCTTTTTTGTCCTGTAGCTCTCCAGCCTGAACATTGGGTACTTACGTTCGATCCTCTTTTCCATTTCTTCAATGTGTGCGGTATTTTCCTCAACTATATAGACAGCAAGGTCGTCACGCTCATTTATAAGCTGGATTCCCACCCCCTCTCCACCGTATTTGGATATGAGCTCAGCCGCGCTCAAGGCAATGAGGTGCTTTGCTATATCATCAATGTGGGTTGTTCTGAAATAGTACTCGTCGATCCCAAGATTTACAGTAAACCACTCCACTTCCTTCCGCGCTTTCTCAGGCGACATATAGCCGGTGCTATAAATAAAGTCTTCGAGCTTCACAAGATCTTCAAGGGAGAGGTAGGATTGCTTCTGTATTTCTTTTAATGCTTTCATGATTTCCTTCTTACACTCATGTAATAATTAGTCCTTTACGAACTTCGTTCTTTACGAACTTCGTTCGTCACGAACTTCGTTCGTCACGAACTTTGTTCGCCGCGAACAATGTTCACCAGCGGCTACTTCCTAAAAACCTTGGGCAAGATAAAGAAGATCGAAATTACCCACAATAAGGGTAAGATATTATCAATTTTTTGTCAATATTCTTCTTATTGGGAGGAAAACTTCAGGGACCTGAAATCCGGACAATTCAGAAAATCCCCAGAGAATGAATCAGGCAGGACGCTTAGAATGCTGGAAAGAGGTGGCTGCTACTTCGTTTCGATGATTACGATGTTTCTTTCTTCTTCATCCAGATAAGGAACCTTTACCCTCTGGATAGAGAGATGTGGGCCTCTCCCGCTGCTATTTTTTTCCTTGAGCCTTGAGACCTCTTTTTCTATCTCTGTAATCTTTCCCTTGAACGCAATGATCATCGATGTCTCCTTTAGTATTCTTCTTGTCATATCGTAAAGGAGCCCCAGCTCCCCCACACCCCTTGCAAGCACGATATCATACTTGCCCTTGATATTCCTCACATCCTCCTGGGCAACTATGAGGTTGCCGAGCTTCAGGAGCACCGCAATATTCATTAAAAAAGCCGCCCTTTTCTCTCTCTTCTCAACTGCAGTAATTCTGAGCTGCCCATCAACTATTGCAAGAGGAACAGAGGGAAAACCTGCACCTGCTCCTACATCCAGTATCGACGCATTTTTGTTTTTCAATAAGTGATAAACCGAGAGAGAATCAAAGATGTGACGGATGATAATGTCCCGTATTCCGGTAGATCCGATAAGATTTGTGCGTGAATTCCAGAGGAGGAGCTCATCAATAAAGAGGGAAAAGAGCGCTACTTTTTCAGAAACAAATGTAGCGTCTGCATCGTGAAGAGTGAGCCCTTTCCCTTTTGTCATTATTCCCAGTTTAAAAAGCCCGTCCATGAGAAGCTGTAGGTGATGCCTCTGAAGCGTCATCAGCCGACCTTTTTTCCGGAACTTTCATGTATCCTTCGAAGGTAATAGAGCAGGTTCGTCACATCCGAAGGCTTCACCCCGGCGATTCTCAAGGCCTGGCCGAGAGAAATTGGCCGTATCCTGTTCAGTTTCTCCTTCGCCTCATTAGAGATTCCCTGGATCACAGAATAATCAATGTCTTCAGGCAGACGAAGGTGTTCCATCTTTTTAAACTGCTGGATCTTTTCATTCTGCCGTTCTATATACCCGCTGTACTTTACCTCAATCTCAACAGATTTTCGCACCGATGGCATATAGGTTGTGATCTCTTTATCAGATCTTGCAAGGTCCTCTATTGATACATCTTTCTGCCTGAGCAGAACAAAATAACTCTTCTCTGCTTTTTTCTTTTTATGGAGAGCCTCCAGGAGCTCATCGAACTGCTTTTTTCTCTCCCTCGCTCTGGTGTAGTCGAGGTCGTTAAGGAGGCCGACTCTGTGACCGTACTCGGCAAGACGCAGGTCTGCATTATCGTGCCGTAGATTGAGACGGTACTCGGCGCTGGAAGTAAAGAGCCTGTAGGGTTCCTCGGTTCCTTTTGTGATCAGATCATCAATGAGTACCGCAATGTAGGCCTCTGACCTGTCGAGAATGAGGGGGTGCTCATTTCTGAGCGAACAGACTGCATTGATCGCTGCCATAAGACCCTGTGCGGCAGCCTCCTCGTAGCCACTCGTGCCGTTAATCTGTCCGGCAAAGTATAAACCTCTGATTCGCTTCGTTTCAAGAGTTGCAGTTAATTCAGTGGGAGGAACAAAATCGTACTCAACAGCATACCCAGGTTTCATTATTTCCACCTGCTCAAGCCCCTTGATGGTTCGTAAAAACTGCCGCTGAATTTCCTCCGGCAGGCTCGAGGATATACCGTTTAGATACATCTCCTCTGTGCCCAGTCCTTCGGGCTCGACAAAGATTTGATGTAGGTCTCTGTCCCCGAACCTTACAACCTTGTCTTCGATTGATGGACAGTATCGGGGACCGATACCTTTGATCTGCCCGGAAAACAGCGGAGCGACAGAAAGGTTGTTTCGAATTATCTCATGGGTCTTTTCATTGGTGTAGGTTATGTAGCAGGGGACTGAGCGCTGTGTGATCTTTTCCGTCGAATAAGAGAAGGGAACGGGATTCTCATCACCTTCCTGCTTTTTAAGCACATCAAAATTGATACTCTTTCTATTCACCCGTGCAGGCGTGCCTGTTTTCAGCCTCCTTACCGGAAATCCATACTCAATCAGACTCAGGCTCAGGTGTTCCGCAGAAAGCTCGCCAATCCTCCCCGCTTTTTCTTTATACTTCCCTATGTGTATCAAGCCTCTCAGGAAGGTTCCTGTAGTGAGAATGACTTTTGGTGCGTGAAATACGTTTCCCCTGATCGTCTTTATTCCTGTGACTTCTCCGTGCTCTGTAAGTATATCGGTGACGATGTCCTGTTTCAGCTCTATGTTCGGCTCCAGCTCTATTGCATGCTTCATTTCGAACTGGTACCCCTTCTTGTCTGCCTGGGCCCTGAGTGCATGAACTGCAGGTCCCTTATTGGTATTAAGCATCCGGAACTGAATACCGTGTTTATCAATCACCTTTGCCATCTGGCCGCCTAGAGCATCTATTTCCCGTACGAGCTGCCCTTTTGCCAGGCCTCCGATTGCTGGATTACACGACATCTGTGCCATTGTATCCAGGTTTATCGTTAAGAGGAGAGTTCTCGCCCCCATCCGCGCGCCTGCAAGCGCTGCTTCACTGCCCGCATGTCCCGCACCAACAACGATTACATCGAAAGAGTCATTACTCATATAAAACTCACCGCCCCTTTCGTACTCCTACATAAAATAAAAATATCGGATATAAAAAAGAATAAAAAAATAGGAAGGGTTACTTAAGGAACAGAGCGTGAGCAAGGGACTCTTATCTTTTACGTCTTTTTGGACATATCTTAACCATTTTCAGAGTCCCGTTTCCCTCACTCTTTGTATATACATCCGGGTCATTCTGAAGGGCCATATGAATAATTCTTCTCTCAAAGGGATTCATCGGCTCGAGTAACTGGGGTTTGCCGGTTCTTTTCACCTTTTCCGCTACCTTTGAGGCGAGCTCTCTAAGGGTGGTTTCTCTTTTGTTACGATAATTTTCAATATCCAATACAACTTTCTTCCAGTTTTCCTGATTTTTATTCACTATAATATTGGTGAGCAGCTGAAGCGCCTCAAGGGTTTTTCCTCGCTTTCCAATGATAAGCCCCGCACTGTCTGATATTATCTCAACATAGAGCTTATTTACTTCTTCATATGTTTCGATAGAAACATCCACTCCAATAGCCATAAACAAACCTGTTAAAAAATCTTCCACCCTTTTAGAAATTGCTTCCTCTATGTCATCAAGATATACTCTGATTTTCACCGGACTTCCAAAACTGAAAAACTTCGCGCGTTCCGTAATAACCTCTATCTTTAACTGATTGCTATCAACACCCAGATCTTCCGAAGCCTTTTTAATTGCATCTCGCTCTGTCCTCCCTTCATATTCTCTAATAACCATTCTTACACCTCCGATTCCTGCATCATTTTTTCTTTTTCACTAGTGCTTTAGCTTTCCCAGATTTCTCAACCATCATTTTCTTCTTTTTTAAGCGGTAATCGATCATATACTGCTGACCGATGGTGAGAATATTTTGTATTGTCCAGTAGAGCACTAAACCGGACGGCATATTCCAGAAAATAAAGAAAAACATAATTGGAAACAGATAGGTCATCATTTTTCCTTGCTGAGCTGATTGACCTCCAGATGTGAGCTTCGACTGAAGCAGGGTTGTTGCAGTCATGACAAAGGGCAACACATTGATGTCGGTGAATCCCTGGGTTCCTATCTTGTATCCGAGCATAGGAATTGCCGTTCTTATTGTTGCCACTGTATCGGGTAAAGAGAGGTCTTTGATCCAGAGAAAAGATTGATTCCTGAGCTCTACCATACTTGACAGCAGCGTGTAGAGCCCATAGAATATCGGTAGCTGGAGGAGCAAAGGTAGACACCCTCCCATGGGATTTATGTGCTCCTTCCTGTACATCGCCTGAATCTCCTTGTTCATCTGCTGAGGATTACTTTTATATCGCTCCCTGATTTCGTTTACCTTCGGCTGAAGTGCACTCATCCTTCTCATCGATTCAAAGCTCTTACGGGTAAGCGGGTGAAGGATAATCTTAATCACAATGGTCATGAGGATAATTGAGATCCCATAACTATGTGTTAATCTGTAGAACGCCTTAATCATTATTTCTAAAAAGATCACAATTGGTCTCAGTATTCTGCCGCTCATCACTGAATCAAAACCATGCCCATATCTTTTCAGGAGCTTCCGCTCTTTTGGACCTGCGTATATTTGGAATGTATCTTCAAGCTCAGCGCCTTTGAAATATGGGTGAGAAATACCGAAGAAGAACTTTCCCTGGGTTCTCTGGTCGAAAGAATAGATGTAGCTCTTTAAATCCGGGATTACTCCGATGAAGAAATACCTGTTGGTGACACCAATCCAATCTACAATCTTTGATACTTCGATATACCGAGCCTCCGCTCTCCTCAGAGAACACCCTCCCGCACCTCTCATTACCTTATTGTACTTTCTGTTTTCATGATATCCCTGGGTCGTTATGTTATAGCGATTCTTAATCACGCTGATTGGACCGAGTACTGGACCCCATGCGAGGGTATAGGCAACATTATCATTGTTGATAAACAGCTCATCTCCATCAATCGAGATCACCTTGATTTTTAACTCGAACAGATATTCATCATTTTGAAACACGTATAGCTTCGATAATCTGAAAGCCTTCCCATTATCATCAATGAAGTCCATGTAAAACAAATATGAGGTATCAGACATTTTCTGTACATAATAGAGATTTCTATCGCCGAAGGGGACGGCTCTCAACCTGTTAAAATGGACCTCAAAAGGTAGAATATCGTCATCATTGTACTCTACTAGGTCAACGGGCTGCTCGTTCCGATCAAGATAATCCTTTAATTTAAGACTGATGATCGATGCCCCAGCGGTAGTGATTCTCACCGAATAGTTGCTTGTTTCGATTGAAATTATTCGCTCTTCCAAGTCCTCCTGGGGCGTGGGAAGCATTTCCCTCTCTTCTTTCTTTTCAACCTTTACTCCCTCAGTCTCTTCTTCTGCCTGTTCTTCGGCTTCAATTGTCTCTTCAACATTCTCCTGCATCTTCTGTTCGATTCTCGGGCGGAGATACAGGAATTGAAACGCAAGAACAATACCTAGAATAATAAAAATAGCAATAATCGTGTTTTTATCCATTTTTCCACCCAATGTAATGAGTTATGCGCATAGTTTACATCAATAAGGACAGACCCCGACAATTATTCAGGCAATTGTTCAAAAGAATATTACGGTACAGGATCAAATCCACCCTTGTGAAAAGGCGTACAGCGGACAATCCTCCTAAGAGCCAGAAACCCGCCCCTGATTACACCATACTTTTTAACTGCTGTTATGGCGTAATTTGAACATGTGGGAGAATAAATACATGAAGGAGGGAAAAGAGGAGACAGAGCTTTCTGATAAAAATGAATAACAGAAATAGCAAAAGTTTCTATACCCGATTTTACAGATAAGATTCTCTTTTCAGCCTTCATTATTCAAAGAGCATCAAGAAAGAGAATTTATCCAAAACAACAGTGAAATAAACTTTTCAATGTACTGTAACTTGTGTGAAAATCTTCTGTGTGTTTTTTAATTATTATAAGTATATCGCTCCCATTTCTGAACAGATCTTTTTCTTTCCGAAAAAACTCCCTGCAAACCCGTTTCTCATAATTCCTGCATGCTGCGTTCCCGACTTTCTTATTGATCGAAAGGGCTAACCGCACATAATCCAGATTATTTTTAGCTACAATTACAGAGTACTGTGTAGAATAATACCTTGAACCACGCTGTAATAATCGTAAAAAATCCTCTCTCTTGCTTACCCTCTCCTTTCTGTGTATTTTCTCCCCTTTCTTATTTACCGACAATGCAGTAATAAATAATCTATAACAACAACGGAATAGCGTGCAAAATAGTGTTTAAATCACACTTCATCCGCAACTGTTAATCTTTTTCTTCCTTTTTGCCTTCTTCTTTTTATTATATGTCTTCCGCTTTTTTTGCTCATTTTTTTTCGAAATCCTAATCTTCTGCTTCTCCGCATATTACTCGGCTGATACGTCCTCTTCATACCACATCATCCTCGACTATTTTCAAATCGTACCTGCTAAAAAATATGTTGGTAACAAATGCTATGTAAACAAATATCAATAGTTACGATTTCTTTATAAATAAATACACTTTTTTTTCTTAGTCAAGCAAAATCATTTTTTAAATTTTTTCGTTGATTATAATCGGATAATTAGTTACAATAACGAACGTTCATATATTCTTCTTTTATGACAGGTTCAAGACCTTGTGAATAAGTTGTGAATAATATTGATTACTGTTTTCAAAAACGTTGTAATTTATTAATTTTTAGATATTTAAACAATAGAGTCATCGTTATACTTCAGAATTTAAATCCACAAATTATATAATTTCTTTTATTACGTAAGTTAGAAACTTTTGTATAATTTTTTATAAACATCGATTGAATATTATTGTAAATTTCTATGGGACATTAAGTTACACAAAAATATATCTTGTGTAAAACCTGTGGATAAAATATTAATTTTTCGTATAAAAACTCTCGGATAACGGTAGATGCAGACCGATATATGGAAAGAAATTTTGAATCTCATTTCCTTAGAGGTCTCATATCAAGAATACACTACATGGATAAATCAAATCAACTTCCTCTCCTCTGACAATAACAGTATCACCATTGCTGTGCCTTCAAAACTCGCCAAAGACATAATAACAGAACGATATCTAAAACTGTTACAAGAAAAAATAAAAGAGCTCCTTGGGAAAAGCCTTAAAGTGAACATCGTGGTACGCTCAGCCATGACAGCAGACACGGCGTCAGATAAAAAAACTAAAGATAGGGAGAAACCAAAAGAGGACCCCAGAAAAACGATGTTCAATCCCAAATATACCTTCAATAAGTTTGTCGTTGGTGACAGCAATGACCTCGCGGCGGCTGCGGCAAAAAAGATCGCTGAGAATCCAGGAAGATACTGGAATCCATTTTTTGTCTATGGTGGTGTTGGATTGGGTAAGACTCATCTTTTACATGCGATAGGACAGACAATTGTCGATAAATTTTTGGAAATGAAGATTCTCTATATAACAGGCGAAAGTTTCATGAATGACTACATTACCTCAATCCAAAAAGGAACAATGAACAGCTTCAGGATGAAATACAGGAAAGCAGACCTTCTTTTAATCGATGATGTACATTCGATCCAGGGAAAAGAAGGAACCATGGAAGAGCTTTTTCATACTTTCAATACCCTGTATGCAGCAAAAAAACAGATGGTCTTTACCAGCGACCGTGCACCTAAGGAATTAAAAAAACTTGAAGACAGATTGAGAAGCAGATTCGAGTGGGGTCTTACGGCTGACATTCAACCCCCTAACTTTGAAATGCGTGAATTGATTCTCAGGCAGAAAATCCACGAAGAACTGTACGAAGTGCCCGATGACGTAATCCGCTTTATAGCAGAAAGTTTTACCTGGAATATAAGAGAATTGGAATCCGCCCTCTATAAACTCTTTGCATATCATGATCTTGTACATGAAGAGCTCACCATAGATCTTGCAAAGCGAGCTTTAAAAGATATGATATCTGTAAAAAATATAGAGGATATATCCATAGATCTCATTCAAAAAAAGGTAGCAAACGCCTTCAATATCAGTTATTCAGACATGAGGAGCAAAAAGAGAGTAAAAAACATTGCACTACCACGCCAGATTGCTATGTATCTTTCGAGGCACTTAACTGAATATTCAACCACTGAAATTGGTAATGAGTTTGGAGGAAAGGATCATTCAACGGTTATTCATGCTGTCTCCAAAATTAGACAAAAATACGAAAATGATGATGCGTTCAGATCGAAGATAGATAATTTGATTCAAGCAATAAGGCAAGATCATTAAAAACACTGAAAATACTAATAAGTCTATTACAATATTCCTGATGTGAAATAGATAGTTGAAAAGTGTGAATTTGTTGTGTATTTTCTGTTGTAGAAAGTAGTATATCTGCCTTTTTAGAGTGAATAAAATGTGAAAAAGAGAGACCTGATACAAGAGCTCTGTTGATAACTTTTAACTTTTCAACAATAGATGTTAGAACCTAATTCTTAATATCAATCAATTTAAATGAGATTTTAACAATATGAACAACCCTACTACTTCTACTATTATATATTATTAATAAAGGAATAGTATATGAACATTACAGTACCAAAGCAAAAGCTTTCTAAATACCTCTCATATACGGATGTCATAGCAAGTTCAAAATCAACTGTGCCTGTTCTAACCAATGTGCTGTTAATCTCGGAGGGAAATGATTTCTCGATACACTCATCAAATCTTGAAACTGGTATCAAGATTACAGATAAAGCTGTGATCTCGGAACCCGGTGCTCTCGCAGTGAATGGAAAAAAGCTCCTGAGCATTATACGTGAGCTACCCGATGAAGACGTAAACCTTACAACAGATGAACATAACAGGCTTACCATACAAAGTACGAGTAAAGATATTAAAGCCAGGTTTGTGATAGCAGGAATACTCAAGGAGGATTTTCCACAGATTAAAACAGAGCCTGAAGATAAATATATTCATTTTAAAGCGGATGAGTTCAAACAGATGATCAGAAAAGTTATTTTCTCGATATCAACTGATGAGAATAAGTATTCATTAACAGGCGTTTTTCTTGAAAAGGATAATGGCAATCTTCACATGGTTGCAACAGATGGTAAAAGGCTATCGCTGGTGACAAAAAGCCTGAAAGATCTCGATATACAAGAGGAGATGTTTCACATCCCCCATGATGGGATAATTATACCGAAGATAGTGCTCACAGAGATAATACGATATTCTTTTGAAGATGATATTATTAACATGGGATTTAGTAAGAATCAAATCTTCTTTTCCTATGATAACATCCAGCTCACTTCAAACCTCATCGAAGGTAAGTTTCCTGATTATAAAAAAATTATACCAGAGCCCAGGGAAAGATACTTTATTTCAGACAAATCGCTCTTATATAATGCAATAAGGAGGGTTTCTGTTCTTGTCGATGAGAGTTATAACCAGGTGAAACTGAGTATTCTTGAAGATAGGCTTTTGGTCTCATCAAAACATCCTGCAATGGGGGGCGCTGTAGAAGAGATTCCCATTGAATACAACGGTGAGGAGATCGACATTGCTATTAACTATCTCTATCTCATCGACTGTTTAAAGGAGATAGCCTCTGATACAGTGAAAGTTGATT
>Ga0209636_10002186_pt1 | contig 19879 bp, 22 predicted proteins | sample DeeMarSWOR152_54_FD_187464 | JGI IMG/M metagenome (GOLD analysis project Ga0209636, IMG submission 187464) | Marine sediment microbial communities from White Oak River estuary, North Carolina - WOR-1-52-54 (SPAdes) (version 2) | ecosystem: Environmental > Aquatic > Marine > Intertidal zone >... | reverse complement strand
CCCTATGACCCGAACTGCCGGACTTATAAGATCTCCAAGAGCTGAATATCGAAGACCAGATCATTTCGTGCCAGCGGATGGTTCCCATCCAATGTGACCTTCGATTCGGTAACACCCGTGACCAGCACCTCCGTTATACCTCCATCCGTTTTTTCGAGCCGTAACCGCTTACCGACCTTCGGATCCACCCCCCCTGGAATCCTCCCCCGATCAATTTCCACTACCAGTTCTTCTCGGTATGGGCCGAAGGCTTGATCAGCTGGAACCTTTTCGGTCCTTGAGTCACCAGGGCTCATACCCACAACCGCTTGCTCGAAACCAGGGATCACCGTCCCTTGACCTATGGTGAACTCCAAGGGCTCGCGGCTTCCCGAGGAATCGAAGACCGTCCCGTCCTCCAATTTGCCGGTGTAGTGAACCTTGACGGCATCACCATTTTTTGCCTTTGCCATTTCTCCACCCCCTCTTTTCCGTAGGTAAGCGTCCGTGAATATGGTTTTCCGGGGAAAACATCGAACGAGATGCCACCTGTGTTTCTGGTTTCCCAGCAGTGTGCACATTATCCTGAGTCGTTGGTCTCTAAAAGACTATGAATTTACGGTCTGAAGCCCCCTGGTTTTATCTCGTCTTCCCTTCCAATAAAAAAGCCGGGGAACCCTTTCGGTTCACAAACCCGGCTATCTTCAAACCCCACAGATTTTTATGGCTTTTTGACTACTGCGGTTCTACCAACCCGCTTCCGACCCTCGCCAAATCACGCAGCGCCACTTGAGAATACCCAATGAGATTCAAAGGCCCGTGGCTTCCGGTCCCCACCCTCACGAGTGGTTTGGATTTGTTGAATTTTTTTCCACTTTATCAAACCATATAGCTCTTGTCAAGGAAAAAAGCAAAAAAGATATTCTATAGAATAAACCAGAATCAGAGGACATCTGATAAGCTAAGGAGTGACAGAGTCCTTCTATGACGCCGCCTGTTTTCGGTGATCGTTTTGAACCCATGGGGAAAGAATACTAACTATATTAGATCGTTACCACCCTGCCCAGAACTTCCGGGTAGGGCCGGCGGTTACCCAGCCAGCCCCCCCACAGATCCGGACGTGAGCAATTTACTCATCCGGTTCCTCGGTAACCAGAGCATCGGCACGATTCTGACGCATAACTTTGCTGCCCTCGAGACTTTGTCAGATGCCGTGGAGGATCCTGGGCCTTGGAAGCGGATATGTCAGCAGCACCCGTTCGAACTTCTCCCATGAGATATAGCTCTTGTTGCTGCGACGACTCAGCCAGTATCGCCAAGCCTTCTTGGCATGCATGAAGATCGTCTCAAGCCTCCCAGAATTGCCCCGAATGGCGTAATACTGAAAGTGCCCTCGGAGTTTGTGGCACAGAACCCGATGCTGCTCTTTCAACGGCCTGTGCCGATTGCCGCGACACCACTGCCCTAGGGACTTCTTAGCCCGACGTAACCTTTTCCTTGCCGTCCTCCGCTTAATCACCCAGGCACCTTGGCGCGATGTAGCCCAGTAGTGGGTAAATCCGAGAAAGTCGAATGTGCCGTTCCCACCCCCGGACTCACCGTTTGACTCCGGCCTCCTGAACCGAATCAGCGCCGTCTTGTCCGAATGAATGGCCAACCCGAAACAACCAAAACGCTTCGGAAGCACCTCCAGAACCCGACGAGCGTCTGCTTGCACCTCGCACCCAATGACAAAGTCATCAGCAAAACGGATCAGAAAACAACGCCCCTTCATCCGAGGTCTGACCTGCTCGACAAACCACTCATCCAGCACGTGATGGAGGAATACGTTGGCCAGCATCGGTGAAATCACTCCCCCTTGGGGGGTCCCTTTGTCCGGGTATCTCAGGATGCCTTCTTCCAGCACCCCAGCATTGAGCCATTTGCCGATCAACCGTAATATGCCCCCATCGTTGACCCGCTGCTTGATAAACACCCTCAGCAGCCCATGGTCCAGGTTGTCGAAGCATCCACTGACATCCGCGTCCACTATCCAGCCGATATTCATACGCTCACACTCGTGGCGAAGCTCCTGGAGGGCCTGATGCGCACTGCGCCCTTCTCGGAAGCCGTAGGAGAACCCATAGAACTCCTGCTCATAGATCGCCCCCAACAGCATCACCACCGCCCGCTGGACGATCTTGTCCTCAAAGGTGGGCTTGCCGATCGGACGCTTGCCTCCATCTTCCTTCCCGAGCCATGCCCGCTCCACAGGCGGTGCTCTATACCGCCCGCTTCGCAAACGCTCGTGAAGGCTCCGAAGGTTCTCCTCAAGATTCTCGGCATAATCCTTTGCCGTCACCCCGTCTATCCCTGCCGCACTATCTTTGCGCGTCAGACGATAGGCCTCCCTCAGAAACTCCACATCCATCAAATGCGCCAGCGTCGTGAATACCATCCTCGGATAGCGAACAGCCTGCTGCGCAATCCGCTGGAGTCGCGTTGATATGGTTTGTGACCTCGAAGTGCCTCCCATATCTCCCCCCAGCTGAACGTTATGCCCGGCTTCGCCTTCCCTCGGGTGGGTCCCTTGGGCCTCGGTTCCCCACCTTCATCGGTACTATGCTCCGCTAAGACTGCCTGTCGCCCCTCTCGGGTCGCTTCGCTTGTCGCTCGCCCCCCGATACCCCGGCCTGCACCGCCTCATTCGTGTCTCCCGCCCTGTGCGAGACTCGTCGGTGAGCACGGTGCATTGCCCTTCCGACGCCTGGACCTTTGTTCAGCCGGTGGCCCATCCCTTCCGGCATCTCTGGAGGGAGACAACAGGCTCTCCCAAGTTCCCGAGTTGCCCCTGTGAGTGCATGCCCCGCTCTCAGACCCCGGTGGTGCCCCAAGGACATCGCCCTAACGCCCCCAAGACTGCTGCCTTCCGGAATCGATACACCGTCGGCTTTCCCCCTCTGGCTCCCCAGAGCGGGTATCCCAATGACCACAACTACGCTATTTCGGGGCTCAATCACGCGGCCTGCACCCTCGCTCCGCCCGGCTTCGCACACCCCATTGCTGGAAATGCACGCGGACTTCACTACTGACCTGCTGGCTAGGCTTTGGTCAGGTGGGACTCGGTCCATGTCCGAACCTCACCCACTGGGCAACAATAGCGAATTTCCTCCCGCCTGACGGGAATCCCAACGCTTCGGGCTTCGCTTGGCACGAATCGATTTGCGATAAAAATAAATACCTGCTTTCCCTTCCTCCCACTGATCTCCATAATATTACCTATCAGCCTACCTGATGGTTTGTACTGCTCCATTGCTGGTCTAGCTTCTCGCCCAGTTTAAGGTACCTGATTTCCCACAGGCTTTCATATTCGCCATCAGAGAGGGGTTCTCTCAGTCCATTGGAGGAACTCTTTTCCCCTTTCCCCACAAGGGATACCGAAGTTAGTTGTAAAGATTTGAAATTTTGATTGATTTCTGGATTTGGGAGTCTAGAATGGGAGAGGACTCAATAGGTAATTAAGGGCGACCCATGTCTCCTCACGCAAAACCCTTCGATCTTGAAAAGTTCCAATTTCGGGGCCTTCATCCAAGAGTCTTCATAGGGACGACTACCGATCGGTATGCTGGCTGGAGCGGACAGATTTATTCAAAAGAACGCTACCAAGCCCGCATAAGCCGCCGAACCCATACCGTAGGTGGGAAATCCTTTGTCGAAGAGGTTCTTCCCATTGATAGCGTTGAAGAATACTTTGAACATTTTCCGGTCCTGGAGATTGATTTTACCTTCTACCGCCTGTTGTTGGAAAAAGACGGACGCCCCACCCAAAACTACCACGTACTCCGAGAATACCGGAAGTACCTAGGAGAGGAGGATCAACTCGTATTAAAGGTTCCTCAGTTAATTTTCGCCCAAAAATTGCGGCGGGGGGGGAACTACGTGGCGAATGAAGCTTATCTTAATCCTGCAATCTTTACTAACCAGTTTTATAGGCCGGCTGTTGAACTGTTAGGTTCAAAGCTCGGTGCTTTCATTTTTGAACGGGAGTATCAACGAAAACAAGAGCGTTCACCGGTGGAGGAAATGGCTTCGGAGTTGGATGAGTTTTTCGGGGCCATTCCCGCGGATAACCGCTACCATGTGGAGATTCGGACGGACTCCTATTTGACCCCCGCGATCTTCAATGTGCTAGAGAAGCACGGGGTTGGCCAAGTACTTTCTCATTGGACATGGCTTCCATCCCTTCGAAGACAATTCTCAAAGGCAGGGAACAGATTTTTAAATTCTGGAAGCCAGTATATTATCCGCCTTTTGACGCCACGGGGTATGAAGTACGAAGATTCCTATGCCAAGGCACACCCGTTCGATAGGCTTATCGAAGGGATGGTTCAGAATGAGATGGTAGAAGAGGTGTCAGAACTGCTGTGGATAGGAGTCAATCAGGGAGTGCGGATGAACGTTCTCATTAACAATCGTGCTGGGGGGAACGCACCAATGATTGCCCAGCAGGTTGTGCAAAGGTTTTTGCAGAATCAACCGTGAGAAAGCTAAGTTTGTTGGATAAATATCCTTTACGGGTATTAATTCAAACGCTAATCGATAATTTTTGCCTGTCTTTCCATACAAGATCTTGTATTCGAAAACGGGAGACTGATTCATATTGCGGACTGCCAAGCTTAAATAGGCCGCGGCGTTATGGGGATCGGATTACCGTCACAACTCCTGAAGCTGGTCGTTCGATGACTATTTCGTTCGGATCCAGATTGAAGCTCCGACCGGTCCCATTTGTTAGGGTGAAACTTATGGATCCGCTAGAGGCCAGGATATATTCGGTCGTTCCGTCACTGATGACGATATTCGGTTCTGTATCGGCGAGGAGAAAGAAACTATTTGGCTCGATGATAAAAGTTTCAATTATCCTGCTCTGAGCCGCTTCCGCGTCTCTTCCTACTGAATTGCAGCCCCCCAGCGCAAGACTAAACACAAATAAAGAGACGCATGCCATCTTCCATACCGTTTTTTCATATAGTCGACCATTCATAGATAGTCCCTCCTTCTTGATTTAAAGCCACTCGTTAGCTCTTGATTTTTTCCAGATCATTCATCCTTTTCTCAATAAGGGGGGTTCATAAACATCCGGGCCATAACGACTGGAAGCGAATAGACCGATGATCTTCCCTAACCATGTAATCCCGTAATAGTGTTCAAGCACTACAGACAGGGCTCCCATTATGAACCAGAAAAGAAGAATCCAGAGTACGATCTTCGCCGATGTGGTCATTTTCCCTCTCCCCACCTTATCCCTCCCCTTCAAAAGACCCAGTTATACCTGAGCCTTTTCCTTGAGACAGGGCAGACACCAGTTACGAAACCCTGGGAAAAACCCTTTGGGACAAAGCCCGATTTTTGGATTACTCTTTCGGTTTCTTCCTTAGTCATTTCCCTGCCCTTCTTTAAGTATGTCCTCAACTCTTGAGGGCAAACTAAAATACTTAGCTTGTTTCTTAGACCCTAATGTCTTTATGCGTATAATCCTACAGTCAGCGTTAAAATACTCTCTTAAACTCTCCTCGGTGCCGATTTAGAGGGGAGATCTCTGCTTGAAAAGTGGTCTGCTTTGTTCTGTAACTATTGATTTGCGATTAAAATAGAGGATAACCAGGATCGAAGCCGATCTATCTAATCTTGAAATATTGAACAACGAAGAGGCATTTCGTATCGGCCTAGGTAGATCGAGATAGAAATAGAAGGGCACATTAGGCCTTATACTTGAAGTCTTCTGGCTTAAGATTCTCTAGCCATTCATTTAAACGATCCGAGAGATCCGGGTGTTTTGCTCGATTGAGGACATCTTCCTCGACAAAAATCGGTGCTCCCGACCCAAGGGCAATGGCAATGGCATCGCTTGGCCTGGAGTCGATGACTACCTCGCCTTTCTCTGCCTTGATATAGATCAATGCATAGTAAGTATTCGCCCTAAGGTCATTGACAACCACACGGCTAATTTGGCAGTTCAGGGCCTGGATTACATTTTGGGTGAGATCGTGGGTTAAAGGCCTGTGGAAGGGAGCTTTTTCAAGCTTCAGGGCTATGGCGGTGGCTTCGAATGGACCGACCCAAATTGGGAGGGCACTCTTATTTTCTAAATCCATCAAGAGAACCAAAAACTTTCTCGATGATGGGTCTAAGGTCACAAACTTTACCTTCATCTCGATCATCATTGTCTCCTCCCCTCTGAATCCCCCTGATAACTTTCTTTTTATCCCTTGCCCCCCTTCGTATCTCTAAAGCTCTTTTATCGCCTCATTCATTCTCTGGCTTTTCTCGCTTCCCCAGCTTTTTTCTATTCATCTTTTCTTTTTTCGGCCTAAAACGAGTTTTTTTTGAATAAGGTACATTGGCTAAAAAGTTAAAAAAGCAATAGGGACATATGTACTGCTCTTTTTCACAGATTATTTTGCATTTTGGGCAAATCTTCTGCTTCATTCTTCCCTATTGCTCCCCAGGATCTCTCGCACCTTCCCCTTCAGCTCCTCTAAGTCGCCCGATTTAACCACGTACGCATCCGCCCCCCAGCTCATGAAGTCGTTTCTGTAGCTAGGATACGAAGTATTCAGAATGACGGGAACGTCCCTGTACTTTCTTATGATCCTCCCAAGGGCCTCCATCCCATCCATCACGGGCATGACGATATCCAGTATGACCAGGTTGGGTACAGCTGTATCCAGTTGTTTCAACGCCTCCTTCCCATCGGCAGCCAAGATCACCTCATACCCGGCCTCGGCCAGCTCATCGCGGTATAAAAGCCGCAAGCTCTCATTGTCCTCGACCACTAATATCTTCTTCACGAACGCCTCCTCGTTTTGCCCGTATGTTGACCTTCCATCCAACCCCTCCCGGATGGTCTGACCTTGCAGGGTTAGTGCTTTTGGGGTCACCTGTTATTTCTGCACTATTACAATAGACTGCCCGGGGGCCTTTCGGACTCCTGGTAAATTCGAACTCCACACTGATGCCTTTTTGCAAGGCATCGAAATCCTCTCCTCGCAAAACGGAGCAGTGGAAGAAGACCTCGTCCCCATTTTCTGCGCTGATGAAACCGAACCCCCGAAGCCGGATAAGGCGCTTTATCTTCCCTTTCAAACCTATCGCCTCCTCCCTCAAGACATCTGCTAAGGGGCCGTTGGAAAGGTTGGCAACCGGAACATTTGCCAGAGAAAGGAGGTTTTTACCAACGGCCCCCAATCGACTAGCGGAAGCCGTGACCCGGCTATCGCAGGGCGACTAACTCAGGACGGGGCAGATCCGTAACGAGGCATGGGAGCCCCGACCCATTTCCCGACGGCTCCCGCTTCGCTATCTTGATAATTCTCTCCCCAGTAAAACCTTTAAAGACCCCATCCTCCGGTGGGGAGGACGAAATTATTCAGACAGTCCACTTCTGCCTTAGCTCAGTTTTCTCAGTGATTCCCTTTTGCAGGACTCCAATTCCGAAATGATTCGATCCACTAACCCGAGCAACGGGGACTTCGGAAGGAGATCCCCCGCAATGCAGTAAGCCTGAATCGCCCGCACGAACTTGCCGAACGATCCCTCTTTTCCTCTGCTGCATATGGCCTGTATGGGGCATTTGGCGCAATTGTCCTGGTTTTCCAGACAGAGGGGGACCTTTATCGCTGCCGCCCCCAGGATTTCCCTGTAATGTGTCACGCTAAAAGCATCCTTCAGGGATTCCCGGATTTTCACCCATTTTTCCAGGGTGAGGTCGAAGGCATTTTCCCCTGCCCCGTAGCGGGTTAGTATTTCTTGAAATGTCACTAAGCTGCCCATGCAATGCCTCCTCATTATTACTTCGTTTTTAAACTACCGCCCAATCGAGCCTCCTTTTCGACACACGAAGGCCCTGAAAACCCAGAACTGGCGAGAAGCCGTGCACCGTGATCAGTCTTTCCCGTAAATGGTTTCCCTGACGATTCTCCGGGCCAACTTGGCGAGCTTCCTTCGACATTCGCCCAACTCGCCACGCAACCGATTAATTTCCGCCTTCAGCTCCTGATTTTGCCGACTGAGACCGTCGACATAATCCATAAAGCCCTGCCCATTATCCCCTCTTAGAGGTTTCTTTGGGAGGACCACGTACTTAGCCGGCGAGGAATCGGTTGCCTTAATCTTCCCCTTCCTTTCCAATGTACTCAGTGACGCTATAACGGTTTCATAATTTATCCCGAGTTCTCCGGTAATCTCCTCGACCGTGGCCATGGGTTTTTTCCTCACATAGTCCAGAATTTTTTCCCTCCTTTTCATCGCCCCTCCATGCCGGTGGTTATATACTGACCGAGTTCCCCACAGAACCTCTCGCTTTTGCCGGGCTGTTCCTTTGCAGATGAGTTGATGGCACGGGTTCTTCGGTGACCAGGCATCTATAGCCTACGGTAACCACTCTTGCCGAATATCCTCGGTCCCCACCCACTTCGCAGTCTTGCTCTCATAGATGATCTTCCCCTTCACCCCTGATTTAGGTAAAGCTGTAGCCACCACTACGAAGTGACCCTGAACCCTGAACGTCTCATAGCTGAAATAGACTGCCTTAGAAATCTCAATACCCTTTCTTCCGATGATCTCATGGGCGTTTGGCCCAACCGCTTCGTAGTATTCAAGACGTTTTCCGGCCCTCTCGATCTCTTGGGATACGATAATACTCGATATGATTCCTATGGCCTCATCTGCCTTGCGAGATTTCATATGGCCGATAAAAAGCACTACAGCGATTGCTAAGAGTATTCCTACGGCGGTAAAGACTGCAATCACCTCCACCGGTGTGAACCCATTGCCCATGTAGCATAATCAATCCTTTTCACCCATGCTGCCCTCGCTAGCACGGGTGGTTTGGCCTCATGGGTATTTACTTTTCCTGGATTCTCCTTCTTTAAGCGGGCCTTAAAAGTAATTTTTGGGGTAGAAAGAAATTTGAAGTACGGCGGGAACTAACTTTTCGGATGAGAATTCAGCATTCCACGGGGAAAACCTCAAAGGTCCTTTTTCATCAACCACCCCCTCCCTACTCTTCCACCCTCATAGGTGATTTGGCTTCTTGGCAATGTTCTTTTACCATAATTGAATCCAAAATGAAAGCCTAGTTTAGGAGGTTTAAGCAAATTCTATTCGGCCCTCATATTTTTATATTTATCTAATAAAATCAAATAGATGCATTTCATAAATATGATATCAATTCCCAATTAGAAAATCTCAATTCTTAGAATTCCTCGGAATATCTCTCATTTTCTAACAATTTCAAAAGTGTTTGCTGAAATAGGTGTAATCGTGGGATTTTTGGACTGGAAAGGATCCTAACTGAACCATGGATTTTCCGTCAGTCCGCATCCGGTGCATGGCCGAGTAGGCCGGGGGAATTTCACCCCCAGCCCCTCTCAGAACCGTACATGAACCTCTCAGCTCATACGGCTCGTGCCAGCCATTCTCTCGATGCCTCACGGCCTCGAGCCGACACAGAAAGAAACTCGCTCCTCCCATGACCATGGTTGGCTCGCTCCTCTCTGTGAGCTGGCCCATCCCCTTCGCTCCATTCTCATTACGAGAACTTCATCACTACTACGGGATGGTCCGCCCCTACTGTATGCATCGATACTTTCCCCCTTCGTGGGTCCTCCACTTATAGGGTTTTCTCTTCGCATCATACAGGAGGTTCCCACGTTCCACACAGGAGCCTGGATCAGGTTCATGCCACCTCTACGCCGGGCGCCGCCCAGACAGTAAGCAGGTTGCCCCTGGACTCATCCTGGAAGGTAGAAAGGCCTCCAGTTTTGACGCCGTCCTCTTGCTTTCGACGCCTCATCAGTGGTTCGCTCAAGTTCATCTCCCTGATCCTCACCTGCCACAGTCTTAGCCGTGACTTTTCCTTAACGCTCACCACCCTGGCTTTTGACCAGAGCAGCTTAAGGTGGTTTGAAGCCTGCTCCTGCAAGCCGGCTTCGAGGGGCCTTCCCTCATCTTCTGTGCAGCCTCGTGGCGCAATTTCTACCGCAATTCGATAGAGCATAGTCCTTGCTCTGCCTCCAGGCGGTCCTTAATCAATCCTCGGGTCATTGTATATCCGAACTTACCGGCAAGCACCCCACCCAAAAGTGCTTCAAATCTCCGGTCGTTGCTGTTAAAGTATCATGTTAGATATGAGGGCCAATAGGAGGGACTGGAGGGGATTAAACGCCAAAGCTGAGTTTTTCCTCTTTTGAACCAGGGCGTGATCTTCTGACCTTCCTCTTGTTATTTATCACTTTGTATTAACCGTGAACACCGTTGTTCATGAGCGAAATTCACATTCATGTAGCTGGGAATTCGGAAAAGGAGCTCTGAGCGCGAATGTAAATTTTTTCGACAACCACACCGAGGGAACCCAAACGGGGGCAAACCCAGTTCTGGGTTGAAGGTAGCGTAAACGCTTGAATTGTCGAAAAAATATGGTTGAGCGGCGAGGAGCGACTTTTCCGGAGATCTCGGGTCACATCACGAGCACTGAAGCAAAAGGACCGCCTGTTTCCCTCATGCTATTCGCTTCGTGCTTCTCGGACGGCTTTAAGGAAGGCGCGGGCGTTCTCCGTAATGACGGAGAATTTCCTTTCCTTCACCGCCTTCTTATCCACGAGCTCGCCCCCTACCCCGAGGGCCGCAGCCCCGGCCTGGATGAATGGCCCCGCATTCTGAAGGTTCACACCCCCCGTCGGGACGAGGAGTATTTGGGGCAGAGGTCCCTTCAATGCCTTGATATAGGCAGGCCCTCCCAATTGGCCAGCCGGAAAGACCTTTACCATATCGGCCCCGGCATTCCAGGCGGTAAGGATCTCAGTGGGCGTCATAGTGCCGGGGATGACCAGGGCGCTGTAACGGTGAGCGAGCTGGATGAGGTTGAGATCGAGCGTAGGGCTCACGATGAATTGGGCCCCTGCGAGCAGCGCAGCCCTCCCCGTCTCAGTGTCCAAAACGGTTCCGGCGCCCATGATGATTTCATCTCCGTATTCACGGCTCAGTTCTCCGATCACGTCGATGGCCCCTTGAACGCTCATCGTGATCTCGATCAGACTAACACCGCCCTCCTTGACCGCATTAGCAACGTCGATAGCCTCCGAAGCAGAGGACACTCTGATCACGGGAATCAGCCCTTCAGACATAATCCTATCGAAGATCTCCCTCTTTTCCATCCTGTTCCCCTCCTCCCTTAAAATCCATAGCCTTGAGTCTCCTCCTTCGTCCTCCAGGCGAGCGTTCAATTGCCAGGGATCCATCCATTGGTGCATATCTTAAAGGCGTGAGGCCATCACCGCGTGGGAGTAATATGGCCCACGGAGGAACCATGCAAAGGACCACCGTTCAACGGATTGGAGTTCCCCTATGGGTTCGCCAAGGGAAATCGTGTACATCCTCCGCCCTTTTCACTCCTCCCCCCGATCTTTGAGGGCCTGCTTCAATTTCTCCACGTGATCCTCCCTGGGAGGGGAGAAGATATCGATTCCCTTAAACCCGGTCTTGGTTGTACCTCCGTGCTCCACATTGGGCGGATGAATGCAAACATCGCCGGCCTTCATTAAGAACTTCTCATCCCCGCAAATGTGTTCCTCCTCCCCCTCCAGAATGATGAGAACCTGCTCCGAGGGGTGGCTATGCAGGGGAAACACACAACCCGGCGGATTCTCGATGAAACTCAAAAGCATTTTCTCCCCGAGAACCAAACGACTCTTTGACTGTTCCGTTAATGCAACGAGGGGTAAATCCTCGATGTGGTAGAGGTATTTCGATTTGTTTTCCGCCATATTCCACCTCCCGCCAAAAGGGTTGTAAGGATGCTAAAAGAGCTTGAATCGACCGTCAAACTCCGGTTGTACCGTAACGTGGGTAAAGACCCGATCCTCTTCCTCCCTGATGGCCGCCATCATCCATATGAAGCCAATGGTGGTCCCAGGGCTGGCAACATTGTAATGGTAGCCCTTCTTGATGGCAATGGCATCTCCTTCCCAAACGGGCACAACCATCTCCATGTCTCTGTAATCCGTATAATTGAGATGGATGCCAAAGTTCGGGCTCGGCATGTCAACGTAGAGATAGATCTCCTCCTTGGCCTCTGAGTGGTCGTGGGGCGGCCAGCTCGTCCAGTTGCCGTCCTTGCTAAACGTCACCCCTGCGAGCAGTCGGGCGGCCTGCACATTTTCTTCACCGATGAGCGTATGGAGGGTTCGCTCATAGGGCACAAATCCGGCCTGCTTCACCAATTTTGGGTCTTTCAACACCTCCTCGAATCTGACGAGCTGTACGGGGTACTTCTTGCTTGCGGGAGCCGCAATCTCAGCAAGATCGAAGGGGCCCGTGGAGGAAGCGGCAAACCGGCTCTTCCTGGGGAGGTAGAGGGCGTCGTATTTGCCGAGGGAATACGTCCCGCCGTCCGCCATGACGGTTCCACTTCCCCCCAAGCATATGAGACCGATCTCCTCATCCTCAGTTTCCACATTCAGGCTGCCCCCGTCTGTTCCCATGATGATGCGGCCATACCGTAAAAACTCAAGACCGGTATTGTATTGGTGAATGATTCTTCTCCTTCCCTGAACCCGGTGGGTTCCGCGAAATAACCACGCATGGGCCATATCCTACCCCCTTTCTCCCTCCATGAGCGGAAAACCATTTACACAGAATCTCTGAAAAACCCGCTCTCCGCCGCCCTTCACATGCTCAGCCAGCCTCCGTCTATGAATATCGTTTGTCCGGTGATGTAGTCCGATGCATCCGAGGCCAACAAAACAGCGAGTCCGGCCAGTTCCTCCGGATCAGCCCATCTGCCCAAGGGGATACGCCCGGTAATCTCGGCGAATCGCTCTTTATCCTGGCGGAGCGGCTCGGTGAGTTCCGTGTTAACCCAGCCCGGTCCGATGGCGTTCACCAGGATGTTATATTTCGCCCAATCATTGGCCATGGATTTGGTCAGTTGCGTGATACCCCCCTTGCTCGCCGCATAGGCTGGAACCCGTTTTCCTCCCTGCACGGCGATGAGGGAGGAGGTATTGATGATCTTTCCCTTCCTCTTTTTAGAGATCATCACCCGGGCAACCGCCTGGGCAAGGAAAAAGGGACCCTTCAGATTGGTGTTGAGTACCTCATCCCAATCTTCTTCGAGGAAGTCCTCGGAGGGATTCCGCCGAATAGTCCCCGCGTTATTGAACAGAAAGTCGATTTTCCCAAACTCCTTGACCGTACGATCCACGAGGTTCTTAATATCCTCCATTTTCGATACGTCCGCCTGGACGGGAATTACCGGACCTCCGAACTTTCGGATCTCTCGTGCCGTCTCCTCCAACCTCTCCATCCTGCGGCCGACAATCACAATCTCGGCGCCCGCCTGGACGAGACCTGCTGCAATGCCTTTTCCAATCCCCGTCCCACCGCCGGTTACGATGCCGCTTTTCCCCTTCAGACTCAATTTTTCGAGGATCATCTTCTCCCCCTTTCACAGCGATCTTCGAAATATCTCGAGGATACCCGATCGGCCCATGGGCCTCGCCCCAGGGGCCTTCCCGCCCTCTCCACCATATATCCGGACAATACCGTCGGTCATACGCTCGAACCTATCCAATCCTATGTCCATATCGGAGAGCTCCATTCCAAATTGTGCATTCCTCGTCGCTTTAATCGGTTTCTTCCTTTTCAGCCCCGATCTGAGCCTCCCTCTCCATGGCCCTCTTGATGCGGTAATAAGAGGTAATGATAACAAAGACCGCTATAACAATGAAAGCCGCGCTAATGGGCCTCGTGAAGAATATCAATGGGTCGCCGTGGGAGATGATCAGGGATCGACGCAGGTTTTGTTCGGCCATCGGACCCAGGATCAAAGCCAGCAGAATCGGCGACGCCGGGTACCCATAGTACTCCATGAAGTAGGCAATGACCCCGATGATCAGGGAGAGGCCTACATCGAAAAAGCTGAACCGCATGGCGTAGGAGCCCACGACGCACAGAAAGAAGATAACGGGGGTGAGGATTCTTCGGTCGACATTGATCATCCGCGCGAAGACCCTGGCGCCCGAAAGACCAACGATCAACAGGATGAACTGTGCCATGATCATCCCGGCGAAGATGGGATAGATCACGTCCAGGTGGTCCCGGAACAGAAGCGGGCCGGGCTGGAGGCCGTGGATGGTGAGGGCCCCGAGGAGGACTGCAGTCACCGCATCGCCGGGAACTCCAAGGGTCAGCATGGGAATCATGGCGCCACCCGTTGCGCCGTTGTTTCCCGCCTCTGGGGCAGCAACTCCTTCCAGAATCCCCGTGCCGAACTTCTCGGGATGTTTCGATGACCTCTTTGCCTCGCCGTAGGCAACGAATGCAGCAATATCGCAGCCGGTCCCTGGAATGCTCCCGATGAACGTCCCCATGAGCGCCGATTTGATGATGGTTTTGAGGCACTCCCGAATCTCCCTTAATTTCGGCAAGATGTTCTCGACCTTTGACTTCACCGGGGGAAGAATCAAGATCTTTTCAATATTGCGAAACACCTGGGCATATCCGAACAGCCCGATCAAGGCGGGGATGAAGGTAACGCCGCCCAGCAGGTTCTGCGATCCGAAAGTGAAGCGGGGAACTCCGGACAGGGGATCGAATCCGATGGTGGTGATCAGAAGACCGAAGAGGCCGGAGATGATCCCCTTCAAGAGCGAACGACCGGAAATGGTGATGATCATCCCCAACCCAAAGATGGCCAGGGCGAAGAACTCAGGGGGACCGAATCTCAGGCCGATTCTTGCGATTTGAGGGGAGAGAAAGGTCATAATGAGGGCCCCCGTTGTCCCCCCCAGAAAGGAGGCAATCGTTGACATCCCGATGGCCTTTCCCGCCAATCCCTTCTGGGACATGGGGTACCCATCCAAAATGGTGGCGGCTGCCGAGGGTGTCCCGGGAGTCCGAATGAGGATGCCGGATATCGACCCTCCATAGATTCCTCCGCAGAAAATTCCCAAGAGCATGAGCAGTCCTTGGACCGGCGGCAATCCAAAGGTGAAGGGGATGAGGAGGGCACACCCCATGGTCGCCGTCAAACCGGGAAGAGCCCCCACGATGATTCCCGCCGTGATCCCCACGAAGACGAACAAGAAGTTGGTGGGATTGAGCATCACCGTGCCAAAGGCATGATACAGAAGATCAAAATCCATCGCACATTCCCTTTGATTAAGGAGAATTCCAGCGAGTTCTCAGAAAGTAAACTCGAACATCCCCGTGGGCAAGGGGATTACCAGGAAATACCGGAAGATCGCCCAGACGATCACCGAGGCCGCGATGGAGCTCATGATTCTTACCATGACCCCCTTTTGTCCGAGAAACGTCATGAGGACGAAAAGAAAAACGCAGGTGCCCATGGCAAAACCAATCACCTGCATCAGATAGAGATATCCGATGCAAATCCCAATGGCGATCATCATCCGGAAAAAACCGGGGATGTCGATTCGGTCCGTTTTGGGCAATACATCGCCTTTTACTGCCCTGATGATTAGGATGATCCCACAGAAGGCCATGAGAATGGATAAGACTTGGGGAAAGAAATTCGGCCCGTAAATATAGATCTCTTTCTCGCGATACGGGTTGGCGTACCAGAAGACCAACGTGCTGAGGATGATTAAACCGATTCCCACTCCGATATCGGCCCTTTTCACGATTGCTCCGCTCCCTGTCGAAGGTATTGGAGGCAGCCCGGTGGGCCGCCTCCGATACCTCTTGCATCACTTCATGGGTTTGAGAAGGCCAACGGACTCCAGGGCGGGCTCCAGGCTCTTTTCCATCCCTGCCAGGAATTCTTCGAACCCCTTGGGATCCTTATAAACCAAGGGGAGCCCGAGATCGTCAGCCAGCTTCCTGAACTCGGGGTCGTCAAAGCACTGCTTGAAGCCCTTGATCAAGACCTTCATCCGATCCTTGGCGACGCCCTTGGGAGCTCCTAACCCTCGCCAATCAAAGATGGGGTTTGGATTGGGAAATCCCGCCTCAGCGATGGTGGGAACCTCGGGAAAGAGCGGGTGTCGCTCAAAGGCGTTCACCGCGAGGATGCGGACCTGTCCAGCCTTGTAGAGCTGGAGCACTTCATCGATCCCCGTGATGGCAACGTCGATGTGACCCCCGATGAGGGCTGTCCGCGTGGGAGCCGCCCCGTCAAACGGGACATAGTTGAACTTGACGTTGTTCATGGTAGCGATGGAGGCCAAGGCCAGATGCCATCCTCCGCCTGCGCCGCTGTGCCCAGCGGTGACGATTTTCGGGTTTTTCTTGGCGTACTCCATCACCTCTTTCAGCGATTTCCATCTGGACTCAGCATCCACCGAGATGGATGCCGGGCTACGGTTTACGAGCTGAATCAGGGAGTAATCCCGGTAGGAGAGCTTTGCCAATCCCATCAGTCGATACGTGCTCAACTGAAAGGTGATCATGCCGACGGTGTAGCCGTCAGCCCTGGCTGTGGCAGCGGCCCCCATTCCCACGGCCCCCATTCCTCCCGTCTTGTTGACGACGTTCACGTTCACGCCAAAGTACTTCTTCGCGTTCTTGACCAGTGCCCTGGAGATGGTATCGGTTCCCCCACCCGCTGACCAGGGACATATCAGCGTGATGTCCTTAACGGGAAACTTGGCCATCCCATTTGTGCCGGTAAAGACAATGAGAACAGCAACGATGGTAAAGATTAATCCAACTTTTTTCATCGTATCTCTCCCTCCTTTCGTGGAAAACGTAAGTGAAAAAGGTCTGCTTTTCTCTCCTTTCAATCACCTCCTTTCCTACACGACATCCTCCAGGTTGATCTGCCGAGCGTACTTGGGATCCGCCTCCATGCCCTCCACGGGGTTCCTCAAGACCCCGATCCCCTCGATCTCCCCCTCGATCACATCCCCCGGTTCAAAGGGGCCGGCAGGGGGGGTCGCCGTGGTGACCACGTCTCCTACCTCCAAGGTCCAGAAGCTCGTTATGAACTCGATGATCTCCCCGAATCCCAACCTCATGTTGGATGTGCTGGATTCGCATTCCACCTTCCCGTTGCGTCTCCTCACCATCCTTAAGTCATAGATATCCTCTGGCATTTCATCGGGTGTAACGATCCACGGGCCCATCGGGGCAAAGGTATCGATGTTCTTCCCCCAGGGCTGAAATTCTCGATTCGTGGCCTCAAGGGATCGGGCCGTGATATCGTCGAGGATGGTGTACCCGAAGATGACCTCGTTCACCTCTTCCTTCGCGACGTTTTTACACCTCTTTGAGATGACGCAGGAGAACTCCCACTCGTGATAGAAGATTCCATATCCCGTGGGGAGGTAAATGGTCTCCTCCTGGCCGATAACGGCGGAAGGAGATTTTAAAAAGACGAGGGGTACGGGAGAAAACGGGATCCCAATGAGCCGCCGATAGTCCTCGTAGTTGGTTCCCGTGCAGACAATCTTTGGCGGCCGGTGGGAAGCCCTGAAGGCGATCTGCGAGAGAGGATGCATGCAACCTTCTACGGCATAATCTTTATCCCTGGCATAATCGAGGGCCTCTTGCGCCGCGGAAAGTGCCGCCTCATTCCTCCCGATGAAATGGATCAAATCGGCGGGAAGTTCGAAATCGGCCCTGGCTTCCGGATCGGAGATTCCCCTCTCGGCTAAGAGGGATCCATACGTAGCGGTCAGGTCTATGACCCAGTCATCCTCAAAGGCCCCTAAGCGTTTCCCCACACCTATCTCAAAACTTCCGAGCTTCACCCCATCCCTCGTTGCAGCCGATCTTGCGCAAATAGTTCCTGAAAGTGATCGATGATTGTACCGGGAAATGTTCCTAATTTGGAACCTAGTTCACCATATTGAATTATTTTGTTGACAAAAGGTTTTAGCTGTAGTATTGAATTTCCCAATATGGAACTAAGTTCACAAATTGAAATTACGCTACCCCGATTGGGTTCCTTTGTCAAGAAAAAAATTCAAGACTTCAATTCAACCACTCTATCAAGTCTATCAAGGGCAGAACGTTCGGGTTTTAGCGGCCCCAAGAGGCCGATATGGCGGTCCCGCCGGTTTGCGGCCTTTGACAAAAACCACTAACGGAAAGGAGGAAAGGGTATGAAATTCAAAACGCTCACTGTTTGCATTATTGTTTTGGCGCTCACCTGTCTGTTCTCTGGACCTGCCCCTGGGTTGGACCTCAAGTTCGGCCACTACGCTGCTGAGACTCATCCGGGCCACAAGGCAACGTTGATGTTTGCCGATGCTGTTGCGAAACGCACGGGCGGCGCAATTACCTGTAAGATCTATCCCGCCAACCAGCTCGGCTCGCCGCCGGAGGTCCTGGAACAGAACGTGGTCGGCGCTATCGACATGAGCCTGCCAACGCAAGGGGCTCTGGACAAATACGTGAAAGCCTTTGCGGTTGTTATGCTTCCCTTCGTGTACGATGGCTACGAGCATGTTTACCGTGTCCTGGATGGCCCTTTTATGGACTGGCTTGCACCAGAACTCGAGAAGGAGAACCTGGTGTTCCTCTCCAACTGGGAATGGGGGTTCCGCAACATCACCAACAGGGTTCGGCCCGTTAACTCACCAGATGATGTGAAAGGCCTGAAACTCCGAACCCCTCCCGAAATCCAGCTCCAGGCCGCCATGGAGGCCTGCGGTGCGGTCGTAACGAAGATCGCCTTCCCGGAACTCTACATGGCCCTCAAACAGGGAGTTGTGGACGGACAGGAGAACCCACTGGCGGTCATCTACCATTTCAAGATCTACGAGGTCCAGAAGTACCTCGCGCTGACGCGCCACGTGTACAACTCCATGGTGCATGTGATGAGCTTGAAGACGTGGAATAAACTGACACCCTATCAACAGAAAGTGATCTTGGAAGAGAGCAAACGTGCGGGGGACTTCTTCCGGAAGGCCATCCAGGATGAGGAAGCGGATCTGATCAAGAAACTGACGGAAAAAGGGATGGTGATAACAAAGCCGGATATCTCGAAGTTCCGCGCCGTGATGGGCCCGGCCTATGAGCGGATCGGAAAGTACGCGGGCGAGGACAACGTCAAGACATTTATGAAAATGGTTGAGGCCGCCAGAAAGTAAAATAGGGCTTACCAAATGGGGTGGGTGAGGCCGTGTTGACCTTGGTCATCTTCGCAATGCTGGTGGGTTTCATGTTCTTGGGAGTACCCGTTGCCGTGAGCATGGGGCTCACGGCGGTATTGACCTTCGTCTTCTTGGGCCAGGAATTTGTCCTTACCATGGTGGCTCAGCGCATGTATTCCTCCACCACGGCCTTCACCCTCCTTGCCATCCCATTCTTCATTCTGGCGGGCAATCTGATGAACACGGGGGGGATCACCCGACGGGTCTTTCGTTTTGCCCTGGCCCTGGTCGGCCATTTTAGAGGGGGATTGGGCCACGTGAATGTGGTCGCCAGCATGATTTTCTCCGGAATGTCAGGGGCCGCCGTAGCCGACGCAGCTGGCTTAGGCCTCGTTGAGATGGAAGCCATGACCAAGGCCGGGTATTCCCCCCGGTTCAGCGCCGCCATCACCGCGGCCTCATCAACCATCGGCCCGGTGGTCCCCCCTAGCATTCCCTTCGTTATATACGGCAGCATCACCGGGGTATCCGTGGGAAAGCTCTTCCTGGCTGGCTGTACCCCCGGTGTGCTGATGGGCATCGCTATGATGATCGGCGTCTACATCGTCTCAAGGCGCCGAAACTATCCCAAGGAGTCGATGGCCTCCTTCAAGGAATTGGTGAACAGCGCCGAGGAAGCCTCCCTTGCCCTCGGTACTCCCGTGATCATCATAGGCGGGATCCTCGGGGGAATCTTCACCCCGACCGAGGCCGCCGTGGTGGCATCGGTCTATGCCCTCTTTCTCGGTTTGGTGGTCTATCGG
>Ga0209636_10002185_pt1 | contig 19882 bp, 19 predicted proteins | sample DeeMarSWOR152_54_FD_187464 | JGI IMG/M metagenome (GOLD analysis project Ga0209636, IMG submission 187464) | Marine sediment microbial communities from White Oak River estuary, North Carolina - WOR-1-52-54 (SPAdes) (version 2) | ecosystem: Environmental > Aquatic > Marine > Intertidal zone >... | reverse complement strand
CGGGGTCCCCTTCTACTTTTATAACTTTGCCATCTTTCACGTGGGCAATGACACCGCAGCCTCCATGGCAGCTGCGGCACGCGGTGCGAATCTTTTTCACTTCACCCATTGTTACCCCCCTTCCTTGTCCATAATCTCAGCCACGTCCGATATACTCGACGTTAAGACGTAGGTCAAGTTGAGGAGGGCCTGAGCATTCTTCTCCACCACCGGCACTCCATTACCTAATGCCTTCAGTTCAAGGACGAGCCTTTCAATCCCATCAATCTTCTTCTTCATTTCCTGTAATTGACGCCACTCCTCTTCTTTGCGTTTGTTTGTCACCTTTTCTTATGCCTCCCTTAGATCTTTGAATCTCTTGGATTTCAGCGTATACCGGGGGAGCGCTCCAGGTTGAGCGAATGTGATAGTGAATCTCAGGTTGGTCTTTACCTTTAATCGCTCGGAGATGCTCCCTGAAAGCTTAGCCACGGCACTGCCCGTCACCTCTTCCTGGGGCTCAACCCTGAGGGTGATCTCATCCATGGCCCCCTTTCTCTCCACAATGAGCTCATACTCTCTGATTTCAGGGAATTCCTTCCTTAGAAGGTTCTCTACTGCAACGGGGGTAAAAAGGACTCCCCGGATTTTGCATAACTCGTCTGCCCTCCCGGTGACCTCGGAAATCATCATCGAGTTCCTGCCGCAGCGGCACCCATCCCTTCCTCTCCGGACCACATCCTTGGTATTAAACCTGATTAGTGGGAAGGAACGCCTCCCGAGGGGCGTTACCACTGCCACCCCCAGTTCCCCTTCATGTACCTCCCTGCTCAAGGTCTCCATATCAAGGATCTCTACCAGGAAAAAGGGCTCCATAATGTGGAGGCCTTTTCGCTCCCGGCACATTGCGGCCCAGGCGCATGGCTCGGTACCCCCTATGTGATCGTAGACCTCTGCCCCCCACAGGTGCTCGAGTCTTGTGCGGGTAGCATTGGGCAAGGGTTCTCCTGCACAGAGCATCCGTTTTATGCCAATCTCTTTGGGGTCCAGACCCATGTGGGCAGCCTCCTCAGCCATATGCAGACCATAGGTAGGGGTATTCATCAGTGCGGTAGCCTTCACCTCCACCATCTTGTTTATCCTTCCCCTGGTATCAAGGGCACCGCCGGGCACGACCTCACATCCCAGCTTCTCTGCCGCATAATGTCCTTCCCAAAATGCAACATACACATTGTAGCCGAAGGGCACAAAAACTCGGTCTGTCTCCCGAAAGCCGGCCATCCAGAGGATGTGGCACCAGACCTCTATGCGCCACTGCCAGCTCTCGGAGCTTTCCGGGACATATACGGGCCTTCCGGTGGTACCTGAGGTCTGACGGAAGGTGGTCACCTCTTCGGGGTTTACCCCTAAGATCTCCCCGAAAAGAGTTGGTCCTTTCTCCTCTTGGGCAGCCCGGAGATCTTCTTTATCAATAAGGGGCAAACTCCGTACATCATCTTTTGTCTTGATATCCTCTGGGCCGATGCCGCTGTATCGTTTGTAATAAAAAGGAGAATGCTCTTTGGCATACTGGAAGAGCTTGCGAAAATTCTTCAACTCAATCGCTCCGAGTTGTTCTCGCGGCAAGGTCTCAAGATAAGGATTCCAATACTTCATTTTCCTTTCAATTAATAGGCTTTATTATCAAAACTTTCCATGGAGGTGATAGAATCTGCTTTTCTTGGGCGTGGGCAGCATTATAGGGTCTCCTCGCTTGTGTGTCAAATGTAACTTCAAAGTGCAACCTCTGAGGATCCTCGAGTGTTGGCAAGGCGCAGAACTCTCCTAAAGGTTAAACGTAAAACAAGGTATAGGGAGAGACTATTGGCCTATGAGAGTTCCAGACAAAGACATTGACAGTACCATGAGATGTTGATAGACATGTAGTTAAATATCATCACGGCAATGGGGCTGTGATGAGATCAAATCAATGTTGAAAGGAGGTATTTGCGATGAGACGGAAGAAACTATTAATCGTGGCAGGGATTCTTTGCCTGGGACTAATGGTAGGAGTCTTACCATTCGAAACGGCTCATGCCAAGTCTGAGGTGATAAAGTTGAAATTTGCCAATTTCTTTCCTCCCCCAGCTAGACATTCCAAAATCTGTGAAGAATTCTGCGCCGAAGTGGAAAAGCGCACCAATGGCGGAGTGAAGATCCAATACTTCGCAGGCGGCTCATTGCTGAAAGCTCCGGCGATATACAACGGAGTAGTGACGGGAATTGCTGACATAGGTTTTGCTCATATTGAGTACACTCCAGGTCGCTTTCCCGTTACCGCAGCGCGCGAACTGCCTCTGCGCTACCCTAGTGCATGGGTATCTAATCAAGTTGCCAATGACTTCTACAATGCATTTAAGCCAAAGGAATGGGATGAGGTGCAAGTGCTCTGGATGCATGCCTGCAATCCTAACGTGATGATCACTGCCAAAAAACCGGTGAGCAAGCTGGAAGACCTGAAGGGGCTGAGGATAAGGGCCCCGGGGGTTGTCGGTTATACAGTTTCAGCACTGGGGGCAACACCCACTTCGACACCGATGATGGAAGTCTATGATGCGATGTCAAAAGGTGTGATTGATGGCGTAAATACGCCCTTTGAGACACTTAGGTCGTTCCGATTTGCTGAAGTTGTCAAGTATACGACGGCGAGCTGGCAAGTTGGCAACGTCTACGCCTTTTATACAGTGATGAACAAGAAGAGCTATCAGAAGCTGCCACCAGATCTTAAAGAGACCTTCGATAAAATTTGCGGAGAGTTTAAGGAGAAAATTGCCCTGATGTGGAATCTGATAGATATCGAAGGAAAGGAGTTTGCCATAAAGAAGGGTGTAGAAATCATTGAGCTGTCCCCACAAGAGGAAGCTCGGTGGATGATAGCTACCAAACCCGTAGTCGAGAACTATGTAAAAGAGATGGTTGGTAAAGGGTATCCCGAAGCAGAGGTGAGAGGGTGGATCAAATTCCTGCAGGAGCGAATTGACTATTGGACGGCAAAGCAGATAGAGTTACGCATCAAGGCTCCAACTGGGCCTCCTGAAATGAGGCCCTAGACAGATTAGTCAATGATTCCATAAAGAAACTGACCTGCCTTGGGGGCTTTACAAAAGCTTAAACCTATGTTATGAAGGCCCCCCAAGGCAGGTACGTTAGGAGCAAAAGGTGGTAACGTGCAGTTCATGACATTCTTAGACAAATTTGAAAAGTTTAATCGCCTAGTAAGTAGCTGGTTTGAGTGGGCGGGGCTTGCTGGGCTCCTTATAATGATGTTTATCACCTGCATAGATGTCATTGGAGCCAAGCTCTTTCTCCGGCCTGTCTTCGGTGCCATTGACATCGTGATGCTCTCCCAGGTAGTGGCAATCTCTTTCGCTGCTGCCATGACGCTCATACTTGGAAGGCATGTTCAAGTAGAGTTCCTTGTCACGAAGCTGCCAAGACGTGTCCAAGCTGTTACCGATAGCATTGTTTTTTTTCTTGGATTATTCCTTTTCGTTCTTGTTGTTTGGCGCCTTTGCGTACACGGCTATCACTTTCAAACTGGGGGAGAGATGAGCGCCACTGCCCGCATACCCCTTCATCTTTTCGCTTATGGTATTGCCCTTGCCAGTATTCCCGTCTGCTTAGTCTTTTTCCTGGAGTTTCTTAGATCGCTCACTAAGATGGTGCAGAGATGAGCCCAGTTACTGCAGGCATCGTCGGTATCGGCCTCCTTATCGTCCTTTTTCTCATCAGATTGCCAGTTGCCTTCGCCATGGCCTTGGTCGGAGTTGTTGGTTTTGCATACTTAGCTGACCCAGGACCGGCCCTGAGCATTCTCTCCCAGGATATCTTTGAGCAATTCTCCTCGTATCCCCTCACTGTCATTCCCCTATTTATTCTCATGGGCAGCTTCGCCTTCGCTTCGGGAATTAGCCGAAGGCTTTACGAGACGGCCTATACCTGGGTAGGACAATTCCGGGGCGGCCTGACCATCGCCACCGTATTCGCCTGTGCCGGTTTTGGTGCTATTTGCGGGTCGAGCACGGCAACGGCAGCGACCATGGGCCAGATAGCGCTTCCGGAGATGAAGAAGTATAAGTACGATGATACACTCGCCACCGGTACCGTCGCCGCTGCCGGCACCCTTGGCATCCTTATCCCACCGAGCACCGTCCTCATCGTCTACGGGATATTGACCGAGGAATCCATCGGCAAACTCTTCATCGCCGGCGTATTGCCGGGGGTCATCCTGAGCATCTTTTTTGCCGCAACCGTGTCTCTTCTGTGCTGGCGCAACCCCGCCGTCGGTCCCCCTGGAGTCCCAACCAGCTGGATGGAGAAGCTGCGCGCTACGACGGGAATTATGCCGGCCTTTATTCTTTTCCTTCTGGCCATCGGCGGCTTATTTCTCGGCTGGTTCAGCCCCACGCAGGCTGGAGCGATCGGAGCCGGTGGTGCCTTGATCATCGGCTTGGCCAGACGGCAGCTCAGTTGGCGGACATTTTTTGAGGCCGGCAAGGAAGGCTTGCGAACATCTTGTATGGTGATATTCATTATCACCGGGGCTGTCATCTTTGGTCACTTCATGGCGGTATCGACGATACCCTTCGTGCTGGCTGAGTGGCTCGGGGGACTTCCCATACACCCGATGGCTGTCATGGTGGTCATCGTCTTCATTTACTTTATCGGCGGCTTCTTCATGGATGCTATGGGCTTAATTGTGGTTACCATCCCCATCTTCTTCCCGATAGTTGAGAAGCTCGGCTTTGACCCAATCTGGTTTGGTGTCATCGTTGTGCTCGTCACCGAGATGGGGGTGATCACACCGCCGGTAGGGGTCAATGTATTTGTCATTAAGGGGATTGCCCCTGATGTACCCCTTGAGCATATCTTTAAGGGAATATTCCCCTTCCTTGCGGCATTGATTATTGTTACGGTTATCCTCATGTTTTTCCCTCAGATTGCTACTTTTTTGCCCAGCTTTATCACCTATTAGGGCCGTTATCCCCGGTCGGCAAGACCAGAATTCAAACTGACAGTCACTGACTTAGCGTCTCGGTTTAATCCGATTTCCATGGCAACTTTCTCTCCTTCGATCTTTACCATCCTTTAATCTGTGGCACATCTCATTGACCGTGCCCCCATAGTCATGGAGCTTGTGAATGAGGATCTCATAGACCTGATCCATAATGGAGTATGCTTCCTCAGGGGCAAGTCTTTCAGAGAGATTTGTAAATCCTTCCATGTCACAGAACATCACTGGCATTTTGCGCATTTCATTTTTTCCCCCGAAAGGCTTGAATCCAATTTTTGGAGGGGATCACCCAAATCAGGATTATTGTGGCGGGCACAGAACTTAGGTAGAATCGCTAGTTGAATCGGATGTGCAAGTTAGGGAGTAGATAAGAGAGGTGATCCTGCCTTTGGTTTACTAGGACTTGCTATTTCAGGGAATGAGTATGGGGAAATGGCGGTTGTGTGTCAACGAATAATCTAAGGCGTGATTTCAGGCCTATTTTACCTTTCATATGCTAAAGTTCTTTCTCTAAACTCACTCTGTCAATGTGTAAAAGCAATGGAGTCGCAATCGGAGCATTCCTGGCTCCGGACTTCAACATGCTTTGCTGCTCCCCTAAAATCAAGACGTTGTTAGGATAGTTTTGGAGGTGCTTTTTCAGCAGCATCCGCGAATCCCTCTTGTCAGCAAATCCGCTCATGTTCTCCCGTGCTTTTGAGGGATTGTCTCCTTTGCCGGAGTGGCGACCTGAGGGAGGATACCATAGTAGAGCCTTTTTAGTTTTAGAAGGAAGGCCAGCACTTTGGCAAACGGGATCTCAAAGTGGTTTAGGGAAAAGAAATGCATGCGTTCAGGGGCCATGCTCGAGATGGGCAGGTCAGGAAATGAAAAAATAGGGGATCTACCGAGCCCCAATTATTCTCTTACCAGTTTCCGCAGCTTATATCTTTGCACCTTTCCGCTTGCCGTGCGTGGCAGGTCATCTGTAAAGCGAACCCAGCGCGGGCATTTGTAGTGGGCTATCTTGGTGCGAACGAAATCTCGCAACTCCCGTTCAAGCTCTTGGGAGGGGCTGTAACCCTCATTGGGAACAATGAAGGCCATAGGCTTCTCCAAACCCGCCGCATCCGGCGCACCTATTACCGTGCAATGGTTCACCGCTGGATGCTCCAGCAAGACGCCCTCTACCTCTAGGGGCGATACCCAGATGCCTCCTGCCTTGAGCATATCATCGACCCGCCCCACATACCAGTAAAAGCCGTCGGAATCCCTGTAAAACTTGTCACCAGTGTTAAACCACTCACCATAAAAGCTCTCCTTGGTTTTCTGGTGTTTGTTCCAATAATAGGCCGCCGTACCATCGCTTTTTATCCAGAGAGCACCTATCTCCTCCTGTCCAACGTCACGCCCTTCCTCATCAACTAATCTGCCCTCAAAACCAGGAAGAAGTACCCCACTGCTGCCTGGTTTGACTAAGCCTGGTCTGTTGGAAAGATACACGCCACCCACATCCGTGGAGCCGACTGTGTCGAGTATCTCTATGCCAAATTTCTCTAGCCAGCGCTTGAATACCACCTTGGGCAGGGGCTCGCCGGCAGATATGCAATGTCGCACGGAAGACAAGTCACATCTGTGGCCGGTCTTATCTAAATAGGTGAGAATGGCAGCATAGGAGCTGGGAACGCTGTAAAACAGAGTAGGATGGTACTCCTGAATCACATCCAAGATCTTTTGTGGCTCAGGCCGTCCGGGGTAAAGGACCACACCTGCACCACAGAGGAACGGGGCTTCAAGGGAGTTATTTCTCCCATACGAAAAGTAGAGTTTAGAGGCTGAGAACACTATGTCGTCCTCCCCCATAGAAACCACCTCGCAGTGAGGGGGCATGAAGTACATCACGTCATGGTGCAAATGCACGATACCTTTGGGCTCTCCGGTAGTCCCAGAACTATACATCCAGAAGGCCATGTCATCCTTGTTAGTTGGGGCGGCGGCTAGATCTGGAGAAGCACCCTCAAGCAAGGAACCATAGTTCAATTCCCCTGCTTCGGCTTTTCCCACGACGACGAAATGTTTCAGGTAACGCAGCTCGGAGCGCAACTGTCTAATAGTGCGAGCAAGATCCTGGTGCACGATAAGTGCCTTCGCTCGACTGTCAGTCAGGTAATAAAGATAGTCCTGCTGCACGGCCATGGTGCTGACTGGTACGGGTACGGCACCGATCTTCATGGCTCCTAGGTAACTGGCCATAAATTGCGGACAGTCAGGGAGGCAGATCACGACCCTGTTTTCCTGCTCGACACCCAAGCCCAGCAACGCGTTGCCCAAGCGGTTGGCAGCCTCGGACAGATCAGCATAGGTGAGAGCTTCCTGCTCGTAATAAATGGCAACCTTACTCGAGCGATTTTCTGTAAGGTGCCGGTCGAGAAGGAAGGCAGCGAGGTTAAATTCCTCAGGCACAACAGGAGAAGCCACTGCTGTCTACCCCCTTTCCCAGAGGTTGGCACAATTTAGCATGGCAAATTCATTCGTGTCAAGCTCGCCCTGTCTTATCTGCTGGAGGGATATAGCGATATTTGTCAGGCTGAATAACTTAAACCAGCTCCTTTACATCACTGATGTTGAGCTCCAGCATCTTTATATTGGCCAGGATGCGATCCAGGTTCCGCTCCACCGCCTGGATCTCCCCTGCCTTCCCCTTCAACTCCTCAGCAAGCTGGCGCATCCGTTGAATCAGCTCATCAATCTCCTCAATCTTCCACTCAACCATATCAACCCCCCTTTTTCCTTAGATCCTTGAACCTCTTGGCCTTCACCTCGTAGCGGGGCAAGGAGCCGTAGGGATGGGCCTCTATCCGGTACCCCAGGTTGGTCTTTACCCGCAATTGATCTTTCAGACGGAAAAGGATGGACTCCTGCTCCCCTTCTTGGCCAGGGAGGATCTCTACCTTTAGGAGGATGTCATCAATGTCTCCTTTCTTGCTCACGATTACCTCGTACTCATCCCCCAGCCCGGAGATACTCCTGGCCACCTCCTCAATGGCGGTTGGGGCCAAAAGGACCCCCTTCACCTTGGTGATGTCATCGGCGCGCCCGACCACCCCTCCGTCGATGACGCGAAAGGTCCTGCCACAGTCGCAGGGATGATCAGCCCAACGGATCACGTCCTTGGAGTCAAACCTGATGCAGGGTTTGGCGATTCGATCAAGGGCGGTAATCACCATCTTGCCCTCTTTGCCGGGCTCTGTGATACTCTCCCCTGTCTCGAGACCCTCGATCTCCACCAGGAAGAAGGCCTCGTTTACATGCAACCCCCCTGGTTGCTCAGTGCACTCATAGCTCCAGGCACCGATCTCAGTGGCCCCGATATGATCATACACCTTGGCCCCCCAGGCCTCCTCCATCCTTCTCTTGGTAGTGGGGATACTCGCCCCTGGCTCTCCAGCGCAGGTGATCCTTTGGATAGCGAGGTCCTTGGCTGGATCGATCCCCAGCTTGTTTCTGGCTGCATCGGCCATCCCAAGGACATAGGTAGGGGTGGCCATAAAGGCAGTACACCTGAGCTCCTGCATCTTGAGAATCCTGGCCTGGGTGTCCAGAACCCCCCCGGGGACCACTTCACAGCCGAGTTTTTCCGCCGCATAGTGCCCAGCCCAGAAGGCAACAAAGATGTTGTAGCCAAAGGGGATAAAGACCCTATCGGTATCCCTGTAGCCCTGGGCATAGAGGATGTAGCACCAACACTCAGACCACCATTCCCAGTCTTGCCAGGTGTCCGCCTGATAGACTGGTGTACCGGTGGTTCCGCTTGTCTGTCTGAAGGCGGTCACCTGGTCAAGGGGGACGGCCAGCATATCCCCGTAGGGGAAGGGCTCGTCTTGCTGAACCTCCCTCATCATCCCCTTCTCTGTCTTGGGCACCTTTCGGATATCCTCAAGACCTTTTATATCCCCTGGCTCAAGGCCCGCCTCCTGATAGAGCCTGCGGTAGAAAGGGGAATTGTTATAGGCCCATGCCACGATGCGCCTGAACTTCTTCACCTGCAGGGCCCGGAGTTTCTCCTGCGAAAGGGTCTCAAGGATGGGATTCCAGTAAATACTCTGGTATTCGAGCATCTCTACCTCCCTTTTATGGCACCTCTTCTCACGTCCTATTACGTACCGTGAGGGGTGATAGCACTTCCTTCCAGGTGATGGAAGAATAGGATAAAGACGCTGGTGTGTCAATGGAAAAGCCGTCTCACTATAGGCAGTTGCCCTTGATGAAACCCTCCCATTCCGGTAGGGACACGGTCCATCTCCAGGGCCGCTTGGCCACCTGATCCATAGACGGGAGCAGTCTTCTCCTTAGGGGTTGACATTGGATGGTGTTAGGCGTAAGGGTAAGATTATTACACATGAAGCTGGTTGAGGAGTAGGCCTATGAAGGTCGGCGAATGGATGGAAAGAAAGCTCATCACGATTGACCGCAAGACGACGATTCAGGAAGCGATTTCACTGATGAAGAAGCATTCTATCCGTCATCTTCCCGTGACCGAGGAAGGGCGATTGGTGGGATTGGTAACCGAAGGGGATATGCGTCAGGTCTTTGTCGCCTCACTCATCGAGGAGCTGGGTATCGACGACGTCATGATCAAAGAGCCGATTACTGTCAAAGCGGACACCGAGATCGATGACGCAGCAAGGGTCATCCACTATAACAAGATCGGAGGGCTTCCTGTGGTGGACGAAGATAACCGGCTTTTAGGGATCATCACCGTCGCCGATATTATGGCTGCATTCATAGAACTGATGGGTGTGTTGAAATCCAGTTCAAGGATCGATATCGCCCTCGGCCAAAATCCAGAGGCATTTGAGGAGGTCTCAAGGATCATCAGTTCCAAGGGAGGAAGGATCATCAGCGTGGGTATGGTACCGCAGTCCGAGGAGGAAAAGAATATCTATTTCTTTCGTTTGGAGAAGCGCCAGATTGGCAAAATCGTGGATGCCCTCGGAGAGTCTGGCTATAAGGTGATTGCCTCGACGGAATAGGCCTCCTTCTTGCCGATCAGGCTGGCGGGGCCACCTGAGGCACCTGGAAATGAACACGGCTTGAGTTAATCTAGATGAGCCCTATTCCTCTCTACCTAATAGTCTAAACCTGAGCCTGAGGTAGGCCTCTTCCACCTTTTCGTCCTCTGGGGAAATAGCAAGGATCCTTTTATACAACTCTAAGGCTGGCTCCAGATCGCCTGCCTCTTCCTTTATCTTAGCCAGCTGGAGAAGAAGAGTGGTATCATTTGGCCTTAACTTGAGGGCTTTTTCCATCTCTTTCACAGCCAACTCATTTTTGTTTAATTTGAGGTAGGTCAGGATCAGATATTGTCTTAACTCGAAGTTTTCTGGATTGGCCTCTACGCCCTTGACCATGTATTGAGCCAATTGGTCAAATTCAGACCGGTCCATAAGGTGCGTAAAGATATATCTATAGTAGGAGATCTTTTTTGGTGCACGCTTGATCAACCCCAGGGCTTGATTGAAGGCGAGATCATCCATTTTTTGCCTCTGGTAGATATCAAAGAGGGCCTCTTTTGCCTGTATATCTTGAGGGTCAATCTTTACCAATCTCTCAAGGTAAGCGCGGGCCTTTTCTAGATTTCCCTTCTCTGACTCCAGCACCCCAAGATTAAAAAGGATAGTCTTGTTGTTTTGGTCACGAGATAAGATCTGCTTATAGATGTTTCTTAAGGCGGTCTCATCACCTTCTTTTTCTACTATAGTAGCCAAAATAGTAAGGGCCTCTAAATGATCAGGATCTGTTTTAAGGACCTCTTTTATATACCTTTTGGCCTGTTTTGATTTACCCTTCTTAAACAAAGACAGTCCGAGCCTTAACCTGCCTTCAATATCGTCCTTTTTTAAGTCAACCGCCAAACGCAGGTAGTTTTCGGCCAACTCATGCCTCTTAAGTTCCTCGTATATTGATCCTATATTGTAGTAGAGGTCTGGATCCTTTCTGTCATATTTTGCTGCCTTGAGATACCAATGAAGGGCCTTTTTTTTCTGACCAGCCTGAAACAATAAATAGCCCATGTTCTTCATGCACACGATCTTTTCATCCTTTGACAATTTTGGAAGAATAATGGCATATTCTTCCACAGCCTCCTTTAATCTGCCCTGTTTTTCGAGAAGCCCTGCGAGACGAAGCCTGATGTCCAGATCTTCAGGAGTTTGTGTAAGAATTCTCTTTAAAGTAGCGATGACCTTATCTGATTGGTGCAGGTTTTCATAGGCATCAACAAGCCTCCTCATAAGGTTCAATTCTGGTTTTTCTTTAATTATATCCTCGATGATATGAGCCCCTTGTTTCCAGTTCTTAAGGGTTAGATATTCATCTGCCAACCTAATCTTTAGTTGAAGATCATCCCTTTCTTCTGTAATGGCCGTATTCAAGAAGGCCACCCTTTTTTCAGGGTCTATTATCCTGTTTGCCTTTTCTAACCAATCTTCTACCGAAGGAGAGACTACCAGCGCCACCTCACCGATAAAATCATTCCTATGTTTGATCTTTATCGTGTAGGTATAGTGGTGAAAGATATCTTGGCCAGGAAGGAGTTTTGCTATGGCCATCTCCTCGTAGAGGGCATTCACATCAAAACCCTCAGAAAATAGCCTCACCCCCCTGTTAAGAGGCACTGATGTGTCTACCTTCACAATCTTAAGGTTATCTAAGGGGTGGATGTGGAGAGTCTGACCGGGAAGAAGTGTTTTTTTGGTCCCATTGTGTTCAATTATCAGGTGGTGAAATACAGGAACTGGATAGAGCAGCCTCTTTAATGATAGCTTGAAATAGTTGCTGCCAAGGCCACCAATACGGAGATAAAGAAATCCAGATAAAAAAAGAACTATCCACAGGAAGATAGTCCTTTTCCTCTGTCTCTTTTTCCAGTGTGGGGTTTCCTCTTTGAACAATTAGTGTCCTTTCCCTCGCCTCTTAGTCGCACCGGCACCTCCTTTCCATAATTCACCCCTCCAGATTAGAAGGGTAGGACTCGCCACGTATATAGAAGAATAGGTGCCGACCAGTATACCAACTAAGAGGGCAAAGGCAAAATCATGGATCACACCACCACCTAAGATAAAAAGGGATACAACAACGATGAGGGTAGTTGCTGATGTGAGGAGGGTCCGACTGAGGGTCTCATTAATGCTCTGATTTATCACCTCGGCAAAATTGCGACTCCGGTAACGTTTGTAATTTTCCCTAATCCTATCAAAAACGACAATTGTATCATTCAGGGAGTAGCCGACTATGGTCAGGAGGGCGGCTACCACAGGGAGTGTGACTTCTCGGTTAGTAAGGGCAAAGGCCCCTATTGTGATGATTACATCATGAAAGAGGGCAATAAGGGCGCCGAGGGCGTATTCTAACCGCAGGAACCAGCACAGGCCAATAGTAATGAGGAGGGCAACAGCGATGAGCCAGATGATGCTCATTCCCAGGGCCGAGATTATATACACGCCAAAGGCAAGGGAGGCTGCCATAACTATACTCATTGTCCACTTATATTCAAACCTCCCAGATATATATATGACCATAAAGAGGAGTGCGTAAAAGATAGCAAAAAGGGCCTTTGTTCTTAAATCTTTCCCAACCTTTGGCCCCACCATCTCCACCCTCCTGACTTCCACATTCTTTTCCCCAAACACGCTATCTAACAATTTTTTGACCTCATCAGAGAGGCCACTCAGGTCGATATCGGTTTTGTTTACCCTTATCAAATATTCAAACTCCGCCTTTTCTCCGAACTCCTGGATAAGACTATCTTCCAGAACATCCGATCTTAAGGCCTCCCTGATCTCATGGGGTGTTATCGGATGATTGAACCGTACCTGAATAACTATACCGCCCGCAAAATCCACACCATAATTGGGTCCACCCCGAAATAGTAAAAGGAGGATAGTCAAGAATATCAAAGCGGCGGATACAAGATAGGCCATCTTTCGTCGCCCAATGAAATTAATATTAATATCTGGCCTTATAAATTCCATTTCCTCACGCTCCATCAAATACTTATCTTCTTCATACCCCGTTCAATGATGAGATAGTCAAAGATTACCCTGGTGATAAATAGTGCTGTGAAAAGGCTGGCTACAATACCTAGACTCAGGGTTACGGCAAATCCCTTCACCGGCCCTGTTCCAAACTGAAAAAGAACCAGGGCAGCGATCAGGGTTGTAATATTCGCATCAAGTATGGTTACAAGGGCCTTGCTATAGCCACCGTCAACTGCCGCCCGCGGCGTTTTTCCCAATCTCAGCTCTTCCCGGATCCTTTCAAAAATAAGTACATTGGCATCTATGGCCATACCTATAATCAGGATAATGCCTGCTATACCAGGCAGTGTTAAGGTGGCACCGAAAAATGCCAGCCCTGCTGCGATGAACATGATATTCAACAAAAGGGCCAAATCAGCCAGGATTCCTGCAAACCTATAGTAAAAGGCCATGAATAGAATAACAACCAGGCCCCCGATTATCATTGATTTGAGGCCTTTCTCAATGGAATCCTTTCCCAGGGAGGGACCTACTGTTCTCTCTTCAATGATTTTGACCGGTGCTGGCAGGGCGCCTGCCCTCAAGACAATGGCCAGGTCCCTGGCCTCATCCATGGTAAATCTACCTGTTATCTGGGCCCTTCCACCTGCAATTCTATCCTGTATGACTGGCGCACTATTCACCACATCATCAAGCACGATAGCCAATCTCTTCTTTATATTCGCCCCTGTAATCTGTTCAAAGAGTCTTGCCCCCCGGGAATCAAATGAAAGCGAGACATAGGGCTCATTGTATTGACTGTCTATCTGGACCCTGGCATCGGTCAAATACTCACCAGTTATCACAGCCCTCCTTTTCAAAAGAAAGGGGATCTTTTTTTGAGAACCAGGCTCTCCTGTTATCTGGTAAAGGATCTCATCTCCTGGCGGTATGTTTCCTCTCAATGCCTCTTCCAGACTATTATCCTCGTCTACGAGCTTAAACTCCAGGAGGGCGGTCTTTCCTATAATATCAATGGCCCTTTTGGGGTCCTTTATCCCCGGAAGTTGCACCAAGATCCGATCTCTGCCCTGTGGCCGGATATCTGGTTCGGCCACACCAAACTGGTCGATCCTGTTCGTTATTGTTTCTACTGCCTGGTCCACTGCCATCTTCTTGATATGCTGCTGGGCCTTCTGCGAGAGGACTAATTCAAATTCAAGATCACTCTTGCCAAATGATCCAGATTCTATGGCAAGGTCTGAAAAAACTTTTGTGACCATTTCCTCAGCGGCCTTCCTGTCCTCGCCCCTTATCAAGGTAAGCCCAATACTGTCCGGGCCACTTCTTTTTAATTCCTGATATCTGATCTTGGCCTTCCTGAGGCTGTATTTTATATCCTCAACCATCCTCTCGAGGTGGCTTTCTACAGCCTTCTGGGCTTGGACCTCCAGCACGAGATGCATACCACCTTTTAGATCAAGGCCAAGGTGAATCTTCTCCTCAGGCAGTATATTAGGCCACCAGGGGGGTAGCGTTTTGCTGATGGATGGGGTTAGATACACCAGTGATACGGCGATAAGAAAGAGAATAATGAATCCCCGCCACTGTAGGTTTTTCGACACTAGTTACTCCTTACGTTCCACTTTCTGTTTTTCCGATTACCCCTGCTATGGAGCCTCTTGAAACCTTTACCCTAACCTTTGGGGAGATTTCCATGGTGACTACATCGTCACTCAAACCGGTTATAAGACCGTGTAGACCCCCTGAGTTAACCACTCTATCCCCCTTTTTTAGGGTGGCAAGAACCTGCTTATGCTGTTTTGCCTTTCTTTGCTGGGGCCTGATCAAAAGAAAGTAAAAAATGGCAAATATAATGATCAAGGGTAAAAATGCACCCAGACCGCCTCCCTGTCCTCCGCCACCTCCGGTACCCATTGCGTAAACTAAATCAAACATTTGTCTTCCTCCATTTCTTTTTTGGATTTATAAAGATTCGGCTTCGCCTCTATAAAAATCATGGCTAAATTCAGCCAGTCTATCCTCTCTTATGGCCTGTCCTATCCCAGACATAAGCTTCGCATAATAATAGAGATTATGAATGGTATTCAACCTATAAGCCAGTATTTCCCTTGAGAGAAAAAGGTGCCTCAAATAGGCCCGCGAATAATTGGAGCACGTGTAACAACCACAACCCTCTTCGATGGGTGAACTATCATCTGTATACTGGGCATTTTTTATTATCAACTTTCCCTTATGGGTAAATAGCGTACCGTTTCTGGCATTGCGGGTAGGCATTACACAGTCAAACATATCCACACCCATCTTTACTGACGCAATTATGTCCTCCGTTGTTCCCACTCCCATGAGATACACTGGCTTTTCCTCTGGTAGAAATTTCCTCGTCAATCTGATGATATTCTCTCGGGTATGCGTATCTTCCCCAACAGATAAACCACCTAAGGCATAGCCGTCAAAGCCCATACTCACAAGGCCCCTGGCACTCATTTCTCTCAATTTGGGATAAATTCCGCCCTGAACAACACAGAAAAGGGCCTGCCCGTTATCTTTCCTTTCCTCCAGACATCGCCGGGCCCATTGCTCAGTAAGCTTTACAGAATCATGAACATAATCGGGGTCAGCACCAAAGGGTGCGCATTCATCTAAGGTCATGATAATATCTGCCCCAAGGGTCCTCTGGATTTCCATCACCGTTTCCGGGCCAAGAAAATGGGTTGAACCATCCAAATGGGACCGAAAGGTAACCCCGTCAGCTGATATAGTCCTGAGCTTTGAAAGACTGAGAGTCTGAAATCCTCCGCTATCGGTAAGTATAGGCCCTGACCAGTTCATAAAGCGGTGAAGGCCGCCGAGTTTCTCTATCAGTTCATGGCCTGGCCTCAGGTAAAGGTGATATGTATTTGCCAGGATTATTTCCACCCCTGCATCCTTGGCCTCCTCTGGTGATATTCCCTTGATTGCTCCTGCTGTTCCAACAGGCATAAATACAGGGGTTTCCAGCCTACCATGATCTGTTACTATCTCCCCAAGCCTGGCCTTGCTTGATTTACACCTTTTAATAACCCGGAATTCCACGGTCCTGATCCTCGTTCCCTCGTATCATTCACCTCTTTGATTCAGCTTATCAACATCGCATCGCCGTAACTATAAAACCTGTACCTGTTTTCTACCGCCCAGCAGTAGGCCTTCATGGTCAAATCAAGTCCAGCAAAGGCCGCTACCATAAAAAGAAGGGAGGAACGAGGCAAGTGAAAGTTTGTTATAAGGGCATCAACCACCTCAAAACGAAATCCAGGATAGATCAATAGATCAGTGGTTCCAGAATCGGTTACTACTTCCCCTTTTCTCCTGCCTATAGTCTCTAAGGCCCTGACGACTGTTGTTCCAACAGCAATAATCCTTCTTCCCTCGATTTTAGCCCTCTGAATGGTCCTGGCAGAACCAGGGCCAACCAGATATGACTCTTCCCCCAAGCGATGTTCTCTGATGTCCTTCACCCTCACAGGCCTGAAAGTATCATGCCCAACCAGGAGGGTTATCCTAACTATATCTACTCCCAGGGATTGAAGGGCCTTGAGCAGATCATGGCTAAAATGAAGACCAGCTGTAGGTGCAGCCACTGCTCCCCAAGAACGAGAGAATATGGTCTGATATCTTTCCCTGTCCGTATCTGATCGTGTATCGTTGCTGTCTCTTTTAATATAAGAGGGCAGGGGAAGGCAACCTCTTTTTTTCAGGACATAGCTAAGGCTATGTTTGCCTTCAAATCTGAGCTGAACCCTTCCATCTTCACCTGCACTTTCAACAATGCCTACCAGGCCATCAGGAAACAGCATCCTGCTTCCTATTTTTGGCCTCTTTGATGCCCTTACCAGACACCAGCGTATGTCCTGCCTGCGCTTAAGGGGCCTTACTGGATGCTCGAGAACCAGGATTTCTACCCGTCCTCCAGTTTCCTTTTTGCCATATAGTCTGGCTGGCACCACCTTGGCATCATTCACGACCAATAGGTCGCCTTGTCCAAGGAGCGAGGGAAGATCAAAAAAACAATGGTCGGCAATTTTCCCCGTAGCCCTTTCCACATGCAGAAGACGGGATCCATCCCTTTTCAGGGCCGGTTCTTGGGCGATTAATTCAGCAGGGAGGTCATAATCATAATCTTTCAGGCGATACATGAGGACTTAGTTCGCTCCGCTCATATTTGCAATAGTGGAGTAACGGAGAGATGGAACAATGGGTTAAAAAAGACCTTGGTCCGTCCATCCTTCCACCCTTCCTTTCCCGAACTTCTCAACCACACGAATAAATGGCTATGCAATATGTTGTAGGATTTCCGAGATACTAATTACCTAAAAATATACGTCAAAAGAAGACCAAAACTCATGGCCAGAAAACCAATTATCCTTAAATGAGTATCAGGGACCTTTTGGATCTGCCCTAACCACTTCTTCATCTTATCAGGAAATGCCAGATACGGTAATCCTTCAACAATAAAGACCAGACCAAGAAGGCAAAACAGTAATTTCATCCTTCAACACCAATCAAAGGGGCTGATATTCTGATAAAGGATAACGTGCTGAAAATCTTAACTTTACAGATCCCGTAATGATAGACTTATTTGAGAGATCTTTCAAGTCCCTATATTCTGTTAAGACCTGCCAAAATCGGTGGTAGGGTTCAGTATCCTGATTTTTTTCCTGTCATGTTCCCTATTTCTACCTTTATGATCACGGTATTTTTGATTTTGGCCTCTGTATAGTTGAATGACCTGCCTGCATAATGTTCCATGATGATATCAAGTATCCTGCGCTTTGATTCGGGATCATCGATAACCGAAGCCTTGCCAAAACCTATGACGCTCTGGTATTTCATGTCCCATTCACATGCCTTCTTGGCCCCCACTATCACATGATCAACATCAAACTCGAAGCAAACGTTATTGTTCTTCCTGAGTATGTCCAATTTCTTACCTTCACGAGCCGAGTGAAAATACAAGGTATTGTCCTTATACCCAAAGCAAAGAGGAACGACATAGGGACGGCTGTCTTCTGACAAAGCGAGTCGGCACACAGATGCTCGGTGGATGATTGATTCCATGGCCCTTCTATCAGTGATTTCCTTTTCTTTTTTTCTCATTTCATACCTGTGTGATAGGTTCAATGCTTACGGATTTGCTTTTTTGCCTAATGATTTCCATGTTGTACGCCTAGTCGCACCAACCGGGCGATTTCCGCACGCACGTTCTCCAGGCATTTCAAAAAGGAGGGGTCTGCAATTGCAAGCGCCCAGTTTAGGAGGCTCACCAGTTTAGTCGAATTGACCTCCTCGCCCTTTGCCTTTCTGAAAGGCTTTGGCTCCTGAGTACGGCTCACCACTACGGATCACCTCTGTCCCGAGGCGGGCCTCTATTTGTAGCCCCTCTTCAAGACTGCGTCCAAGGCCTTGGTAGACCGCCTTTCGATCATTACGCACACATATTTGTGGGAAAGCAGCAATCTGGTGGGCCAACTCCAACGCGCGCTGTAAGCTCTTTCCTCTTGGGACGACCTCATTTACCAGCCCGATTGCCAAAGCCTCCTGGGCACGGATAGGTCTTCCAGTGAGGATCAATTCCAAAGCCCTTCCAAGTCCGATGATCCGCGGCAAACGCTGCGTACCGCCATCTATGAGGGGAACGCCAAATCGACGTTCAAAACATCCGAAAACCGCTGTCTCATCTGCTATCCGTAGATCACACCAACACGCCATCTCGAAACCGCCGGCCAGACAGTATCCGGCAACCGCGGCAATAGTGGGTTTGCTCACAGACAATCGGGTAAAACCAAGAGGGCCGCTTTCTCCCGTTACCTCAGGCGCCAGTCCCTCAAGATCCTTCAAATCGGCCCCTGCACAAAACGTGTCATCCCCGCCGGTCAAAATGCCCACACCTGCCTCCTCGTCCTCCTCAAAGGCCTTCCAGGCATTTTTGAGGGCTTGTGCAGCTTGTCCGTTGATAGCGTTGCGTAGGTGCGGGCGATTAATCTTGATGATGTGGGCAGGTCCATCGTAAAGTATCAGTACTGGTTCCTCCATAATCTCCTCCTATGCTCGCGCATGATTATCCACTCACGAGTGGTGAACGCACATTCCATGTAGCAACCCGTTGACCGCCTAACCGCCGAGTTAAGGGGTCCCACAGTAAATAAGCGGATCGGCTGCATCCCAATTTCTTACAATTCCTTGACATGGGCAGCGTGCCAGAAGAAGCCGTGGGCCCACCGTGGCTTGCTCAGGGTGTCGATTGATTTGGATTCCTGTATTAACATAAAGTGTGCCTGGACAGGGGAGGGGTATTTATTCTGCCTTAACAAGCAATACCTGCCCGGGGAAAATAGTACTTCGAGGGGTCAGATTATTGATCCTGAGAAATTCCGAAAGGTTCATCCGGTGTTTTTGGGCAATCATGTAAGGTGAATCTCCTTTTAAGACCGTATACATCGTGGTTGTCATTTCTTCAAGAGTTGTTAAACCTTTAGGGATCATGAGAACCTGTCCTGCCCAGAGGGGGGTATGATCGAGTTGATTCGCGGACCGTATAGCCTTGGTGGTAGTTCCAAATCGATTGGCAATTGTCCAGAGCGAGTCCCCTTTTCGGACCTCGTACCTTATTAGTTCTTCCTTTACCTTTGAGTCAAAGACCGGTGAGGAGGCCTTCTCAAGAGACGCGTATCTCCTTCCGGTTGGGATCTTGAGTCTCCAGCCCGTCTTTATGTAGTGACTCCTTTTTAGCCCGTTTAGGGCCATGATTGACCTGACACTCGTTCTATATCTGCAGGCGATAACAGACAGAGAC
>Ga0209636_10002183_pt1 | contig 19888 bp, 28 predicted proteins | sample DeeMarSWOR152_54_FD_187464 | JGI IMG/M metagenome (GOLD analysis project Ga0209636, IMG submission 187464) | Marine sediment microbial communities from White Oak River estuary, North Carolina - WOR-1-52-54 (SPAdes) (version 2) | ecosystem: Environmental > Aquatic > Marine > Intertidal zone >... | reverse complement strand
CTCGTCACTGGAATGTCAAACTGCACTTCTGAGCGATTGTTCTTGCGGATCAGTGCTTCACCTTTACTGGCGTCACACCATTCGACTCTAACGACGTCCCCGAGCCTCAAATCCTTAATTTTAATGCCCAAGCTTCTTCTCAAACTCCTTGCGCTCTTTGCTATGAAGCCACGCGGAGTGAATGGCGGCTCCGCCGATGAAGCCAACAATAAGCGCGACCAGAACATTCCAAAATTCAATCATATCTAGAAGTTCATCCTCTATGCTATCTGAACCCAACTATAGGTTGTGCCCTCTTGCTTCAAACAGATGTAAGCGTGATCTGGAGTGCCAGGCGGCGGAAAAGTCGTGCCTTGCGTATAAATGATCTTACCCCGATATGCCGCCGAAGCAGGTGGCAAAGTATCGTCGCTGTCACGCCCAATTTTGAGGAACTTATCATCCAAAAGTGAAATGTCGCCAGCACGTGGAATTTTTGTTTCTCCCGTTGGATTCAGGTTAATATCGCCAGTCGGATTGAAAATTGCATCTCCAAACGGCGCAAATACCACATCACCTGCATATGGAACAAATTTCATGTTACCAGATAAAAGTCCGAATTCCATGCCTCCGTAAGTTGGAACGTTAACTACGATGTAACCGCAGTTTGAAAAATCATCGGAATACAGTGCGATGACTGGCATATTGTAGCTTGGATCGACTACAAGGATTTCACCAATTAGGAACATATACTTTGTGCCGCTGGAGTCTGTTGGTGAAAGTGCGGGATAATATACGGTGCCAAATAATTGAGTAACGACTTCAAGTTTTGTCGAATGCCCAGGTTCAAATTGTGCACATAACCCCCGAAATTTTCCAGTCATTTTTCGAGATCCGTCAAGCAACAAAAACTCTGAGTGGCTAAGAGGAATTCCAAGAGATGCCAATAGATGAACGATTTTGTCGTTTACCATTCTCAGCTCCTCACTAAGTCAAGCACTTCCGTTGACCCTGATCCCGCTTTGGCATTCGTAAGTGTGTACAGAAGAGCCGCACCATCATAGGCTTTCAATTCCTTTAACTCGCCGTCGTCGTCTACCCAAATACGCACTCTCGTGATCTGGTGGCCCTTAGGCGGCGCTGTTATAGTGCTGAGGGCTGCCCGGATGTGCTGCAGCTGCAGATGCTCACTAGGAATCTCAGACATTCATCTCCCTCCCGCTTTTGTCCGTGCCAGGCTCTCGAGCGTGACGCCTCCCGGTCGGAGACCATACAGATAATCCGCGAGCAAGGGCTTGTCTTTCCCCAGCTCCAGCGTAATCTCCAGCGTTTGATCTTCACCAGATACCAAGAATTCCGAGGGCAAAATACGAAAATCTGCGTCGACATTCTCGTTAGGAAGCGTCACATGAATCTTGTCTCCTGGTTGTAGCCGGTCTAAGCCATAGTCCAGGACCGTTGTTCCCGCAGTGATATGCTCGGCTGGATCCTTCAAGTAATCCAGAAGCGCCTTGGCTCTCAACTCACATTCATGATCGCTATGAAGCTCCTCATCGGTCTCAGCATATTCCCTAACGTCACTTGATGAAACCTGTTCGATATGTTCCCATCTGCCACCGCCAAAATGCATTCGATCCACAAGGGCCGTTCCATAGCTACCGGAATTCTGGTGAAAGTCTAACCGAACCTTCTTCACATTCTCCCAATCAAAACTGGCTCCCATACTCCAGGATTCTTGATTTCGCTCGCCTACCCCGAGCTCAGACGTTTCAAAATTGTCATATTCCTTGATGCTAAGCTCTCGGATGGCGGTATTCGAATTCTTGTCTTCCAACGTAACGGTTACGCGCTTGTCATGATTGTTGTCTTCTTGGAGCGTGAGAAACAGTTTGGGATACCGGTTGGAGTCCGCATACTTGTCTGCATCAAAGACGAACTCTATGCCCATGTAATACATATGCTGCGTGCATTGAGCTTTGACGCACTTGCTGCCCGTATGGACCGTTGAGGTTTCAATGTAGAGATTCGTATATCCTGTAACCGGCTGCCATTTCCCATCCGCATGCTGCAGATAATTGTTGGGCTTAGTGAGGTCCTCGGTCAACGAGTCGCTCCATGGCTGGCCATCCGTGTCTAGAGGATAGGGTTTCTCGGCGGCGCCTTTGACTTTAATCTTGTTTCGTATGCGATGGATGTCTTTGCTGTAGCGGCTGTACTCGAGTTTCTCGCTGAGGCTGATGGGGGATGTTTTGCTGTTTCTTGGGAAGAAGGCGAATTTCCCATCATATTCGACTCGGAAGTCGAACCCGATGACGCCGGATTTGTCTGCAGTTTCAGCGATATACTTCAAAATGCCGAAGACCGGGGTATCTTCATGTTTCAACAGCGTATAGGTCGTGTCGGTGTTTTCGATGAGCTCTGTTGTGCCTCTAACATGGCTAAGGGCGTTTTGGCTGACATCATTAAAATAGCATTTAGTCCCTTCCTTGACTCGCAGCGCAATCTTTCCGCTTTCGAAGTCTTCAATGCTGTTCCAATAGTTGATGGCCAGCGTGTTGTCGAGATAGATTTTGAAGCGGACTCCGCCATCTTCATGCATAACTTCAACTCGGATCTCATATTCTGTGTTGTCGAGAATGGTCACGGTTTGATTGTTGGCAAAGTGCGTGTTGGACGCAAGTTTTCGTCGATACAAGAAGATTCCAGGAAGTGAATGAGATGCGCTTCTCAGGCTCAAAAAATAATGGTTATCGGGATCCTGGAATCGGACGCAGACCCCAGCCTCCCAGGAATATTCTGTGATCTTGAATTTCGCCTTGAGAATGGTCTTTTTCGTGTTAGCACCTGTGGAACAATGATCGACAGTTGTAACTCCAGCGTCTCCATAGCACTGGTTGTTGTCGATGCCCCAGGTGCCGCTGTGAATCGTCCAGTCGTCCCCGAGTTGGCCACGGTTGAAATCATCTCCGAAATCACTCGTATAGATATCAATCAGATTCTTGACGATCGCTTCTCCTTTCATGTTTTCATAAGTCTTCGTCACTATTCTCCGGAAGAGCCTCTCACCCAAACATCTTCCTCTGATCCACATAAAGTGTCCAACTGGATTGGACTCGGGCGCAACCTCTTCAACACGGCCCGTCAAGTACAGGGGACAGTTAGTTCCTCGCCCGACACTGATTAAAGCATCATCTCCGACGCTGATCGGATTCGTGACCGTGTACTTCTTGTCAAAATTCGGCAAGAGGCACTCAAAGTCTGACACCTCCTTCGTGCAGCCCAGGTGCATCGACAGCACGAGAAGGTCACCTAGAGGCGGCGTAACCGACCCAAAAACGGCTTCGACAACAGGAAGGGCCACACTCATTCAATACCACGTCTCAAAAGATCTCGTTCCTCGCCTGCACGTCTGATACTACGAGTATAGCGTGGGCTCTCGGCTGCCGCTGCATTATACTCCTTAACAGCTGAGGTTGCAGCACGAGTCTGCATGGCCAAGGCGGCCATAGCTGCGGCTGCCACAATTATTGCGCCAGCACCAAACGTCAACAAAGTGATTTTGGCAGCGAGCGAAGCGTTATAGGCCCACGTAACTGCGGTTGCCACTATCTCACTTGATCGGAGAATGTCGATTACACGAATGACAGCGCTTATCGCAGTGATGGACATACCCATCGTCCGCATAGCACTGGCTGAGGCCTCATCTAGGATGCCAAATTGTTCGCCAAGACGAGCGATCGCAGAAACTCCGGTGCCCAATGTTGTGAGGTCTCGGGATACCTCTTTGAAGCTGCCAGACATGGATTCCGCAGAAGCCTTGACATTCGTGCCCATTCTAGCAGCGTCGCTACTTATCCTGTAGAACTCTTCGCTTGCCTCATTGTAGCAGGCCACAGTTATGGCGACTTCTTGAAAACTCAATGAGAAGCCTCCCTTACGGCCTGATCAATAGCTCGATTGACAGCATTCACCAGGCTCTGCAGCCGCAATTCTACCGCTCGACTGAGGAATCGGACAGCCCTCATGAAACGGGTGCCAAACTCCACATAGCGAGCGTAGTGAGCGGAAGCACCGAGTTTCAGGATCCACCCTTCTATCAAAGCGTATATTGTGCTTCGCAGATAGCCTGTGCGAACGGGACAGAGATACTCCGCGACCGTCTTAATCGCCTCTCCTTCGAAGGCCAAGGCATAGTGAACCTTCTCGTTCATAGCAACGTCTAGATGTCTCAGTCTTGCCTGGAGCTCGCGTAATCCATTGATCGCAACATTCAATTCTGCAAATGGCATCCAGTTTCCCTCTTTAGATCTTGGCTCGATGTGGGCTCTGGTGCCGAGCCTTCTCTACCTCCTCCATGGTTTGGCGATCAATCTCATCGATGATCACCAGAAATTCTTCAATGGCCTTAGCGGGCTGACGCTCAAGCTCATCCAGGGTCCAGCCAAACTCCTTGCACAAGCGGAATCTGGTGACAGCTGGATGGGGAGTTTCACGCTTCATCGCCCGGATGAGTTTTTTCGCTCTTCTCTTGTCAGACCACAGACACGGTTTGCCGCCTTACTGAGCAGTTCACCGAGAGCCACCGGGACTCCGTCGTCTTCGTTTAGAAGCTTCTCAAGAGTTATCGGCTTCTTTTCTGGCTGCTCTTTCAATGCTGCGATGATTGTCTCAGCTTGAATGGCAACGTAGTCGCTGCGGATCACCCGCCCGGTCACAGGATGATATTTCGTATGTTTCTGGATGATTCTAGAACGCTTGGCCCAGGTAATCTCTTCAAACAAATATTGCCCTGCGTACTCCCTGCCGAATCGATCATCCACTTTAAGTTCTTCTCTCTGCACTTTGAATCCTCTCCATAACCTTGAGGCGGTTCTCAATCGCGGTCTGAACGTCCGCTAACAGGATCTCCTGCATAGGTTCCGGAAGGCTGAGTATTCTATCGCAGATGCGCTTCCCCAGCTTCCTCCATTTCCGTTCAAGTGTGGACCTACTCATCATCTCAACCACTTCCTATGATCACGATGGTGAAGGCGAAGCTCTCAACACCCGATATGTCCGTGTCAACCGTGAGCACGAAGACTACCGGCTTCGAACCGTCTAGCGGGATTTCTTCGCCATCATAGTCCCACGAGAAATGTATGAACGAGGAAGCAATGGCAGGGCTCCAATCCTCCGTATGCATTGTCAGCGTGACGGGCACGTTGCTATCATTCTTGATGTAGACCGAGACGTTCTTCTCTTCCCCGGGCTCGACCATACCCCACGCGATCTCGGTCACTGGGACTGTGCAATCCGGGTCCGTGTAGACGCCGATCCCGATGGTCTTCACAGTAGCTGAAGCTGGGATGCGCCGCGTCCACTGCATAACCGCGAAAGTCAAGACGGAACCCGCGAGGAAGGCCAGGGCAGCCACGACCACGATGATCTGGGCAGATGTATGTTTCATTTCAATAACCTCAGAGGATGGTCACACTCTTCGCTGTGAACGGCGCCTTCAACGCTATCAGGTCCTCGATACGTGTCGGCGTGTTGACTTGGTCCCACTTGCAGTTGCTGAACGTTACTTTGTGGGTGCCTCCCAAGCCGAATTCAAGGTTGAACTGGGTGTCGTTGATCACATCGTCAAACTCATCCTTAGTTTCGAATTCGAAGATGACTTCACCAGAGAGGTTACGATGTCTCTCCGTCAGATACTTCAACAGATGCCCATTCGTGCTTCTGATGACCGGGACCCGTTTCAGGTTGTTAGCGATGACAAATTTGAAATCCGAGGCACGCTCCAAGGTGGCGCCGCCCTTTTTCACATAGCTTTCGTCGACGCCCACCACTCCAGACGGACCGTCATAGGAGGACCCTACCTTTGCGGTTCCAACAGCAAGGTCCTGGCCAATTAGTTCAGCTGTTGCTTTGAGGATGATGCTCTCCACAGACAACTCCACGGTTATTTTATCCATCCGGCAGCCTTTGTGCAAGAGGCTGATGACGCTAGTTCCCTTCTCGTAGAAAGCTTCCACGCTGAGCGAGTCCAACGAGGTAACATAGTCCAGGAAGCCTACGTTTGGTGGATAGTAGTCGATTTTTAGAGCGACCTTTCTGAGGCCTTTTCTGATGAGCTGTAGGTCTCTGGATCCTATTCCTCGTACTTTGATGTTGCTTGGGTCAAGCCCGGGGTCTACGTTTTCAACGGTCCCTAATCCTATCATATCTGGTGAAGCTGGGGTCTCACCGTAGTTTGTCTCTTCGATGTAGTAGACTTCTGCTTCATGGGCGCCATATGGCCAACTCACGTTTTCTCAGCTCCAATCATTTCATGATGTTCCTCCAAAACGATGCGTAACCACAAACCAAGTGATCGCCCACCAAGGCGGCTTGAACTTGGGATCGTCACTTTCAGCGGGCGCAAGCAAATCTGCATAGTCCAGATTGCCGCCGGGAGATTTACAGTTGGACCTGATGATGGTCTCTATTTGTCGGCGGAGTTTCCACCGCATCTTCTTCCCAGTTATGCCCGTCTTGTCGATAGCCCAGCCGGTGACCCGATAAACATCCAGATACAGAACCTTGCTGGCGCCAATAGCCAACTGTCGAACCTTACTCCGACCTGGGTCCAGATCAATCGTGACCTGCGTATCATAATTTTTGAAGGCTTCCGCGTTGAACCCTTCTTGACTGACATGGCAAGTCGCAGGTGTGGTGTTATCGTCTTTTGTGAGAGAGATGTTGTCTTTGATCAATTTGAGAAGCGTAGTTTTCGGGTCTTCTACGTTCACGTTATCACCCGTCTGCACAGAGCGGTGCGATACTCCAAATTGCCACGGAAAAAGAATGGTTCTGGAGGCAGAATCTCCCACTCGACCCCCTGCCAAACGAGCCGATCCTTCTGCTGAATGTCTGCAGTTACAAAAAGACGGATGTAATCAGCCACAGAATAACCCGGTTCAAAGACTATTTCCTCCACTCGAGCTGGCTGCACAATGGCTGTAATGTCCTCCGTTGTCCATGTTATAGCCAAGTCACCGGTATCAGGATCTGCGGCGCCTTCCTGTCTTTTCTTCCAGGTAACCATCACGCCTTCCTGGTTCAGAATCTGGGGAAAATAACCCATGTTACGCCCTCCCGACATATGGCTGCCGTAACTTGCTCAGGATCCTCTCGAGCTCGCGATAGAGCGTCTCCGCCTTTCCGCCCAGCGAAGGTCCTGATTCAGCGACTCTGAGGGATCCGATGCTATAGCTTAAGCCAGAAGCGGCTCCACCGCTGATATAAACCAAGCAATAGATGGCAGCCAGGTTTTTGATAGCAGCTGCCTCGGCCTGCGAGCAATCCGTATAGTCGATACTGACGCCGGTCTCTTCCTCAATCGCAGCTTCAGCATCCTTGATGAAATCCGTTACCTTTGCATCCTCAATATCCGTCGAGGAGAGCTTAACTCGATCCCGCACAAGATCTGGCGTGACAGTTACCAAACGGTCTGGCCCCGCTAAAGTACGTATAATTTCTGCAAAGAAGCCTAAATAAGGAATTTGGCGGAAAAAGATAAGCTAGAAAAGATCCTTTAGTAAAAATACGCTGGAATCTAGCATATCAACATAAACATCGCGCATGCATGTGTTTTATTGTTAGATGAAAAAGGCATAACCTCGCAACGAGAATGAGAAAAAACACAAGATACCTAATCAAACATAGTCTTGCAAGTCTTTTAAACATGGATACCCTATAATTAGTTATGGAAACCAACGTCATCTACTGTGGCGATAATACCGAGGTTCTGCGCAGACACATCCCAGACAATTCTATTGATTTGATTTATGCCGATCCACCCTTCTTCTCAAATAGGCAATATGAAATTCTTTGGGGCGATGGTTATGAGCTTCGTGCCTTTGAGGATCGATGGAAAGGCGGCATAAACAATTACATCGCATGGATGAAACCTAAGATTGCCGAGTGTCGTAGGGTACTGAAGGAAACAGGGTCTATCTATCTTCACTGTGACTATCATGCCTCTCATAGATTGAGAGAATTGATGGATGGAATCTTCGGAGAAGATAACTTCAGAAACGAAATTATCTGGTACTACCGCCGATGGCCTGCAGGTCGTGAACAATTTCAGCGAAATCACGACAACATCTACTTCTACACCAAATCTAGCGAAGGAATCCACACTTTCAACCCTCAATATGTTGAGCCGACCCCAGAGACATTGAAACGATGGGGTAAACAGAAGCAACGAGTGACTTTTGATAAAAAGGGAAAGCGAAAACCTACCATAGAGCTGAAAGAAAAATCGAAAGGTGTGCTTATGCCCGATGTTTGGGAAATCTCCATTATCGCTCCTTCTGCAAAAGAACGGTTAGGTTACCCAACGCAGAAACCAGAGGCACTTTTGGAACGAATTATCAACGCCTCATCAAACTCCATGGATATTGTTCTTGACCCATTTTGTGGCTGTGGAACAACAATTGCTGTGGCTCACAAGCTAGGGAGAAGGTGGATAGGTATTGACGTTTCGCCAACAGCTTGCAAGCTTATGGCAAAGAGAATGAGAAATATTGGACTTGCTCAGGTGAAAACAATCGGGTTACCTAGAACTGTCGAGGAATTAAAGGCTTTACAACCTTTTGAGTTTCAAAATTGGGTTTTTGAAAAACTTCACGGTCGGGTTAATCCCAGAAAAGTTGGCGATATGGGTATTGATGGTTGGGTTGAGCTTGATGTTCCTACTCAGGTGAAACAATCCGAGAAGGTCGGTCGTAACGTTATTGACAAATTTGAAACTGCAATCAGAAGATATGGAAAGAAAAAAGGTGTTATCGTTGCGTTTAGCTTCACCAGAGACGCATATGATGAAGTCGCAAGAGTCAAACTACTAAATGAAATGAGTAGGCTTGAAATCAAACTAAAGACGGTTGAGGAGATTCTGAAAACAACATAGTCTAGCACATTAATTAGGTTGAAAGACTTAACAGAATCTCCAAATATTTATGAAAGAAACTTCTATTCTTGTTGAAAAGCACAGATGTACAGTGAAAATAGTTGGTTGCGATTTCTTGTAGTCATCTATAGCGTAGCATTCTGTTTTCTTCTTGTAGCTGCTTTCGCCACTGCTTATGTGCTGTCACATCCGGAGCTGGGGCTGCAGGAAACAAATCCCATTGTACGTGATTACGTATCAAAATATGGACTCGAACTGGGTCTTCTGCTAGTCAATCTTTATAATTTTGGAATAGTTATCTTTTCATGGTTTTTATTCGCATCTTATCTTGTACTTAGGAGAAAACGTAGGTGGAAAATGACCTTTGCAGACTCGCTTGTATATGCAGCGATGTCGGCTTATGGAATGTACATGCTCATATCGTGGCTTTTGAACGCGGCTAACGATGTTGCTTGGCTCCTCTTTCGTTCAAATCCTCATATCATTAGCGTCGTATGGGAATCATGGGATAGCCTCTTCGGCTACTTGACACTAGCAGTTTTCTTGGTTCTTTTTTCTATCGTTCATTACTCGATGAGAAGAAGCAAGCGAGAAACACGCATGTAAAAAAGGAGATGTTTGCGCCGCCTCTTTCAGCGGCTATTCAAGATGGTTTATCCTATGTTGCTGGCTACTCTGAGGTGGCTAATGTCGCACGTTGATGCTTCCAGATTTCTATGCCAATCGGAATAAATGCCACTGCAAAGCTAATTAATAGCTCCCAGAATGGCTGCGGGAATGGTGCCGTCGCCCCATAGTATGTTGCGATTCCATTCACTGCAATAGTCATGCCTGTGACGAACGTAAATACCACTCCGAACAGGATCACCGCAACCAGTATGCCAAGCGTCAAGCGCTCCATCAAGCTGATAGATTCTTCACCGTTTCGATGTTCCCAGACCACAATAGCCACCGGAATAAATCCTACTGAAAAACTTAGTAGCAGTTCCCACCAAGGCTGTGGAAACGGAGCCACTGCATCCTCACTGCTATAGAATAATGCGATGTTATTCACCGCGGTGGTTAAGCCTGTACCAAATGTCATGGTTACGCCAAACAGGATTAATCCGACGACTATACCCAGTGTCAGTCGCGACATGAAACTAACTTTCATAACTGGCTTCTCACCTCCTCTCCCACCCACTACCGCCCTCTTCATCGTTTTCTAAGATGAGCATGATGCCAGACAACTCCTTCACGACTCAACCAGCTCCGTCTCACCTTTCTCAATCATTTCCAGATTGAACAGATCGCGCAGAATAGCCCGCATCTCGAGTGGCTTGACAACTTTCAGTTCAACCAACTTAACCAGTTGCGGTGCGAGGGCCACAAGCTGCTCGATATCCGGTTCGGCAGGAGGACCCCAATTCAGTCTCACAGCGGCCTTCACAGGGTTCAAGCTTGAGTCCTTCGACACAATGACTTTCCGCCACAACATCTCCAGGTCCCGCTTGATGAACCGCTGAATGGGGTAGATCAGGCGATCTGCGATGTCAATAGCCGCTGTTGCGCTGGCCTCGGTAAAGCCAGGCGTCGTGAAGAGCTTCGGAAGCGGAGTCTGCCCGCCAAGGCAAAACTGATTCCACAAATAGTCTACAAACGCTTCAAAACGCGCCCGAGGCTCCATGGGCGGACTCTTGATGTCAACTTTTCCACCGCCGGTGACGATGCGACCCCCATACTTCGGTGAGGCTTGTAATTCAGCTTCGATAGATTTAGCTAGTTTTTTGTTCTCAGCAATCCAGACCTCAATCGGACCCGCAAACTTCTCGAAAATCTCGATGAGATCCAGATCCAGTTTGGCTTTGATTTCCAGGAAGCTGGGACGAGTTCGTGTCTCATACTTTTTCGTGTACTCGTTGAGTTCCTGCCAGCTGTATTTTTCTAGGAGTACACGGACTATTCCGCAGCCCCAGCCACTGGCATCGATAGGATTCCAGCGGAAATGCAGCAGGTTTTCAGGCGGAATCAGTTTGCCGCCATATGTTGAGGTCTGCTTATAGCCCAGCTTCAGCTTCTTGCTTTTGGTGTAGTCGGTTTCTTCGAAGCGTAGATACTCATTTGTGAAGACCTCGTCGAATGTGAGGATAGGGACTCGCATGACTTGTTTGACCTTGTCGGGCGTGAAGAGCTGCCAGATTCCATTGCCAGCGTCCACTATTTCCCTGGCCGTCACCTGGAGCATTGTATCAATGTTGTTAGTTAAGTTGAAGTCGTCAACGATCTTTTTCGCGTCCCCTGCATGCTCATATTTCTCTTCTGCCGCACAGCTGGTGTAGAAGCCCATCCCAACTGCTTGCATGGATAAGACGTCAATGAAGTCTCGGAGGGCCACATCTTTGAAGTAAGCGTTGATCTGTTTTTCAAAGCTGACTGGCTTCGGCTTCTCTCCTTGACCCACTCTGGTAGGCTTTAGAGCAATGGCATAGGTTCCACCCCTCAGCACGCTAAAGGCTGCCGACATACGTTTAAGGACAGAACTCATCGTTCACCCTCAGCGACCAACCCAGCCAAAAACTGCTGGCCTTTCCAAGTAATCTGGTAAGGATCCGTGTGATCAAGTCCAGCTTTCCGAATCCGCTTGGTCTTCTTCAGCCAGTTGAACGTGCTGTCAAACCGGGCTGGACTGCCACAACTTTGAATGACCCGCTTGAGAAGATTCACTCTGCGAACGGGTCCCCTCTCAAGCTCGGTGAGTATGACTTTCGCAAGTTTGAGCTTTTCTTCGAATTTATCCATCTACTTCACGTTTTGAATCTGATAAATCCCAAAAAAATGGGTGGGATGTTGAGCGTTGATGTTACCTCAGGGGTAACTAGCTGGTGGCGCACTTACGAATGGCTTTTGCAAAGGCCAATTCCATGACGAAACGCATTGTGAGAACTGCACCTTCAAGGCCCTCAATCGGATCATCGTATTCCTCGATCTGGATGTCTTGTCGAAGCCCGAAGACTTCGCCTTTTATCCGTGTGAAGACCAAGGGATTGTTTCCGCAGACGCTGGTGCTGAAGCAGGGAATAGTGCCATAGAAGTTGCCGATGACACCTTGCTCAGCGAGTCTACCGACTCTACCAAGCATATTGATGTCTACGAATTTGTCAAGGACCATCAGAGAGGTTTCCTCGGTAGGATTTAGCAGCACAATGTCTGGGTTGAAGCCTGCAGCTCGGTTGGTGCCGATGGCCTTCACAATGGTCTTGTAGAGGTCGGTGTCGAAGGTTTGTGTCCCGTAGGCATCGCTGGCCAGTTCAGTGCAGACCTCAGATGCGACGTGCTTGTACATGGCGGCTCCGGCGACAGTGGTGGCCTCCTGGACGGCATTCCAGTTGTTGTCTTTGATCCATGTTTTCTTGATGCCCAAGACCAGCGTGTGTAGGCCTCGGTCTTCGCTGCAGTCGAGTTTGACAGAGCCGAATTTTCCACCTGCATAACGTTTCTTTGAGCCTGCCGTTCCGTGAAACACCATGAAGTCATCTTCAGTGATTGTGGGAACCGGCACTATAGGCACATCCATTTCGGCCAGCTTGACCCAGTCCTTCCATTGCTTGTTGTGTTCAGCTCCATGAAGCACGTCGGCGAGGACCTTCTGCTGCGCCAGAGCAGCATCGACGTTCACAATCTCGGTCATGCGGACCTTCCAGAGATCCAGCGGACACCTGATCTCAGAATTCGGTAGGCGCCCCAGAAATCTTGGATGAGTCCCCGCAGGAGGACCCACGATAGGATCCACCAAGGCTCCAAAGTCCCACGCATCAAAGTGCTCCACCTTCTCAGTCAGCTTCGCCATCTCAGCTTCAGTCTCAGGATTGAACAAGCATGACTTATCAACTATAGTTGGCATACCTGATCACCTACGAGGTCTTCGCAGTGCCACGCGACTGATAGACTTCCACTGCGATGATGTCGGCGTCAGCGGTGCTCGCTAACAAGGCCTTGGCAAACGCTGCAAGCATTTTCTGAAGTAGAGCTGCGTTAATTGTGCCTGTTATATCGAGTTTGACAGCTCTTCCCGCGACGTTCGTAGTTACCAGGGCGTCACTGATCGCTATGTTTACACTGTTTCCATTGACCTTCAGTTTCGCTTGACCAGCTTTGACGACGTTAACCTTGTCTCCCGCAGCATCAGCAGCTTTGCCACTGGCAAGCTTAGGTCCCACAACCACCCCGAAGACTTTCGGATCATCCGGAGTCGTTGTAGTCGTTACCGTAACAGGATCAGTTGCAGTTGGACCCACTGTCACGATGACTGGAGACCACAAATCTATGGCTCCGCCTGCCTTGGCAGAGACGACAACAGCGTCAGTTCCGATTGGACCTTCCACAATGCTAGGTAAACTTTCACTCAATAACCATCACCTTTTCATTCCGATTTACTTCCGCACTGAGCAGCGGTCGCCCTCAATCTCTCAACGTGTGAGTGTGACGTAAACTCTTCAAGTAAGGACTCCAGCTCCTCCGCAGCCTTGACGGATTCCGACGTCGGAACAAAAACGGTGCCGACAACACTGAGAGGATCCCCGCAGCGAGGACACTGCTTCTTGCCGCCTGGACGTGGAATGTACGGCATCTGCAGTTCGCAGGTTGGGCAGAGAAAAACCAGGTCCTGGGACAAGGGCGCGCTCCCTTCTAACGCTGCTCCTGTGGTGCTTCCTCGGGTTTGGCTGGCTTCTCCGCAGGAGTTTTCATAGCTTCGCTTCTTTGCTCAGCTAATTTTGTGACCTTCCGGAGGTTCCGTTTGAGCTTGTTGATCTCTTTGAACTGACCCTTAACAATGAACGCGAGCTCATCCAACAGCTTCATGAGTCTGCTGTCCAGTCGTCCAGGATCGCTCAATAGACCGCGGCTCTGCATCTCAGCCCGGACTCGCTTGATCTCGGCTAAGAGCTCATCGATGCGCATCATGCTTCCGCCTCCTTATGTTTCTGCTCAAGCAGATCCAGGATTCCGTTTACCTGGAGGGCTGGTGTGAATCTGCGTTTGTCCTTCAGGACGTCGTAGATCTCTTTCTCGGTCAGAATGATTGGTGACTCTGTTGATTCAACAGGTTTGACAGCTGCGATTACACGCTCAGTCTTCGATTCTCCCTGAGTGATCTTGTCTGCCAAGGCGCCTTCTAACGCCTCCATCTCAGCTGCAATGACGTCGATCTGACTCTGAATGTTGGCTCGTTGTTCGTCTGATAATGGTTCCGGCGGTTCTGGTGTGGGCCAAAGCTGATTCTCCAAGTCTTGCCGTTGTTTGCTTAGGTCGCCGATGCGCGCCTTTATCTCCTCAGCTGTCATCTGCTCGGTCTTGGTTTTCTGGCCGCGCTCGGGCAACAGCTTGTAGACGTCTTCGCCTATCCACGCGAGAAGCTGGTCCATCTGCTCTTCAGTGAGGCCAAAATGATCTATGAAGCGTTCCCGGTCAGTCTTAGGCGTGCCTTCCTTCGGTGGTTTCTCGGGCGGCTCTTCAGGCGGAGATTCTCCAGGGTCTTGTTCGGTCTTCTTGACTTGCTGAGTTGCAACACTGGGAGGCGGGAGTGTGGCAGCTGGGGGCTGCGTAGGAGCTGGTGGAGTCGTGGGTTTAGTCTGAATGAGGGTGTCGAGTTTGGCGTTGAGCTCCGTGATGCTCGTAGTAACAATCTGGCGCAGTTCTGCCATGCCTTGTTCTAGGGCTGTGACGCGGTCTTCGACGCTGGGCATTGCGACTCCAGCGACGGGAGCCGTGGCTGTTGGCTCCGGGACCTGCTCAGTCTTCTCTTTTTCTGACATTTGGTTAGCTCCATCCCTTTCTGAAGAGGAGGGAGATCCCTCGCTCTCTAGGTGACGAGTTCGATAACTGTTCCAAATCTTGACGTAGGTCCCTGGGCTGGATGGGATGCCCGTCTTGTGCAGCAAACAGAAGCCGTTTAGGATCATGCCCTCACAGAGACCAGGATTAGACGCTGGAACATGGCGACAGATCACGTTGACGCTGACACGGTTGATGTCGCCCTTTTGTATGATCTCCTGGACTTTGGGCTCTTCAACACCAGCTACGTATTCGAGACGGGTTTCAACTTCTTCCGCATCTAAAACGATGTTTTCAGGATAAGGCAGCCAGCGGGGCTCTCCAACATCCCAGCTGTGCTCGAAAAGCTCGATCGGTCCACCGATTAAACTGCGCGCGCCACGAATCACCTCATCTCGCGTGTAGATATCGCCCTTCCTCGTTTGGCCGGCAACAACAGCACTACCAAAGATAACCACACGGCCAGGCTTCATGTAATAGCGAGCTGGCATGCTCCACGGGAAAATCTTGGCGTTAGGGTCCGCTTTCTCTGTTAGAACATGCAAATGGAAACTCTCGGTCTTCTCCGCAGCCTCAAAGGATCCATCATGCTCTTTGCAGTGATTACGTGCTGCCTCTTCACTCCAAGCATCCTTGGGATATCGATAGGCCTGCTCAACCGAACCGTCTCCATCCTTGGGCTTCCCAAAAATGACCCGGTATGTTTTATCGTTGTGCTCTCGTTCGTCACTGCCCACTATCTCTAACTCTGCCGGGTCTCGCAAACGACAAGCATGCTCATTCGGATAAGGCAACGATCTGGACCAGACCTGTCAAGTTTAGGTCCTGACCGGAAAAATAGCATCAGACAGGTTAGACCGGATTTTGCAGCCCGGTTGGTTGCTGAAGCTACTTTCCCGGTCTAACCACTAAAAAAATACTTATAATAGTTAATATGCTTTACGCATCACAAGAGACAATATGCGCGTGCAGAGAATATTCGAAACTCGGTTGGCAACAACTGGCATAAGCATATAGACAGAATACTTCCTGAGAATACTCATCAGACGCCAAGTGACAGCGTCTTCGAAATTAGAAACTCGATAAAAAAGGGGGGACTAAAGGTGGCTAGTCTCTATCCAACTCTACATAGATCTTTTGGTATTTCGGAAAGTCTTGGTGTACTTTCTCCCGAATTGTCATAGGATCCAATGGGAACAATTGTTCCTTAACTACCACGGTGACTTCCTTCAGGGGTTTAGGAACTTCACGTACGAGTTTCGTTGCGACTTTGACACCAAATGACGTTAGTGTCGTAGTCACCGAAGCTTCCTTGGGACCCTTTCCCCACTTCTTATAAGAGAGTGAAACGATACTCTTCTTTTCCAGTCGCTTCAAGTCGGCATCCAAGTTCTTGGGAATGGGGCCACGAGGTGCCGCTTCAAACTCATCGTGGGGGAAAGTATCTCCCAATCCTTGCTTTTCCATTTCTTTCCATTGATAGAAAAGCATCTTGTTAATCTGATATTTGAATTGCACATACCCTTTCTTAAATGGGCCAGGTTTTGCGAGAAGCATCAACAAGAGACAGACATCTCTAGGTTCTAGATCGTATTCTTCTGCCAGCATCCTAACTTCCGCTTTAGCTACTTCCGAAGGATACACTCGAACATTCCCAGTCTTTGTGTTCCTAATTGCAGGGACATTCCTCAGATGAATAGTCCTCCCTCGCCAATTGACCGACTCCATCTCAATTGTAGTTTCGATCCATATGCTTTCCACTTTTCTCACCTTCTTACAGTCCATATTTCTTTCTTTCTTTTCTACTTTTCACCCTAATTTTATGCATTTTCGCTTTGCGTATCCCTATTATCACGACTTTACCATTCTCCCGGCGACAGTTTGCGGCCCAACGCGCGCCTTCCACGACAGGGATCTCCTGCCATTTTTTCTTACGGGGTGGAGGAGGTCGGTTGGGACCGGGATTTTTCATCATTTCTCTACGAATTTGCTCAATGATCGTCGGATGAACCTTCGATTTGGCGAAGACACGAGGGTCGATTACAACATCTTCCATCTAGGAAACGTCCACAAGAGTAATCTGAAGCATCCTTTTTTATGCTTTGCTACCCAGTGTTCATCCAAAAACGATCTGCTGTTGGGTGTATTACGTTTTCAGATTACATACGTTTATTACATACGTATCTTCCCTTAAAAAGTTTCTTCCCTTTTCGGCTTTTCTTTCTTGTGAATCCCAAATGTGAATTTCAGAGATATTTAAGCGTTACGGAAATATGTTCTATTAGTCGACGATACTTTTTCAAACTTCTAAACTTGTTCAAATCTTATTCCTGCAACTTTCAAAGTTGTTGATATCTTGTTCTAATCGAAGCAACTTATATGTGTGTTCTTTGGTTGTATATCACAAAAAAGATGATGGAAATGTCTTCAAAATATGGAAGTCTCTTCACGATGTTGGCATTTGCGCTAATATTTGTAGTTGTCCTCTCTGCAATATCTAATATATTCTTAAATCCTCGCTCCGTAGTCGAAGTCACCGATTGCACATTGACCTCTGATACAGTGAATAGCGGTGGACAGACATCGATCACCATTACTTTGAAAAGTGATGATGATGAAAATGCACATTTGATAAGGATTGAATTTTCCTCTCATCATCTGATGAGGTTCCTACTCGGTTCCGGGGAACTTCCGAGGGAAGATGACATATGGTATTATGAAGAGACTCTTAACGCCAAGGCTACTCATACTCAGCTAATTAATGTTAGACCCACGTTAGAACCGGGGATTTCAAAACTCTCCTATAGAATTACTGTTATCTTCTTCATGGACAATGAACAATTCTACAATAAAAATCTCGACCTTACTGTTCAACTACCATAGGAGTTGAAAACGTGGGAGACCGAGCGCTACTTTTCAAGGGAATCCTGTGGCTTTCGTTAGCTCCGAGTCTTGTTGCAATATTTGCTCTTGTCTCCTTTCGTCTACTTCCTTTGTTCAGAATCTTCGTACTACCGCCCACGACAGTTATTCCGATTATTCTCTACACCCTTGTGATTTACATACTTCTCCTATCTCTGAAAGTTCCCTATTCAGACCTGGATACTTTAGATAGAGTTGTGATACCACAGGCACCAAAGGAAATAAGCAATTTGCTCAAAAAAACAACCAGAGGCACAAACCATCTGATCAATGTAGAACTAATCTCTGTCTTGGGAAAGAAACCGCTGATCCAATCTAGGATAGTGGAACGAACGCAAAAGAGACGTATCAAACTAAGTTCAACACAAATAATAGATTATCTCTCAAAATTAGTAACAAGAAGTATCATTCACTCCAAAAAGGGAGTATACGAGAGAGAATACTCTCTTACAAAGAAAGGGAAATGGTGTTACGAAGCCGTCAGAGAATGTTTCCCAAAAAGACACTTTTGGTTCATAATCAGGCACTATCTCGGTGTTAGAAAGCTGCCATCATTTCCAAAGGTAATTGAAGATTAGTCTAGTTATAGGCGTGCATTATTATCGATCGAATCACGTTTATCCCATACCTCCATTTGTATTACGCCTAGCAAACAGATGTAAGTGTGTGGTGAAGTTGCCTATTGCATATGCTACTTTCGCACATAAAGAAGAAGCGGAGTTTCTACTCTTATTCCAACATTCGGGGGTTCAAATTTTGACATTGCTTGCGATATATAAGCGGCGAATTGTTCTTCAGTAAGAGAAAGCTCTGCAAATCCTTTTTGCACCTTAATCCCTATTGTGAGATTGCCTAGTTGCCACAGAAGCTTAATGCTTGGATAATGAACTACATTCAGCAGAAAAGCACCAGCCAATCCATCAAGTACATTATCGATGCTAGCTTTTCTATGATGAAGTGAATATTCATGTTTTACTTTGTTGTAGGCGTCCCACCATTGTGGTCGCTGGTAATTTAAAGAAAAACTTGCAAATGGATGTAATTCCTTGTCGCCAACCAACTCAAGTTTAGCTATCAACTTGCCACCATTGTTTGAAGATAGGTTGTAAACAGTTTCATATACGCAAAAAGCGTCAACAATATCTGCAATGGCACGAACCCTTTTGGCTGGCGCGCTTCGTCTCTTTTCATAAGCTCTCGGACGAAAGTATTTTGCCATCTCTTTAAAAGCAGAATCGACATACCCCCCAATCTGAAGCAACAAGCCAGTGAGTTTCGGTGAATAGATTTTCTTGTTTGATGGGCAGTAAGGAGCAAATTCTAGAAATCTGAGAAAATCTGACTCAATCGACGTATAATTATTCCAGAAGAAACCGTTCTCGAAAGTCGGCTTAAGTGGCATTTTAGATATTTCCCAATATTTAATGTCTGCTGTAGTAGAGTTAAATTTTTATGTGCAAATTGGCGCGCGCGTTATAGCCCCTATCTAGTGGGTTCTTCTTTAGTTGAGCCGCGGTTATCATGAGCCCAGTTGGTTAAGGCCCATTTTAGCCCTCGTTTCTCTGCCAGCTCCTTGGCAATGTGGCGGTCTAGTCGTTTGTTCATGCGGCGGATACGCTGGGTGACGTTCCAGGGATTGATCTTGTACTCTGAGAGTTCGAAGGCGATGTCGCGCGGCAGCTTTCCCTGAGGACCCGCCATATAGAGCTCATCGAGGATTTCCTGGTCGATTTCGTCTTTGCAGGCAATGGTTTTGATGTAGTCGTCGTCGAAGAGAAACGTGTGTTCGAGACCCTGGATCATGTAACGCTGCGTCCTGCGGAGCTCCCGGATCTCATGTCTAATACCATGTAAGAGCTGCAGCAGATACTTGTAGCTGCCCTTCTTCATCCAAATTTTACGCTTTTTCCGAGGCTTTTCCATGGTCTCCGCAGCAACAGTCATTAAAAGCTGTCAACTCCACGCCACAGACAACATTCAAACATGCACACTAAGACGGCAGTTAATCTATGCGAAATGCTTTCGAAAAATGCCAACGATTGACACGCTTGTTTTGAGCTTCTTTTCAGAAAAGACCTTGAAAACGCAGAGATTATTTCAACATTCAAATTGCGGTTTTTATACGAATGAACTACCAAAATCTACACCACGAGCCTGTCTTGGTTTGACAATTCAGGGCGCTCTGGGAGGACGCGTCCTCCCTTCAGCAACTCCACGAGCCCATGCAATTCGCCCACGAGGCCC
>Ga0209636_10002180_pt1 | contig 19899 bp, 10 predicted proteins | sample DeeMarSWOR152_54_FD_187464 | JGI IMG/M metagenome (GOLD analysis project Ga0209636, IMG submission 187464) | Marine sediment microbial communities from White Oak River estuary, North Carolina - WOR-1-52-54 (SPAdes) (version 2) | ecosystem: Environmental > Aquatic > Marine > Intertidal zone >... | reverse complement strand
TAAGCATGCTGAAGAAGTATCCTCAGTGCTCGGTCACCTATGGAATGTGATGAAGCCATCGGACCTGGATTTACAGGTGGACATTATTCGAAACTCAATATTTGAACGATGCCGTAACGTTTTTGGTGCGCATCCAGAAAGCCTGTATGATTTTATTAAATGGATTAAGAAAAAATTAGTGGATAATTCATATCAATATCAGATTGGAGACATGTTATATACATTATCATTAAAAAATGAAACACTTTTTCTATTCTGTATCCTGGCTGCGCAAAAGGTTGCCGATTTTTCTGCAAAAAGGTGTGATGAAATTTTGATTCATGCCATGAAATCTTACGTGTCCACGTATGAGATGAATAAAGATTTAGTTCATGCCGCTGCTGAATTATTTGCGTCTGATAAGGGGCTTAAAGCCATTAATGAAAAGATGGATTTAGCCGGCTCGATAACCGATGCCTGGCAAACAGGAATCATAGAAGCATGTGTTCCTATTATTGTCAATGAAATGATTGAAACTAAAAAAGCAGCCATTGATTAAAAATTCTATTTCGTATTTTTTAAATTTATTTTGTAAATGCATTAAAGCATAACGTATAAAATTTAATCATTATTCGACGTCAGAGAGAGTCTGATGCAATTAAGCAGACTTACCAATTTCTTAATTTTTCTAATCCTTTCAAGCACCATTGAATCGCCCAGTAAATCAATTGCCCAGACTCTCTTCTCGCTTATTCAATCTTCACAGTTTCAAGACTCAATTGACCCCTGCAGCTATGATCCACAGAAATCTCAGGTAATGCTACGGTTGCTCGGTTTAAGTTGGGGATATGATTACGATAGTTTGCTTGTGGATTTAAACCGCAGGGGGCAGAGCGCTTTTGTCAGGATTGATTCTGCTGGAACCAGTGTACAAAATTGTACGCTCTGGCTTCTGATGATTACGGATAGGCTGAAGCAACAATTATTAAAATAGATGAAAAGGATATTAAACTTATTGGATTTTCAGCTACTATTGAAAAGATAGTAAATGATAGAATTGCTGTGAATGGAAAAGGGAACCCAATTTACGAAAAAAAGATAGTATAAATCCGAAAAGCTCTGCAAAGGACACCTATTCAAAAGATTATAAATTCAAAAAAGGGGATTCTATTTTTCTGATTTCCTATGAAAAGCCTGAAATTGAAAAGTATTTTAGAAAAACATCGACGAAGTAAGTTATAAGACAAATAAATTTATTGTTTAGCTACTAAATGGGATGAACTAAAATCAAGAGGTGAAAAAAAAGGAGAAATAAATAACAATTTTTATTTCTATTAAAAATATTTAATGTCCTTATCAAATTGTTCGATGGCTATTTAACTTTACTATTGAATATCCGTCGACAGTTTGAACCTCAAAATTCGATTATTCCCAGCATCATTGACATTTACAAATATGCCTCCCCATGAAATAATCACCTTTTGGGCTGCTCTACTGGCAAATCTCCTTCGGCTACTGAAAATTGGTAACGATCGATACGATGATTCCCTGTATCTGCAATATATACGATTTCATCATCTGAAATAGCAATTCCTAAGGGCCGATTGAATATCGCCTCTACAAGTCCCTTTTTGCCTAAATTCGCTTTTTGACCAGCCCGGGTTCCTTTATTAAAAAATTTAATGACCTTTCCACTTGCCGTGTCTAAAACAAATATGGCATCGCTTTTACCCAGGGCAATATCATGGGGACCAGCAAACTGGTTTAAATCCATAATTGGGTCTTCATACAGCGTGTAATAAGAGCCATATCCAGAACCTTGAGGCTTTAGCTTTTGAACAAAAAAATTCCCTCCAAGCTGGGTGAAATAAACATTTCCATCATCATCAACCGTTATTCCTTTGGGATTATCCACTGTTCCTGCTCCTGAGCCATAGGTTGCAATAGGTTTGTCTAATACTCCTTTAAAGGTCGGATGGATCTGCCTATTTTTGAGTTTGACAGCCCCGCTAAATATAATCTTCAATCTCAAGATGCGATTATTTCCTTTATCTGTCACAAATACTGTACTGTCTTTTGATGGGCCAAAAGCGACTCCTTGAAAACTTGATCCTTCATCCTCATCTCTATAAAATTGATGAACACCCAATACAGAATCAATTTTAGCCGGGTCAGCCGAAAATATCAACCGGTTATTAGCAGTCATGCCAGCGATTACTGAATCAACGCCAATATTATTCAGGTATTGATTCCATACATAAATTGTATTTGTTCCGTTAACAATTAATAAATTTAATTTAGCATCAATATCGACGCCTATCGGTGCTGTGATTGGGGCGATTTTATCTAAATTTTGATGATTCGCTAAGTTCCCAGCGGCAGAAATCGAGATAACACGGTCATTGGCACTATCAGCCACGAATAAGTAACCATCTCCACCAATCGTAATATCTGCAGGGATCATCGGATTAGCTGGATGATATCCAATCGTAGCCGCATCCCAGGCAAAATTAAGATGAATATAGGAGGTATCATTTGCTCCAAAAGATTCTGGCGAGCTTTCAACATGGGGCAGTGGCATTTTGCTCCCACAGCCAATATTTAGAATGAATTGAACACCAATGAGAATGATAAAAAATAATTTTATTTTCAAAGTTAAATCCTCTAATATTGAAATCCCAATGTAAACTGATGAGTCGAGCTCAAATTATTAAAATCTTTAAATGCATAATCGATTACAATTTTTGACTGGCTTATATTAAATATAAACCCGGCGCCAAAAGTAAATTTTTCTTCATCATAATTGATTCGATAACCACCACGCAGGTGCATAAGCTTCAATAATCCAAAGTCCAATCCAATAACGGCATTTTCGGCATTGTCGACCGGGTGATTGATTTGAAAAGAGGTGGTAACACAATATTGCTCAGTGGAATATACATCCATTGCTGTGCCAACCCGGAACATGGTTGGCGGTGAAAAGGCTTCGTATTTTTTCTCGGTATCCTCGCCTTCTTTGGTCTTTTTAAAGTATGTTCCTTTTGGTTTTAAATCCTGTCCAAAATTCACTAAGCTAACAGCAAACCGCAAAGTTTTAAAACCTGACCAGTAAAACGTGCCCAGGTCAATCATCCAACCGCCCATCTTAATCCCAGCAAGATTTTCTTCAACATATTTTACCGATGTTCCGAATGAAAATCGATCGGTCATCTTCATCGAGAATGTCAATGCTGCGAAAGTATCGTTATAGCGAAAATACTCACCAGTGCCGGTTGGGTGATAGACTGTCGTTTCTTCCATATCCTGGGTATGCAGCATGCCACAGCTCACCCCGAGTATCCCAATTTTTGGAAGGTGGTGGATATAGCCGATATATTCATATTGAATATCGACTGGCCATTCGATATGGCTGATGCTTAAATAATTTCCCTTAACCTGGGCAGCAGCAGCGGGATTCCAGTATAGTGCCGTAGCGTCGCTCGCCATCGCAACCGACGCACCACTCATTGCGCATGCCTGGGCGCCCACATCGATCTTTAAAAAAGAGGCAGCGGCTGTACCGATTCGTTGACCGCCTAATAACGGAAAAAGATTCTGTGACAGGGCAATGATGGGTAAAGAAGTTATCAATATTAATACAAGAAATAAAATGATTAGTTTTTTCATTTTCCACTCATGTTTCATATTGTTTCGACAGTTAAAATCTCACTGAAAATCCAAATCGTACTGTCCTTGGCCAGCGGTATTTTGAAGGGTCATAAATCGGATTTGGATTCGGATTATAATCCCGGGTATAACTTTTTGTTAAAATGTCACCAGGTCGATATTCCCGACCAGTATACGGATTAATGATGCGCGGAATCTTAGCATCGAATGCGTTCTCCACTTCAACTAAGGCTGATAAATTAAGACCAAGCAGATCGAAATCTTTGTATATTCGGAAGTCAAATTGATGCCAATATGGCGCCATTTTTGAATAGGGATTTGCTTCGTCATAAATTTCTTTTTCAATATCGATAAGCTGAGTATACCGTTTACCAGATTCAATCTCCCAATGAGCACTTATGCCCCATCTTTCTGGTATTTTCCATTTGAACAGGCGAAATCCTTGATTTTCGCCAACATGAAAATTAAGGTCCAGGGTAAGTCGAATTGGAGTATCCCACTGGAGGAAGTTCTCTCTTAATGGTTTTTCTTCAAGGCGTCCGGCCTGAACCAGTAAATTATCATTGGGTGTTGAGCTTTTGCCTTTGCTGACCGCATAAGTAAAATTCAGTGTCCCGGTTAAATATTTTGCATATCGCTGCTTCATTCGTATTTCAATACCTTTGGAGCGGGAATAATCCGCATTCATATACATTAAATAGCTGATATTGCCCAGCCGTGGATTTTCCATTTCAATTTTTTCAGCCGTGGCATAATCAAACATATCTTTGTAATATGCCTTGAATTCCATGACTAAATTTTCATTGAATTTATGTTTGATCCCCAGCTCATAAGCAACTGTGGTCGTCGGGTTCAGGTTGGGATTTCCAAAAAGCTGGTAAGTGGCCGGCGATGTGGCTTTCAGTTTGGCATAAACATACTGTCCTTTGGGACGCTGAGAAAAGTGACCGTAGTGAAAGTAAAGTACATCCCGATCGGTGACCGGGTGTGAGATGCCGATCCGCGGGCTTAAATGTCCCTTGCCTCTATTGCCAAATAATTCAAAAGTTTGTTGTTTGAAAATTTTCCGTGCCTCATCGGAAATAATGATAGTCTCAGGATCATTAATCGCATCCTCCACAAATTTTCCCGGGAACCAATAGTCATATCTTAATCCCAGGTTAACAATCATTGCATCGTAACTGATTCGATCTTGAATGTAAAAAGAGCCGGCATTTGAATTTACGTGATAAATATCATAACTTCTACCGTAGCCACTCTCGCTGTCCACCCATGGATCAACGATATCGACTACCTGCATTTCTGTGTAAGACATTTCCAATCCACCTTTAACCTGGTGCTTTTGTGTGACCTGGCTGGTAATATCCCCTATTAACGTCCATTTATCACTGTAATAATCATACCATTGTCCATAATCACCATGATCGTAAAAACCATCGCCGCGACGGATTAATAAATCGCCACCCGATCCTGGAAGATATTTGATCGGTTCTAAATCAAGTTGTTCGACATATTCAGACCAATGCTTATTTTGAACAGAACTATGCGTTGAATTATAAAAATTGCCTATCGTGAGATCATAAAAGGTTCGTGAACTTAAAGTATGTGTCCAGCTCAGGTTTCCCAGGATTGATTCTGATGTGAAGGTTGGATAGTTTTCGAGATTTTTGCTGAATTCATAAGGAAAATATCTTCTTGAGATGACATATGGCCTGAAAAACCCCTGATTGATATTAAGGGAACGATCATAGGAAATTGCTAACTTCTGATTTGGATTTATTTTCCAGCTCATTTTTCCCAGGATATGCCAATCGTTTTCTTGCCGGGGTGCAAAACTTTGTAGACCTGATCGGCTGGGATAAAGCTTTGATGTATGGTCAAGATACGTGTCTGAAACATTGCCATAGCCGGAGACAAAAAATGTTACCTGACCCGGAATTTTCAATCCAATTGCTGGCAACAAAGTATTTGAAAAGATATCTGGTCCACCAAAGTCAAATTCTACAATCTGGGTGTTGTAATTATCAATAAGACCAAGTCCAAAATGATCCGTTTTTATGGCAATACCACCGCTATATTTCTCACTTCCCTCTTTGGTGACGACATCAATGACACCGGACATAGCCTGACCATATTCTGCATTAAATCCGCCTGTGATTATTTTTAACTCCTTAATGGCGTCAGAATTAATATAGAGCGTGTTGCCGTATCCCGACAGGGGATCTTTGATGGAAATACCGTCCACAATATAAAGACTCTCGTCTGCCCGTCCACCCCTGATATGAATCTCGTTATCCGATTTAACGATTCCAGCCTGCTGGCTGAGTATATCATCAACATTTTCAACGATGCGCTGGCTGATGTCATCGGCTGATAGATGTTCCTCGGATGCTGTTAAATCAACTTCCAGCAACGGTTTTTTTCCTATGACGACAACTTCCTGACCAAACGCCAGAACCGATTCTTCTAACTCAAAATTAAGGCTTAGCTTCTCTCCAGCATTGACCTTAATCCCGGTTTTCAACTGAATCTTGTACCCAATCATAGAAACCTGTAAATCATATTGCCCGGGATTTATATTATAAATGACGTAGTTACCAGTCATGTCAGTTGCAGCACCCATATAAGTGCCTTTGATGACAATATTTACTCCCGGTAAAGGTTTCTTTGTCGCTTGATCAGTGACCACACCTTCAATTTGTCCTTTTATTTGGTTCTGACTGAACAATAGTGGACAAAGGATTGATGAGATAATTAATGTTATGATTATTTTTTTCATTGTCCAAACTCTTCGAATAAGATATACCGTAAAATTGCTTCTAAATTATCCTTTCCATTACAAAAATGGAGGGGTAATGAAAAGTAAATGGATTTTCCCTGGCCCACCCGATAGCGAATACCTACAGGAGGAGAGCCTTTATAAGGCACGATCACACTTGCCGTAGAATCTGGTTCCATGCGATAGACCACTTCTGCATTCGGTCCCGGGATTAATGCCGACACTCGATTGCCTATCAATTTACCTGTTTCTAAATCCAATGTGGAATCCTGTTCGGTATTCGTAAAGGAGGCGTAAATCCCGACTCCTGCCAGCAGTCTTCCCCCGGGATTCAATTTATAAACAGAATCAATGTCAGTGAATGTCCATGACGTATCAGGGACTTCTTCATTACCATTGGTGATAAAAACCATTCCTCCACTGGAAATGTATTGAGTTAAGCTCAAGCCGGCTTGTGATAGACTGGGTCTTCCTAAATGGGCAAACCAAATTACCTTTTTAAAATAATTGAGATTCGCTTTGATGTCAGCAGTAGCGTAAGGTAAGCTATTTTGAGGATTAATAACTGGTACCCTTGAAGTCCCAATTTCCCAGACACTATACTTCTGTTGTCCAACAATATTATTTAACAATTCCTCATAAAAACCTTGCACTTCATGGGTGTTTTGATCCTGGGCAAAATCATTGACCAAAAGTATATCACCGAAAGGCTGCTTGACAATCCAGGTATTTGGAGTATCAGAATCCTTAGGATCGGGAAATGAAATTACCTCACTTTGAGCCCCGGCAATATCTTCTGCTTTGACAAAGAAACGATGTTCACCAGCAGCAAGATCATTTAATGTTGTGCTTCGCTCATTTCCAGGCAGTTCATTCCATGTTGTCGTATCATCAAGAGCATAAAGAATCTTAACAATAGTTTCAATGCCATCAGGATCATAAACATCCCACATGAAAGTACGAGTTGGAAAAGTGTAGGCGATCACATTTGGCTGCCCGGCCGGCGCCGGTGGATTACTTCTATAACGAAACTCAATTTCTGGCATTGAATTAAATACCGGAAACGTTTGAACAGCCGGCGTTAGATCTTGAAGTCCATCCTTATCCACTGCCCAAACTCGAAATGTAAATTGATCGAAGCTTGTCCGAATGGGTACATAGAAGGTATCATACTCTGCCGTTGTCCACACTGGTTCTGGCTGATAATTCCACTGAATGAAATATCCAACCACCTGCTCACCTTCAGGATCGATGCCCCACCAATGTAAAACCTGTTTGCTAGCTGTTGTATCTAAGGTGGTAGTATCTGGAGTCGTAAACAGAAATAAATAGGTCTCTGGAGGTTGATTTTCTACTGGATTTGCTTTTTTTTCAGGATGAAATGGATTGTCAGCACAGCGGATAACGAGTGTTATAAACACAAGCAATCCAATAATGTAAATTGTAAGTTCTTTTTTCATTTGTGATCGCTCTTCTTTAGCAGATATTTTATACTCGTTAAGGATGATTTTCTAATGTCATACCTGATTCCTTTTGGGGGAGCCAGAAATCTCCTACTATTTGTTAATATCTAGATTCCTGACCACCAACTGGCAATAGGCGTCAACTTATTAAGCAAATTTTTCTTTAATAATATTCAACCGCAGAGAACGCTGAGATCGCAGAGGGAACGCAGAGTTTTTTTATTGACGAGTGCACTCTAAAAAAGGTAGATTAAAGATTCCAACGCTTACATAAATTTTTAACGCTCTCTTTCTCAGCGGTTATTTGCTCTTATGCTGCCGCCAATTACCAACTGGCGGACAGGATTCCATTTGTAACCTTAATGAGTTAATCTAATTTTTTTATTTCATCATAATCATTTTCTTTGAAGCAATAAATTCACCGGCTTTAATGCGATAGATATATACACCGGAGGGTACAACATTGCCGCTATTATCACGACCATCCCAATTGATAGTATGATATCCTGGATTGAAATGCTCATTGATCAAGATACGAACTTGTTGTCCCAGTACATTATAAATGACTATCTTTACCTGGTGAAATTGAGGTATCTCAAAATAAATCCTGGTTTCCGGGTTGAAAGGATTCGGGAAATTTTGTTTTAATTTGTAGGTTAAAGCTATTGGCTCGTAATTGGGATCAACGCCAACAGGAAGGCCAAAATCTTCCGAATTTCTAATTTCAATCTTAAAGGTACCAAAACTATAAGTAAAAATACCCTGAATCTGGGCAACCTTGTCACCCACGCGAAGTGTATCTCCAAAGGCGAAAAGATAGCCATCATCATCGTTCACATAGAAAATATCATTTTCGTCTTGATCTCTCGAAATCATGAAATCACCGTCGACCAGGCAGGGACCGCTGCCATCATCAAATGTGACATCATATCGGTTTATGCTCATTAACGTGGCATCTTTTATTTTGACCAATAAACCTTCATACGATTCCACATCAGCATGGTCCGCAGATAGCGAAGCAGTGGGCACCTCAATTGGATTTATCACATTCCCTGAACTTAATAGCTTCAGAGAATCGACTAAGATAACCGTGTTGTTATCCCACTTGTAATGGTAATCAGCGTTATAATCGGTTACCGTTCCCCAAACCTGTACTTCATCACCGACAGATAGCAAGTCATACGATCCAAAGAGAAAAATTCCATTCCAGGGTCCTTCCCCGTCCTGAATCGTATAAGCCCTGAAGATAACATTTGTCAATGTATCAGTGGTAACGATACCTTTAACAGTTACTTTGCTTCCCTCAAAAGGAGAATCTGCAAGCGGCCATGGAGTATATTGGATATCGGATATCGTTAATCCAGCATCTTTAACAATATAACTGTATTGGATCAAAGAAGTATCTGGCGGCATCAGAGATGATCTACTATCAACATCAACGGCTTTTACGAAATAATCTACCCAGGTGCCATCAGCTTGCTTCGGAATTCCTCCCACCCAGGTATTACCAGTAGCACCCGACATTGAGCTGGTTTGATATGCCCCGCCATTTACGGAATAGTAGATTTCAGCAGATGCAACGGTACTATTGGTCTGGATATCTACCGATAGCTCGACATCATCAGATGAAAGAGGAACAGATGGATTTCTTAATACCCGGGACAATTTAGGAGGAGCAGCACCAATCACGAGGTCTGTAAGATAGGAGGGTGTCAGTTTATAAGTAGAAGAGTCTCCATAATCTCCGAAGTGATGGTATGCCCAACCTCTAATAGATTCAAAAATTGTTCCCACAGGCGGAGTATTCCCTGCATTCCACCATTGGTATAAACTATCTGAGTCATGATCGACCCACACTTCACCTGTGCCATCATCTACAGCCATGATACCATAAGGTTCTGCTGGTGGATTTACGTTGGTTACAACAACATCTTTCACGACGACCATCACATTGCCCCATTGCTCTGCTGTCACCGGTAAACGTAAATCGCCGGTTTTGATTGTATCTGGAACCGGGGTTGGTTGACCAAAATCCAGGATATTGATTGGGCTGGTAATCCAGAATTCAGTCATATTACCGGGAGTAGTAATATATTCGTCAATATAACCTGTCATCTCTATAACATCACCCTCCAACAAAGTAGGATATGCCGTTGAATCGGGATTGTAAGATAGTATACCACTCCAGGGTCCACCACCAATTTCGGACAGGATAAATTTTATTCCAGCACCGGCATAGCTTAAGCCAGTTGGCACAGTCACCACACCTTTAACCTTGAAAGTACCAAAGCGTGCATACGATGTATCAGAAAGCTGATCGATCGGTGCAAGCAATAAATCGCTATTCCTGACCTGTTGTATTCGTTGAATTCGAGTGTATTCGCCGGCTTCAACAATATCCCAGGCTAATCGCGGTGCAATGCTAAATTCGTTATAACCATATAACACAATCCCAGTTAGTGATTTGATCGAATCACCCAGGACAGGTGTGTAATAATACTGAGCGCGTGTATCGATTAGTACCGGTCCAGAGCCATCGTCCACCTTCCAATTGTTATAGGTGCCAATGCCTGTTTCAACGATGTCCACATTGTTAACACGAACTAAACAGCCTTCATAAGCTTCTGTTGTATCTACACTGGCTGTAGTAACATCTATCGGGCCAGGTAAAGGATTTCGGGTACTATGCCGAGCAAATTCAGACACGTCTAAAATTTGAGTTTGTCCATAGTATTCATTTACCTTGCCTGTGATAGTAATCATATCACCTTCTGCAGCCATGCTATCGCTGTATAACACCTGAATACCACTCCAGGCTCCAGCAGAATCCATCAAGAAGAAATAACTCCCCGAAATACCCCCATTATTCACATTGCTACCACGATGTTCTGCTGTTACAATCCCTTTAATGGTCACGATCTGCCCTTTAAGAGGTGAATCCCCTGAAGGATCCGTCGTGTATTGAATATCTCGAATAGAAGTTACCTGGCTCACTACCGGGTAAGCCAGAACAAAAGTCAGGATCAATACTAATAGCAATTTTTTCATTTAAAATCTCCCATAGTTTAGTTAGTAAATGATTTGAATTAGAATTTTATTTTATCGCACCCCCTTAAAACTAAAATATGGTTGCCGTATCACCTCCTTATTTTATCACTAAAAATTTACCCGAATAAATTTTTCCGGTTTCTTCGTCTTTAACCGTATATAGATAAAGACCCGTGGCAATTGCCTGATCATTCTTAGAAATTAAATCCCACGCGTGCTCGCCCCCAGAAAATTCAGTTTTTTGTGCCTTTGTCTTCTGTTCAAGCAGGGCAATATCACGACCATTGTATGTTTCAGCGTTATGCTGAATTTCATCTACCAGATCACCGGCAAGCGTATAAATACGAATCGTGGCACTTGCCGGTAAATTTGCAAACCAGATCAGTCGTTCCCGCTCACCGAATCCATCCCAGGCGGCGCCTGCCTTATACGGATTGGGATAAACATAAATTTTGCGTTCTGTTTCTTCAGACACTGTTTTGCCTGGTATGGCATAAGTCAAATTTTCGTAAATAGAACTTTCCATGCTGGGCAAATTGTTGGCAGGATTTCCTTTGTCATACGAAGTGACAGCAAAGAAATATTTATCTGGCCAACCGCTTAATAAATGTTCGGCAACAAATCGATAACGATATTGTTTGTCATTGATGGTGGTATCATGTCGAATTGCCCTGAAACCGGTATCGTAACCCAGATTATCAACCAGATCAAATTGCGCCAGCAGTGTCGCATCATCTTTACTGCCGATTGTCCGGGGAGAACCATAGATGCGATACCCTTCAAAGTCGACCTCCCGGGTAATCGGATCTTCGAAAAACTCAGCAATATCATCCCAGTAAAGGGTTACCTTTTTGTCCCCGGGAACGACCAATAAATTTGGTGAAGGAGGAGGAGAAGGTAAAATATAGCGATCGATCCTGTCATTATGTTCCATTATCCCCCGCTGAAAATTCTGATAAATATCTTCATCGATATCAAGATGTCCATCACCATCGCCAAAAACCTGTTCTCCAGGATCCCAGCGGCCATTATTATTAAGATCAAATTCCGGTTTATAATCATCTTCGTCAGGATCAAGGATGCCATTAGCATTAATATCTTCATTGGGATCCAATTTTCCATCGCCATCAACATCTTCCCCATTATAGGCAGTTTTTGCCCAGTCTGAATTAAGCCTTAGATTTTTTCTCCTTTCTGGAGTATCTAAATTTCCTTCGCCCCAGAAACCGCAGACAATTGCAAAAACCGCATTAATGGTATCACCCGGTGCCATATCACCTAATGGACCCATTGAGAGAAACAACATCCAACTGGCTTCCTCATCAGGTGTGGCACCCGCAGGAGTTGTAGATAATTTTTTATATCGTTCTTCATCAGAGCTTGGCATGAAATAGTCAGGAAATCTTGCATCAGATGGGCTGGTCCATTTCCATTGATCATAATGTACCTGGTATGTTTCTCTCAGTACTGAAGCACCCAACGCCCGGATGCCCAGGTAGCTTTCTGCATAGCCGTTATCACCATCAACATCATACTGATATCCCATATCAAATTCTCTATCAAAGCCATTCAAATTATCATACCAGTTAAAGCCACCGCCTGGTTCATACCGACTGGTGTAATTCATATTGGCGACTGATGCATCCACCCATAAACCTACATAAACCTTTTTGATGGGATATTTAGAAATATTCCTGATGGTGTAATTTAAAATTACAAACGCATCTGCATAAGAATAATTCCAGGCATAGGTCTCCAGATGAACGTTTACTCCAAGAGGGATATGGTTGATCAGCTCAATTTCCGTCCCTGGCACCGTTGTATTTCGGTCAGTAAAATTACATAAGAAATCCTGGTGTGATATAGCTTTTGGATCATAAGATGGTGAAGTAACAATAGAAGAACGCTCTCTTACGGTGTCACCTTCATCCGCCGAGTTGGTGAATTCAAAGCCGGCTTCTCCATATTCAAACACACCATCAACAATAGCTGTCGATACCAGGATTGCATCTTCACCGTTCATCCCGCCAATACCACCGATCCAGAGACCGGCATAAGAAAAATGTTCAACTTGTTCTTTTTCAAGCCGGGAGTGATATTTATAAAGGCATGATGGCTGGTCTTTTAATGCTGTTAAATATCCTTGTCCGAAAAGACCGTAATTCGTAACTGTTAATCCAAGGTTACCAATGTCATGAAAATGACGATAATCATCTATTTGTGGTTTGCTTAGTTTGTGAGGGACAATTAAATCACGATCAGGCGGTAAAGTCTGGCTCCATAGATTCGCAGCAAAGATGGTGATCAATATGAATAGAATAAAAATTATATGGTGATATTTCATATTTTTGGCTTTCTTTTAGGTGATAATTCCAGTCCAGAAAAGTGGCGAGTTGCTACTTCAAATCGAAGATAATAAACTTTGACATTAAAGAGATGAATTTGAGTGTCAGTAGAAGTGAACATAAAATCAATCTCTCGCATTTATAAAACCTGGCTCAAAATAGTTCTGAGACGCATTGCTTGTGGCAAATTTGAGATTTTAGTGCGATAAATAATACTACTTAGTCAGATTACTTTATTCGATAATAATTTTTTTATTTCCTGCTAAACAACATCCCCCTTGCCCCCCCCTTCAAAGGGGGGAATTTCAGAAAGTCCCCCTTTGAAGGGGGATTTAGGGGGATGTTCGATTAAATCTGATTAAGTAGTGATAAAATTGATATAAAAAATACTAAATTTATTTATTTTAGTCAAGCACAAAATGATAATTTTGTAACTTTCGACTTTATTAAATTACTGCAAGATAGGATAATAACCCAAATTTTGGAAATGTCTATCAAAACCAGCATAATCCTGTATCCACAAATACCATCTCTTTCATAGATTTTCCCTGGAATAGATGTATTCATCATGCTTTTCAGATCCATCTCCTTTTACTGAGATGATACCCACTAAATCATCAAATAGATCTAACGGAGTCGAGTCTTCTTGATCTAGAATATTTTCAAGAATTGTAATGATCACTTTGGCTTTTTTTTAAATGGAATCGGCTCTAACAGCTTGATTATTCCATTTTCATAAATTCCACGAACAGCTAACACAATCAACTCTTTCAGATATATCAATGAGTGAATGTTCTGTTTTTTGTTTCAATCAATAAGCTTTTTACAAATCAAGAGCAAGTCGTAATCTCTGATTAAGCTCATTTAGAATTGGTTGAGAAACGTTTCCAATTTCTCCTCGAAGTATTCGTTTCTCAAGGGTTACGATTTTATCCATTTTGAAAATTGATCTGACTTTTAAACCAGTAGAATTAAAATCGTGGTGCTCCTTTTCTAGTACGAAATCCGTCGATTGAATTGGTTGATTAATTTTTGAAGAAATAAATGCTAGGATAACATCATCCCCTTTTTTAGTTGAGCTTGAAACTATAACAGCCGGGCGCCGCTTTGAACCTGTCAGATCCGTAAATGGAAATAGCGCCAGTACAATAGTGCCTTTAGTCATTTTCATACCTCACGACTAAATCGTCATCAGAATATATATCTTCTTCTGGATCGTTCAGAAAATCAAATGCACCGCCTTTATCTGCTAAGTAACGGATATCTGAGCCAGATATTTCAGAATCACCGAGCAGTGGTTCATCTTCCAGGAATGTAACTATAATACTGGTTGGTCGTGTTACAGGTATGTTCTCTAAAAATTTCACCTGTCTACCATCATAAATAGCTCTCACGGCAATCATGGCTAATCTCCTTTGCTATCTAATAAGTTTAGAAAAATATACAAAATTTAATTTAAAAAATCAATACATAAAAAATAATTATTAATTTATTAAACCGACCCTCTCTATTCCACAAATTTATAGTATTCCTTTTCATCCTCTAACAGATTGATATGAAGATTTAAAAAATTATAAATGCAAAAGCCCTCCATAAGGAGGGCTTTTTTTCAACTTAACTTGAACTGATTTTAGTAATTGAGCTGCAAACCGATGTTAAAAGTTCTTGGAAGCCCTAAGAAAACCTCAGCGTCATCAGCCTTATGTTCTTTGGGTGCATAAGCGTTATATGCACTATTATCGGTGGCATCCTGAATATACTCTGTATCTAAAACATTGAATACATGAGCGAATAGCTGTAAACCTAACCGACCAAAACTAATTGGAAGCTTATAGGAAGCATGAAAATCTATGATACTGTAAGCCGGTGCTTTCCAGCTTTGGGCTCTATCATCAGGATTCGTTCTACTTGAAGGATCCCAGAGGGCGTAGTAATCTCTATAATGTCTAAACACCGCTTCTGCCCGAAGACCATCAAGTGGAAATAACGAACCACTTAAGGCGAACTGAGTTTGTGGTGCATCACCTGCTTTCAAGTCTTTCACATAGAAAGTCTCTGTAATCTGCTCCTGACCCGGATCTTTGCTGTAGTCTTTATATGTACCTGTCACATCATTTGTATGTTTCCAGTTTCCAATTGAGACGGCTCCGTCCAATCTAAACAATGGAATTGGTTGAAAAGCAGTTTCCAATTCAACTCCCGAATGGAACAAATCCATTCCCTGGATTAAAAAGATCCCTTCTGTACCATCTGCCAATAAGATATCTCGGCGAGCGGATTTTTCGTTCCAAATAGTATAGTAGAAGTTTCCTTTTAATGCTAATTTACCTTCTAAACCACTAAAATTGACTCCACCTTCAAATGAAATATATTTCTCGTTTTTCGTATCTTCAGGTTTGTAACCGCTTCTGTCATCGATGACATCATCAAAAATCGGAACCTTAGAAACCCAGCCGGCATTGGCGAAAACGTCCAAATTATCGGTGAAGCGATAACTGGCACCACCTTTTATCTGAACTCCTGAAATCCAATCGGTATTCGCCTTAAGTTTTTTTCCCGAAGCATCTTTAAAGAAATGGTTGGTGTAGTTATATTTAATCATTGAATAGCCAGCCATTCCGTATCCCGTAATGGGCCCACTGGAATATTCGCTTTGACCAAAAAAGCCCAACCAATCGACAGTATTGGTGAAATGATAGTCAATTTTATCACCAAGACCTTTTTGATAATCCGCCTCCGTATCAAATTGATTTTTTGTATGTCTGAAATAATCACCACCTAATAAATCCCGCACTTCTCGAAAATGATCAATCTCGGCGGTTCTCCAATCAACGCCAGCAGTGACGTTAAAAGCGTCGGTTAATTTATAATTCGCTTTGGAAATGGCGCCGATTGTCCATTGATTATTTACACTATTTCTTAAAATACCGAATGAACCCGTGCTGCTGGTATCATTTCGGGCAATCGTTGCATCCCAATCTACAAATCTCGATGGACCAGAATAATCCCATCGCAAACTACCGTAAGTTCCAGTGCCACCACCTGTTCCACCTGAATAATAGACTGTTGAGAACAAACCTAATTTTTCAGTCAAATACGTATACCAGTTCAAATTAACGATAGGTTTATGGTAATAGTTTTCTATTTCATTAAGAAAATTGGGATCGTAGCGATCACGAGTTTTCCCATTCCAGTATTGTTTTCCCTTATATGAAGAACTAACCGGTCCCCAATTCTCATTATATTTCCGACCAGATGGAGATTCTGTAAATGTATCGAGGGCTTGAGGATCATAATCACTCAGGTCTGTTGCAAAATCATGGCTATAAGCGCCAATATTTTGCAAATATCTGTTTTGTCCGTGACGTTGCGGTGCTCCCAAAGCATATAATTCTAATCGATTGTTTTGATTAATCTGGTAGCTTGCACCAAAGTAGTATGCCCAGGCATCGGTCCAGGTTTTATCAATGATACCGTCACCTGTTTTTCTTACAACAGCACCAGTGAAAGCATATTTACCATCAACCAAGCCGCTATTGGCGATCAATGTGGATTTCAGGAATCCATCATTACCGACTTCTTGTTTAAGTGAAATCCCATTTTCCAATGCTGTAGGATCAGTGATAATATTCATTGTTCCGCCAATAGATGGCGCCGCCAGGTTAATCGCGCTGAGTCCACGTTGAACCTGAATGGATGAAGCAGCATCGCCAACTCCATCCCAGTTGGACCAATAAACCCAACCGTTCTCCATATCGTTAATTGGCACACCATTCACCATAACCGCGATATTATTTTGATTAAATCCTCGAAGATTGATACGCGCATCACCAGCGCCACCTCCCTGCATCGTTGAATAAACACTGGGTGTGGTGTTTAATACCAGAGGAATATCCTGCGAACCCAATCGCGCTTGCATATCTTCCTTTCGGACATCCGCAAACGCAACCGGTGTTTCACGAGGTTTGGCGCGATCTGCTAATACGGTGATTGTTGCGCCTGAAATAATTTGTTCTTGCAGTTCAATATTAACTGTTGCAATTGCTCCGGAAGTAACCTGCACTTGAGTGGTTGTTTCATCATAGCCAATGAAGGTCACTTTTAGAGTATAGGTTCCAATTGGAACATTTCGAATTATATAATTACCGTTGATACCGGTAGCAGCGCCGAGGGTTGTTCCCTGGATCACGATGTTTGCTCCAACAAGTGCCTCCCCAGTTTCAACATTGGTTACTTTACCTGTTATACTACCCTTTTGGGCATAAAGAGAAAGAGGTAAAAGAAAAACCAGAACTAAACCTAAGAAAATTGATTTTCTCATGTTTCCTCCTAAACGAATTGACTAAAGTTGATGTCCATTAATAAAACGATTGATTAAAGAAATATTTTTTCTTTTTCATCCCTCCTTTCGGTTTTAATCCGCAATTACAATTTTCATACATATTAGCCCGATTTCAAATATAAAAAAAGATCATGAATATAAAATCTCAATGTTACAAATGTATTACACTCTCGTTATTTATTTTAATTTTTAATTATCCATTTTCAATGAAAATAACAGCGCGATACTTTGCTCAACGGATGCAAAATTAATAATAATACTTAAAAATGTCAAGAAAAAATTTAATTCTGTTAATCTTTTTTACCTCGCTTTAAGATATTGAGCCAGTCGATCCATTCCAATCGCAATGTTCTCCAAAGAGTTGGCATAGGAGAATCTCAAAAATCCCTCCCCGTTTGTTCCAAAATCGATTCCCGGTGTAACCGCGACTTTGGCATGTTCTAACAATTCAAACGCGAATTTATAAGAATTGGAACTGTACTTTTTGGCATTGGCAAAGACATAAAAAGCGCCAGTCGGTTCCACTGAAATCTTGAAGCCAATCTCTCGAAGCCGTTTGATCATATATTTTCTTCTGTCATCATAAATTGCCACCATTGCAGGAATTTCGGGATGTTGTTCGGTTAATGCTGTCACACCAGCCCATTGCACAAAGGCATTGGGTGAAATAAAAAAATTCTGCTGCAATTTCTGAATGGGTCGAACCAGGTCAGGTGGTACGATCAAATAGCCCAATCGCCAGCCGGTCATAGCAAACAACTTGGAAAAACCGTTCAGCACAATCGCATTGGAAGTAAATTCAAGAACAGAATGTGCTTGATCGCCATAGACCAATCCATGATAGATTTCATCGGAAATGACGATTGGACCTAAGGAAGCAATCTGCTCCATTACTTTTGGAGACAATAAATTTCCCGTCGGGTTTGAAGGCGAATTTATCAGGATCGCTTTGCTGTTCGAGGTTATTTTGGTTTTTATCTCCTCGGGTTGATATTGAAAGCCATCATCTTCATAAACATAAACACAGTTGGCGTTCGCTTTTAAATAAGTAATGAAATTTTTATAGCAGGCATAACTGGGATTGGCGCAGATAACTTCATTGCCGGGATTTAAGATTACAGATAAAGCCAATAACAATGCCGGCGAAGTACCGGAGGTAACAATAACCTGATCAGGAGAGGCGTTGATTTCATAATTTTTTGAATAATATTGAGCAATGGCTTCCCGTAATTGCCAGATGCCAAGACTATGGGTATAGTGAGTCTCCCCTCGATCTAATGCGGCTCTTCCAGCGTACACAATTTTTTTAGGCGTATCAAAATCTGGCTCTCCAACCTCAAGATGGATAATATGCTCCCCATTTCGTTCCATCTGTTGCGCTCGTTCCAGAACCTCCATCACAATAAAAGGAGAGATGTTTTGAGCACACTCGGAAATCATCTGGTTTTGTCTCCCTGTCCGTGGTCAGTTGTCAGTGATCAGTTGTCAGCAGTCCGCTGCCCTTTAGATACAATTAACAACTGACAACGAACAACTAACAATCTTATATTTATTCATTCAAAAAGAAATATCCATTATTCACCACACCAAAAATCCTTCCGATCAATTTCCAGCCATGAAACGGCGTATTTCTCGATCGCGATTTAAATTTGGTTTTATCGACAATCCAATTTGCTTCGGGGTCAATAATTGTTAAATTTGCCTTTTCACCGGTTTTGATTTTTGGCTCCGGAATTCCCAGGATTCGATAAGGATTCAAGCTTAGCTTTTCCGCCACCTGGTTCCAGGTCAGGATGCCGGGTTTGACCAGGTGTTGAATGATCAGTCCTAACGCGGTTTCCAGCCCAATGATACCAAACGGAGCAGCGACAAATTCAACTTCTTTTTCTTCGACCGAATGCGGCGCATGGTCAGTAGCAATGGCGTCAATCGTTCCGTCCTTCAATCCTTCGATGATTGCCTGGACATGTTCCTCACTTCGTAATGGTGGATTCATCTTAAAATTAGCATCAAATGAATTAACGGTTTCATCGGTCAAAGTAAAATGATGTGGCGTTACCTCGGCGGTCACTGCTATCCCCCTTTCTTTAGCGCGCCGAACTAATTCCACAGCGCCTTTGGTAGAAATATGAGCGATATGAATTTTGCTTTTAGTAAATTCTGCCAGCATGATATTTCTGGCAACGATCACATCTTCTGCGATAGCCGGGATGCCCGGTATTCCGAGATTGGTGGAAATAAAACCTTCGTGCATGGCGCCATCTTCGGCAAGAGTCG
>Ga0209636_10002179_pt1 | contig 19905 bp, 18 predicted proteins | sample DeeMarSWOR152_54_FD_187464 | JGI IMG/M metagenome (GOLD analysis project Ga0209636, IMG submission 187464) | Marine sediment microbial communities from White Oak River estuary, North Carolina - WOR-1-52-54 (SPAdes) (version 2) | ecosystem: Environmental > Aquatic > Marine > Intertidal zone >... | reverse complement strand
AGCTGCTCTCAACAGCTTCCTGATTACCCTAGGGACGATATCCCCAGTCGATCCGGAATCGATGTGGCCTCTCCTCGGTTTCTGACGGAGCCGTTGGGTTTCCTCCGACGTGCTCGGGCATTGGAGAATGAAGTCCCGAATCTTCCGCTCGCTCTCCTGAATCGTTCTCGCCAGTTGAATTTCTCTCTCCCTCGTGAGGAGAGGGACCTTGTTCATCTCTTTAAGATAGATGCCGGCTATATTTACATCGCCATCAGATTGATCCGGGTCTTCTCCGTGACGATCTTCGGAGTCGTCAAGACTAACAAAAGCATTCGTCGAATCAGGATCGGGCATGCTCGAGGCATTTGGAGTCGTCATCTCCATCACAAGGTCTTCTTCTTCCTGCTCCTGAGGGTCATCAGCAGGGGTATCACTGCTGTCTTGAATATCGGTTTGTTTCAGATACTGGGAAAAGAAGAATACATCGTTTTTGCTGTTCAGTAATGGGATCATAGGTCACCACCGTCCTTTTATCCAATAGTATAACAACATTTACGTAATTGTCAACTCTATTTCTTACTCTATCCCTTCCTATGATCCAACACACCCTCTATCTCATTAAAATCACAACAAAACACAACTTATTCATTCCCACCCACAGACAATTCCTAAATCACCCCTTAACATTATCCACCAACTTACCTCACGCACCTCTACCACATTCACCTACCACGACTTATACGATTGCAACCATCACGGGGGCTCGAGAATAAACTCGTCGACTGGCCTTACATCATTCCGCAACTCGGTATTTCATCGCAAGCGTTCTATCATAGGCAGCCTGCCTGGAGGGACATTCCTTTCGTGGGCAGATTTCACAGCTGAGGAATGAGATTTCTGTAGGGAAGTAGATTCCTGAAACCGACTTTCGGGGGATCATGAGATAGCTTTCCGTCAGCCTGACACCGATTGCTGCGTCGACATCTCCGAGAATTGAGAACAAGGTTTTCTGCTCTTGGATAGGCCAGTCGCTCAGAGATCCCGGGTTCATCCTCGACATCTTGCCAGCCTGGAATACGTCTCGGAGGTGGTTTTCGAGGAATTTTCTCGCAGCCGTAATTGCCACGTTTCCGATGGTATCCAAATAATACTGTTCCAGAAGATCTTTGCAGGAGGCAGCCCTGTCTTCCAACTCCTGGCCAATTGTCGCGACATAGGGAAACACCCGCTCTGCTTTCCCTAGGTTGGTTCTCAGAACGCGGCTCCTAAACCGGACCCCGTCCAGTTGGACCGTATCTTCCAATCTATCGTCTACGTATGAAACCTTGTATAACGCTCTGGCCTTGATGAGCGGCTGAGCGGTTTTGATCAGGGTCTCCATGTTCTCCGAACGATCGAGACGCAGTTTCTCTTTTATCTCTAGAGGGTCAAGCTCAACGGGGATGTGTTCAAGTTTTCCCATTCCTACCTCTTTGCGCTTAAACTCCTTTCAATGTAACGGCCCGGGAAGGGGGGCGTCAAGACGTTGTGTCGCCTGACGGGTGAGTGGAGCAAATGCGTGGAGAAGCTCCTTTCATCGTAATGAAAAGAGCCAGAATGGTGGCCTTGAAACTTGACATTGAAGGTTCCTCCCCGGCATGATAGAGGAAAGGGTTGCGTGGTTTTTCTGCAGAACGGCCCTGTCCGTACGGATGTCATGGGATTCTAAGGCATGGTCTACTTTCTTACTCAGTGTGCTCCAAGGGACTACCCTCGGCTCAACTTGAAAAGAGGAACTCCCATGTGCAAGGTGCTTGCCGATTCTTTTGACGAACTGGTTGCCTGGGGGCGGAGACACGGATTCCGGCGCATCCACATCAGTCGGAGTGGGAAACCGCATTACGACCTCTGGGGACCCCACCTTGTTCTCTGTCCCCATCACCGTGAAATGAGGCGTCAACGAGGCATCTATCGTGCCAACTTTCTGAAGAGACGATAAGCCGGTTCGATCCATCCACTTCCAACCCGTTTTCTTCAACCGCTCAAGTCCAATGCCCCCTTTTCAAAGGGGGCTGGATCCTTTATAATGCGAGAATCTTCGGTGGGAAGGGTTTGACCCAGTGGCACGAGGAAAATTCATCCTAGGGGTGTGTCTTCTTTGGCTTTTCATGATGCCTGTGTCTGCTTCGGTCCAAGCGTCCGAGGAAGGTGTGACAGATTCGGCCATAAGGATCGGCGCCCTCAGCACTCTTTCCGGCCCCGACTCTTCCAGGGGCAGAAACTTTCTCGAAGGACTTCAAACATTTTTCAACCATGTCAATAATATTGGAGGAATATTCGGGAGGAACATCGTTCTGCTGGCTGAGGACGATGGTCAAGACCCAGAGGACCAGGGCGTGGCGGCGGCCCGACGGATGGTTGGGGAAGAGGGTGCTTTCGTTATTGCCTCAACTTCAGGGGTGGCGACTACTCGAACCCTCATTGAACGAGAAGTCCTCACCGAAGACATCCCTGCTTTGGCAGGTGCGGCCCTCTCCAAATCGCTTTTCTCGACGTTCAGAAGGAATATCTTTTTTCTTGGTATGCCATACGGTGATCAGGTTACGCTTGCTATCGAATACATTTTGAAGAGTAAACCAGGAGTGAATCCCAGAATGGGTTTGCTCTATCAGGACGGTTCTTTCGGCGAAGAGGTCCGAGAAGGATTTTACAGAGCAACCAAGCGCTATGCCCTTCAAGTCGTGTACGAGGAGTCCTACGGTCAGGATACGGTTGACTTTGGACCTTTTGTGAATCGCCTGTGGTCGGCGCAGGCCGATCATGTTGTTCTGGGAGCCACGGCATGGGAGGCGGTTCATATCTTCCGGGAAACCAGCAGGTTGAACTGGTTTCCCCAGTTCATCGGCCCCTCATCAACCGCCGAGCCTGAAATATTGGTCGAGGCAGGAGAATGGGCAGACAACCTTCTGGTTGTGGATTATCTGGGCAAACCTTGGGAGCGAGAGCCCGGCGTCACACTCATGATAGGCAACACACAGAAGTACTTTCCTCGAAAAGATGCGTTTGCTCTTCACCGGTATCACATTCTTGGATATGTCAGTGCTCTGCTGGTTGCTGAAGCTCTGGAGGGCACGGGGGGAGAGCTGACCCGAGAGGCTTTTATCGAGGCCTTCGAGCGTCTCCAGAATTTCAACACTCATGGACTGGCAGGTGTGATCGGTTATAAGGCTGATTCACGATTGTCGGATTCCAGAGGGCGGGTATTTCGGTTTGCGGCGGCCTCAGGGCGTTTTCTCCCTCTCACCGACTGGAGTCAGCCTATGATGAAAACAGGCCAATGAGGAGGGTAGACAATGTTTGGGCTGGGTGTTTCGGAACTGATAATCATTGGGGTCATTATCCTACTCATTTTTGGGATCAGAAGACTTCCAGAAATCGGTCGAGGACTGGGAGAGACCGCTAGGGAAATCAAGAACATCTCCCGTGACGCAAAAGGTAGGGATAGAAAACACAAAGTCCTAGAAAACGGTGAAGCGGGAAATTCTCAGCAAAACGACTCTTCAAAAGCAACCAGCCTTAAAGGTGAAATCGAAAACATTCCTGGAATCAAAGAAATCAAGACTGTCAGAGAAACGGCGTCTCAGGTTCGCAAATGGTGGTGGTTTCTGAAACACTAGGGACGGTGTGATTTCATTAGACGCTCGTATGCCTGTTGAATGGCCACAAACCTCTGATGGGCGAGTTCTTGGAACTCTTTCCCCAGGTGGCTGACCTTGTCCGGATGATATTTGGCAGCTGCAATACGATAGGCCTCCCTTATCTCCTCAACGCTTGCCCCTCGCTTTATCCCAAGGACGGAATAAGGGTCGTTCAAGCTGCGATCATCATATTGCTGCGTCCTCGACGAACCAGAGGCTCGCTGGGATGACCTCTCATGGGCCCTTCGGGTTCCGCCGGGAGGAGAACCGAACCGAGCGAAAAGCGGAATCGATCGACCGGACAGAAACCAGATCAAAAGGCCTATGAGGATAAGATCATCGAGCCATCCCAGCCCGACGAGGAAGTCGGGGATAACATCGACGGGACTCAGAAAGTAGGCAGCTACCACGAGCACCGGGAGAATTCTTCTCAGCAATAGCCACATCGTCTGTGTTCCGTGCCATTAGAGTAATTGGATATGCTTAGAATAACCGAAAAGGCTTTATTCTTCAAGAGAGAGGGAGAGGGAGGCACCCAGCGTCCCTGAAGTCTCAAGGATCACACGCCTCCGTTTCGACCTCATTCAAAGCCGGTCAAAGAGGCTGGGGTCCGGCGAGATTGGCATGAAGTGTCAAGAATTTGGCAATCTTTTCCGTTCTTTTGGCATTCTGTTCACCGGAAACCAATCCGGGTTTTCTCGTGGGAGAGGCAGGATCCGGTGGCTGGTCAGGGTATAACCGCGAGACAGAAAAGTTCGCTTTCCCTTCCTCTGCTCCTCCTCTTTAGGTCGAAACTTGACCATGTCCAGAACCGCCCTTCAATAGCGGTCTATCCCTTCATATTACTTAACATCCCAAATTGGTATCTTTTTTGCCTTTTGTTTGTCTCGATCGACTGCCAAACTGTGAGAGGAGAGATCGAGATGGCCCGTTCCGTCATGACCATCGAACAGCTTGCGGACTATTTGCAGATCGGCAAAAGATCTCTTTACAAGCTTGCCAGAGAGGGCGAAATACCTGCCAAGAAAATCCTCAATAAATGGAGGTTTGATCGCCACCAGATCGATGCGTGGATCCGCCAGCAGAGTGGCCCCAAGAAGTGAATCCCAGACACCAAAAGGGGGAAAGCATTCACCCCTTCCCTGCCTCAGCACTAGAACAGAGAGATAGCTCATGTGATCTCCTAGCCGCCTCAGACGTTTGAGACTCTGCGCCTGGTGGAAGAAAAGATCGAGATGATACGGCAGAGATGATAAAACCTCCTATAATCATAAGGAGAAATAACTTTGACAGGTCAGGGGAATTTTGATACATGTAAGAGAAGTCAGCAAAGGCCGCCATGGTAGACAAACCCAATTACAAGATAAAGAAAAGGATTGGCAGTGGGGGGATGTCCACGGTATATCTTGCCCACGACACCCGCCTGGACCGTGATGTGGCCGTAAAGGTTCTCAGAGTCGATCCAAGGCTCGGCCTGGAAGAAACAGGAAGAAGAGAGATCGTACTCCGCTTCCAGCAAGAGGCCAAGGCTGCAGCCCGGCTGAACCATCCCAATATAGTCTCCATCCATCAAGTCGGACAGCAGCGGGACCAATACTACATTGTCATGGAATACCTGGATGGCCCATCCCTTGGGACGCTCATGAAATCGGGAGAGCGGCATCCCACCGAAACGATTCTGGAATGGATCTATCAGGTCTGCGAGGGGCTCCACTTCGCTCACGAACATGGGGTGATCCATCGCGATATAAAACCTGATAACCTAATTCTCCTGAAAAATGGTACGGTGAAGATTACCGATTTTGGTATCGCCAGACTCGAAAAATCTGAGATGGTCAAGACGAGAGATCAGACCTTCATGGGGACGATATACTACTGTTCACCAGAGCAGCTCAAGGAGTTCAAGAACATCGACAGAAGAACGGATATTTTCTCCATGGGGGTTGTGCTTTATCAACTTCTGACCGGAACTCTCCCCTTCCACGAAGAGTCCATTGCAGAGACTATAAACAAAATCATCAATGGAGAACCTGATCCTCCTCGGAAGATCGTGCCTGAGATTCCGGTGAAAATAGAAAGAGTTGTGTTGAAATGCCTCGCAAAAGACCCTGCTCACCGTTTCCAGACGGCCCGAGATGTGAGAGAGGCCCTATCGGAATCTCTCCGATCCGAGATCGAACAACCGACCAGACCGAAAGAAGAGAGTCGCCACGTTCCTGTCCAAAAAGGTCAGATGCCCCTTTCATTCAGACTGTCACTGACTATAGGACTCATCCTCATGATCGCGGCTTTTCTGTTCGGTTACTTCATCATTGAGTCGAAAAAGAACATCCTTCAAAAAGATGCCGCCATCCGGGGCCGCCATATCGCCCAGATGTTTTCCCTCCTGGTTAAAGACAGCACCATCGGCAGTAATCGCGAGCTTCTTGAGCGGTACATCGAGGACATTGGGAGGGAGGCGCACCTGGTTTTCATTGAAATGATGCGGGGCAATCAGGTGGTGGTGGGATACCACGCTGAACATGTCACGCCCGAGGAGGATGTCTTGATGATGTCCTATCCCCTATCGGTCGGGGAACCAGAAGGGGGTAGTCTGAAGATAGGGTTTTCCAAGGCCGCCATGAATCGAACGGGGAGGAGGATCAAGGCGGCGATCGGCTTGGCTTTTGCTGTCATTGTTGGCTTTCTGGTAGTGGTTTTTGTCGTGGTCCGAGTCCGATCACCGAAACAGGCGGCGGCCTTGTGAAAAGGAATCTAATAGGGGCCTCTGTCGATCATTCGAAAGCAAAGACGCTAGTGCTGGCTGCCAAGGTACCGATTTAGCAGGCTGAGGTGTCTCTCAGAGGTCTTTTCGAAGTTGAGGCCAATCTCATAGACCTGGTCTTCCCTCGCATTGCAATACACTACCCTGGCTGCAGATTTGAACTCTTCCCCACCGATTTTGAGGGAAACATCGAGGCTCTCATCCTCGTCGATGGGAAACTCTGTTTTTATTTTCATGCCTCCCAAGCTGATGTTAATCGTTTCGGTGATTGCCTCGATGTCGAAACTCTTGTAAGCAACCAGGTTAGTCAGTTCGAGGCGTTTGTGTCTCCTTCGCTCAGTCTCAAAGGTTTCCTTCATCGTGTCCCGGCCTCCTCAACTGGTGTGTCTTTTCAAGGTATAGTCTGATAATTCCCTTGTTACGTTCAGAGATTTCCTCAAACTTGATCCCTGATCGAAACCGTCCCGACTTCTCCTTTCGGGTATATACAACTCTCCCTAAGGCATTGATCTGACATTCCCCGATGATGATGGAGATTTGGAGACTTTCGTTCACATCCAGAGGACTTGCTGTCTGAATGCCAATGCCTTCCAGTCCAAGGTCCAGGGGTCTTGCTGCCTTGTTACCCCACCGATTCTTGTAAAGGAAGATCAGAATGGGATCCCTGATACGGCGGGATTTTCTTCTTTCCTGTTTTTTCTTAATTTCACGCATGATGGCAGGATCCCTGGCCAAGGAGAAGGGGGAATATTTTTCCTCGAAGTCAGAAATGGATTTGACTTTAGCCAACTCGCAAATCCTCGCCCAATTGGGTGGGGAAAACTATGCCATTTCTTGGACAATACTGAAAATGAGTTGCAAATTCGAAACTCCTTCCCGTGAGCGGATGATCCGTAGACGCCGTTCGGGGAGAAAGTCGATTTTATTCACGGTATATTCAGCAAGGTCTATGCCAGATTTCATGGACAAGAACGAGGGGGTCCTTTGCACTCAGTTTTAATATATTGTAGTTTGCGAAAATGGGAGAATCAGCCCAGAGGGTACGCATTGGTCTGCATGGCCGAGGTAGAGCAATTATGGCCATTGTCTAGACCGTGGCTGATTGCCTTTTGGGAACCGATGGGCTAACCTATGAGGGAGTCCGATGAACCGATATTTTCCCCATATCATTGGAGGTCGTATCATGCTTGAAGCCCTTAGGAAGACAGTTCAGGCGAGTGTCGGCGCGGTGGTTCTGACCCGGGAACGCGTGCGTAAGACCCTTGATAAGCTTGTCAAAGAGGGAAAGCTTTCTACAGAAGAGGCGGAACGCCTCGCCGATCGAATGATTCGGGATGGCAAGAGGGAATTCAAGGGCCTTCAGGACAAGATGGTTTCTCTTATGCAAAAAGGCTTAGAAAACCTCGATTTTGTCTCAAAGAAAGAATTCGAGAGCCTGAAGAGAAGGGTGGAGGCCCTGGAAAAGGAGAAGAAAAAGCAGAGGACCGTGAGGGCCACTAAAACAAAAAAGACCTAGGGGTCGGTTGAGTCTCACTCGATATGGGATGTGAGATATGCGATATGGGAAATGAAATGTGAGATATCGCAAATCCCCTATCCCGTGACGCAAATCACATATCCCATATCTCGCATCCTACATCGCCGCGTCCTCTAAGAAATTCCATGGAGGGGAAAAACATTATCCTTCAAGAATGTCACGACTTTTCTGGCCTGGGATCGGGCCTTTTCCTTTGCCGGCCCAACCGTAGGATGCGTCTGGTCTCGGAGGCTTCCAACCTCGTGCTCAGGTCCAAACATCATGCCGCCAACAAGTCCCGCAAATTCGTCCTCCGGCTCAACTCCGTTCAGAACTGACCATGCGAGGGTCCAGCACCTGGCCGTTCGATAGATATCATACCCACCTCCTCCAAGGGCGAGAATTCTCTTGCACAGCGACTTCAGGATTCTTACGGCTTCCTGGTAGCCATTATTCGTCAATCGGAGATGGGTCAGGGGATCGGAGATCTGGGTATCAGCACCAACCTCTGCGATAAGTATGTCAGGCTGGAATGCTGTGACCAGTGGAGGCACAACCTCCTGGAAAGCCTCTAGGTAGACCTCGTCGTCTGTACCAGCATCTAGGGGCACGTTGACGGTGTACCCAAGCCCCTTCCCCTCACCGATTTCACTCTCCTTTCCTGTACCTGGGTAGAGTGTCTCACCACTTTCATGAAAGGAAATCAATAGGAACCGCTCATTCTCATAGAAGGCTTCCTGAACGCCGTTGCAATGATGAGCGTCGATATCGACGAAAGCCACCTTGAGTCCCCGATTGAGGAGATCGAGGCCCGCGAGGGCAATGTCATTGACGTAACAGAATCCCTCCGCTCGGCTTTTCCCGGCGTGGTGAAACCCACCCAGGAGATTGAAGGCTGTCTCCGTCTCTCCTCTTGCGATACAATCTGCTCCTAAAGAGGTACCACCTGCGGTCATGAGAGACCACTCAAAGATACCCGGAAGGATGGGATTATCTTCAGTACCGAGGCCGTATGAGAGCATCTCAAGACTGACCTTCCCCATACTGGCCTCCTTCAGAAGTTCAACATAATGCTCGTCGTGAAATGATGTTAGCACTTTCGGATCAAGCGGTTGGGGCTTTAAGACTCGCATCCAGGGATAGCTTAGGACACCGTATCGTACACATAGGTCATATGTTTTGATGGCCCTTTCTGGTTTATAAGGGTGGTCGTATCCGAAATCGAATCGGCCCAGTTCCTGGGAATGGATCAAAGCAGATTTCAAAGAGGCTCTCCCCATCGAGGATCTCGATGATGGTCAAATACGGGCAGACGAAATGCCCAGCGAAAAAGGTGTGCCTCACGACGACTGACGTAGACAGTGAGAATCCCGGTTCCATATCGTCAAGAGGACTAGCCTTGTTGTGTATCCACAATGATTTCAGTTTCGGTTCTCCTTGTCAATCGGAAATCGGTGTGATGTTTCGAAAGACTCTGGTTTCCTTGAAAACAGACTTTTGGTCCGGCTCTATTGAGGCGGTTGCTGGATTGTTTCCCCTTCATGAACCTGGGCAATATGGAAGAAGAGCCTCGTTTAGGGTTTAATTTGAGCCCGGGAGCAGGTCGTGATTCCGGGACGGTGAGTCTGCCTCGAACCTTGCCTGCCCTCGTTGATTTTCTCTTGGCTTTTTTGTAAAGAACTATGGTCATCCAAGGCTTTCCTAAGGAACAGGAGTTCCATTGATTCGAGCCTGCATTTGGAGGCGCGCAGTGGTAAGCAATTCTGAGGGACATCCCATTGGTATTGACTCGGAGGGAAGGATTATTACCCCTGACGATCCTGTCATTCCATTCATAGAGGGGGATGGGGTAGGTCCAGATATCTGGAGGGCGTCTGTTCGAGTCTTCGATGCGGCGATCGAGAGGGCTTACCGGGGGCAGAAGAAGGCAATCTGGGCGGAGTTTCTTGCCGGCCAGAAAGCATATAATACTGTGGGAACCTGGCTTCCCGAAGAAACGGTGGAGGGGATCAGGCAGCATCGAGTTGCCATAAAGGGGCCCCTCGCCACCCCCGTGGGAGACGGCTTCCGGAGCCTCAATGTAACCTTGCGGCAGAAGCTGGACCTCTATGCCTGCATCCGACCGGTTAAACACATTCCTGGAATCCCGAGTCCCGTCAAGAGCCCTGAACTGGTCGACATGGTCGTCTTCCGGGAGAACACGGAAGACGTCTATGCGGGGATAGAGTGGAAAGCGGAAAGCAATGAGGCTAGGAGGGTCATTGACTTCTTATCCCGGGAGATGGGTGAAGAGATAAGGCGGGATTCGGGCATCGGTATCAAGCCGATGAGCGCTTCTTCTTCTAAGCGATTGGTTAGAAAGGCCATCAGTTATGCCGTCAAGAGCAAAAGAGAGAGTGTGACCCTGGTTCATAAGGGAAACATCATGAAGTTCACCGAAGGCGCCTTCAGAAAGTGGGGCTATGAGGTGGGAAAAGAGGAGTTCCCTGATGATACGATAACAGAAGAGGAGGTTCTGACCAAGTTCGGTGGAAATCGACCAGAGGGGAAAGTTGTGATAAAGGACCGAATCGCCGATGCCATGTTTCAGCAGGTTCTCCTGAGGCCCCAGGAATATTCGGTTCTGGCCATGCCTAACCTGAATGGTGACTACTTGTCGGATGCCCTTGCAGCTCAGGTGGGAGGGATTGGCATGGCCCCAGGCGGCAACATTGGAGATGAGAACGCCGTTTTTGAGGCAACCCATGGGACGGCTCCGAAATATGCGGGCAGAGACATGGTGAATCCTGGGTCCCTCATCCTTTCCGGGGTAATGATGTTTGATTATCTGGGATGGACCGAGCCAGGCCGCTTGATCCAGAGGTCTTTGGAGAGGACGATCGGGGAAAAGATCGTTACCTATGATCTTGCGCGTCATATGAGTGGAGCAAAACGAGTGAAATGCTCCGAATTCGCTAGTCGGATTATTGAAAACATGTAGTTCCTCACCACACCTTCTGGCCAGATTAGGAGCCAAAGGTCACTATTCGGGAATTATGGGAGTATGGAACCATCATGAGAGGTATCCCTTCCTAAGCCTATGAACCCCCAGGGATTCTCTCCCCCAGCCAGACAGAGGAGATACAAGCCGCAACTATCGAAGTTCTCTGGAAGACCAGTATCGTCATTGAAAACGAAAAGGTGAAAAAATCTGGCCCGCTCAGGCGCAAAGGTTATGGGTGGTCTACTAATCGGTTATAGGCTTTCATCAATTGTCTGAGGCGGTCATGCGGGACTGCCATGACCTTGCGATTGTCAATTCCTACCATGGTTTCTGCGGCAACCAGTGCATTGATGATGGCTTCCTCGGTGGCCTGTACGGTTGCCTCAAGAATGGGATCTATTCGATCGTTGGGGAACATTGTTAGTTGGGCAATTTTCGACGCCTTCTCAGCCTCAGGGTTTGCAGTGGAAAAGGCGATGAAAATGTCACCAGAATAATTGCTTGCGATGGCTCCAGTTCTTGCAAGCCCAAGAGAGGCCCGTCGAGCGAGTCGTTTCAGTTGATGGGGCAAGAGGGGGGCATCCGTCGCGAGTACAATAACGATAGAGCCGGCCTCTTCGGACCAAACCAAATTCTCAGTAATCTCCATACCTACTGGAACCCCTGCAATTCGCAATTGTTTCCTCCTGCCATGATTGGCTTGTACCAGCACTCCCACGGTATAGCCTCCAATGCTTTCATCGACCTTCCTTGAAGCCGTTCCTATCCCGCCCTTGAATTCATAGCAGATCGTTCCGGTTCCACCACCGACACTTCCCTCCAGGACAGGTCCGGGACTGGCGGTGTCCAGGGCCTCAAATACATGCGCCCTCTTGATGTGGAACCCGTTGATATCGTTCAGAAATCCGTCAAAGGTTTCTGCCACCACGGGCAGAGACCACCGGTCCGGCAGCCGACCCTGTCTCAGCTGCCATTCGATGACCGCATCTCGGACGATCCCAACACTGTGGGTATTGGTCAGCATGATGGGAGTTTCCAAGAAACCCGATTCTTCAATCCAGCTTGTCCCGGTCATCTCGCCATTGCCATTCAAGGCAAACCACGCGGCAAAGACATGTGCAGAAAAGTCCTTCCCTCGAGGCAAAACCGCCGTTACACCTGTCCTAACCGGCCCACTTCCTACGACCAGCTTGCCATGACCAGAAATGAGTGTGGCATGGCCAACCTCTACTCCCTGAACGTCCGTGATGGCATTGGTTTCCCCGGGTGTCCCCTCTAAAGGGATTCCCAAATCCCGTGCTCTGGTTTTCTTCCCTAAAGGATTTTGCACTATTAGTACCCCCCGAAGCCTCTTTTAGTTTTGCCGAACCTACTTTCGAAGCGTTACCCCGGACACTTGTTCATCTATTTCTTCTTTTCGTAGCGATCATAGCAGACGGAGGCATGTTGTCAACTGCTTGTGTGGATGAATGAAATCTCCCTAATCATCTGTGGAACTGGACCGGAGATCAAGAGATTTTTCTTGACCTTTGTATCGCGACCTGCTTCGTTCCTCCGTCTTGAGTGATCTTAGACCTTGCTGCAATGCGATGAAAGACTTTCTCTGGGAGAACCACCGTTCCTGGGTCAGAGACACTACCATGCAGTTGGCCTGATCGAGGAGAACTGACAGAAGGAGAGTTAGGAAAAAGGCAGACAGCTGCGGTAGACGAATGGAGAGTAGTTGCAGGACAAGACAGTTATTGCCCTTCTTGGGGACTGACCGCCCTCTTGGGGGATCTAGCCCGCTGATCATGCGTATCACCCTGGCTAAGGCGAGTTCAGCATGTGGTTGATCCACGATTTGAGCCAGGTCAAAGAAAGCCTGAGGGAAGATGACGTAGTGGGGTTGAGCCGGTTCCTTCGCCGCAAGAAATCTGGCGAGTGTCGAGAATAGCTCGCCTGTGAGTCCAAAGTCCTCAAGATAGAGGCGGCCGTAATAGATGCTCTGCCTGCCATTTCCCCTGGTCAGGCTTTTTCTGAGGGCGTCTAGTGGATCTTTTGCGTGATCTTTGATTCCTCCAACCATCTCTTCCAGGTCCTCCCTGGAAAAGTGGTCAGGTGAGTTTTCGAGATTCCGGACCAGCTGCGAAGAGAGGTGTTGAATGTATCGACTACGAAACGAAGCGCATAATAGAAGGCATTGTTGATCTTGTGCTCCAGAAGAGAACGGGCGTACCCCTTTCTTGCATGTCTTATTCCCAGGGTACCGATTTTCTCTGTCTTCTCAAAATCGAGAAAAAGTCTGGGCAGACCCGAAAGGTAGCGAGCGAACCATTGCAGAAAATAGAGGTGGTCATTGGATGGAATCGCATGGAGGAGTTGAATGAAAGAATCGAGACAAATCAGAGCATGAGGCGTGTCGAATCGGAGTTGGAGACTCGTCGCAGCAGGTTCCAAAAGAGAGGCCATAAGGCGGTCCATGTTTATTCCTTGGTCCCAGATGCCCTGAAGAATCTCAACGGCCTCCTTTGCATCGGATTCTTGTATTCTTCTCTCAAAATCGAGATAGAGAGACATAGAGTTCACCTGCCTCCACCGTTTAAGGGAAAAAGGTCGAAGGCTGTCCTAGCCCTATTAATGGCCATCATTCTGGATCGGAGGTTCTCTGGAGAGTTTACCGCCTCATCACCTGCCAAGAATCTTGAGGTACCAGGGTTTCTTCATCTCCTCCTCCCCTTCAAGCCTCGGGAAAGCGAGAATCGGGATCGGTTTGGATTCAGTGGGTTCTCCCCCTTTTTGGTACTCGCGCCCTTCGAGTTTCTCCATCTGCTCACCTGTCAAGAACTCCAGAGAATATTGGTCCGGGGCCATCTCCCACTGACCAGTGACCCAGATATGAAGATGGAACTCTTTTTCGATGTCGGCCAGTTCTTTTCGCTTATTATTGAGGAGATAGGTAGCAACAGGTCTCGAGAAGATTCCCTTGACGAGGACGACATCTCTCTCGATTATCCGTTCAAGGATTTTCCTCAACACCATCAGAACCAGAGACTCGGTGGATTTCACCCTGCCCCTTCCATCACAGTAGGAGCAAACCGTATAGCTCTCCTCAGCCACGGGTGTCTTCAGCCTCTGTCGAGACATCTCCAAAAGACCGAATTTGGAAATCCTAGAGATGTCGGTCTTGGCTTTGTCTCTCTTCAAGGCATTGCGAAGGCATCGTTCCACTGCCATGTTATGCTTTCGGTCTTTCATGTCAATGAAATCGATGACGATCAGCCCGCCCAAGTCTCTCAGTCGGAGCTGTCGAGCGATCTCTTCTGCTGCCTCCAGATTGGTGGTCAAGGCCGTTTGTTCAATGCTTCTGGACTTCCCTAGCCTGCCCGAGTTAACATCGATCGAGACGAGAGCCTCGGTAGGATCGATGCAGATGGTTCCGCCCGATTTTAGGGAGACCTGTCGGGCGTAGATGGCCTCGATCTGCGCTTCCAGATTGAATTTGGTAAAAAGGGGCCGCCTCTCTTGATAGAGTTTCACCCTTCGCTGGTACTGGGGCATCACTTGTCGAAAAAAATCCCTTACTTGGCGATAGACCTCCTTATCATCCACGAGCACGTCCATGTCCGTGGTAAAATAATCACGAATGGACTGGATCATGACATGGCTTTCTTCGTAAAGGATCGAAGGAACAGGAAGTTCATTCATCTTAGTCTGTATGCTCTCCCAGAGACGGATAAGGTACGACCAATCCCTGTAGAGTTCTCGCTTACTCTTGTCCACTCCGGCGGTTCGAACGATAAAGCCGATCCCCTCGGGCAGGTTAAATTCTTTGACAATCTCCAGGAGGCGCGTTCGCTGTTTTTCGTCCTCGATTTTTCGGGAAACTCCATGGCTCTCACTTCCAGACATTAGGACAAGATACCTCCCTGGAAGGGAGATGTAGGTTGTCAAGGCAGCTCCCTTATTGTATGTCCCCTCTTTCACTACCTGCACGAGAAGTTTCTGCCCTCGATTCAGTACTGTTTGAACCCGCGGTTTTTCTTCCGACGGAACCTGCTTTTCATAGTACTGAGGGCTTATTTCAGACACGGAAAGAAATCCGTGACGCTTTCCTCCGTAGTTGACAAAAGCGGCCTGGAAACTGGGCTCCACATGGGTCACAATGCCGGTATAGATATTGCCCTTCGACTTTTCGCGGGCCGTACTTTCGACATTGAGGTCCACCAGGGTTTCGCCCTCTACAATGGCTACCCGGCACTCACCGGCCTGGGCAGCATTAATCAGCATTAGTCTTTGCATACCTCTTCCTTCATACCTCTCGATGGTTTTTCATACCTCCCCCATAACCTCTCCTCGTGGGGAGAGATGCCCGCGGTAACCATCTTTCGGACCGATTGCTCAGGGCGAAGCTGGGAGCATATGGTGGAGAAAGTCGTCCCAACGGGGAGGAAGAGCGCTTCTTGACATTTGGAAGTGTTAGATTGTGGTCCTGCAGGATCATGGCTCATGAAAGGATTATGACCGTTTCACAATGGAAGCGTAACCGTTTTCGGAATCATTGTCAACGAGGAACCCATTATCCTCAGTGTCTCTCTGGTTCTTGGCGGAAAGGTCGTGGCAAGATGCGGAGCGTGGAGAAGTTGGTCAGGTTGATGTGCTTAGGGGCGACCGAAACGTTCTTTGACAGGTGTTTGAAGGAGGCCGTCTTCGGCGCACATTGCATTCCTGAGTGGGATGTCTGCCTCGGTCATGGGTAGGTCTCTTAGATCGCAAATTGTTACCCACCTGATCCTGTGACAATCGAGAGTTTGCGGTTCACCGTGGACGAAACGGCACAGATAGCTGAGAAGCAGAATCTTCATGTCGGGGTATTGATGATACACTATCTGAAATCGTTCACCCGCTTCCACCTGGATCCCCAACTTCTCTCGAAGTTCCCTTTCGAGGCATTGTCTGGGATCTTCACCCTGCTCGACCTTTCCCCCTGGGAATTCCCAGAGGAGCCCACGGCTTGAGGCCGGCTTCCGCTGGACAACGAGAACCTTATCGTTCCGAAGGATGATTCCTGCTGTGACAGCCATAATCATTCTATTTCCAACGACGTCAGGCTACCGTCCAGAGGCTGATCGAGACATTTCTAAGCTAGCCGTCGGACAAATGGCCACACGATTTCTTCCCGCCCCTTTTGCTTCATAAAGGGCATCGTCTGCAGTCTTGATGAGCTCCTCTTGGGATGACACATGGGGGCCCAAGGTACTGATTCCAACGCTCACGGTCAACCGGCCTTTCGGCTGGGTCTCCTCGTGGTCAATAGCAGAATCTTCAACGGCCTTTCTGACCCTCTCAGCAACCTGGTGGGCTTCGTCTAGGCTGGTTTTGATGAGAATTCCAGCGAACTCTTCTCCACCGTAGCGAGCCAGAATATCGGTGTGACGGACCGTCTCTTTCATGATATGGGCAACATGTTTCAGTACTCTATCTCCTGCCACATGTCCATGGGTGTCATTGTAGATTTTGAAGTGGTCGATGTCCAGCATCATGAGGGAAATCGGATATTCGTATCGTTCGGCACGTCTCAATTCTAGTTCCAGGGAGTCCATAAAATATCGATAGTTATAGGTTTCGGTCAGGTCATCTGTGATGGAGAGCTGCTTCATTCTCTCCCTGGCTGCCTTCAGTTCTCGCGCTGTTTCCCTGTAGTGGTCCTTGAGTTCCTTCAGCCCCCTCAGTTCTCGCCTCAGTTCTTCGTTCTCCCTCTTGAGTCGGTCTATTTCCTTCAGGAGTGTTCTACGTTCCAGAGAGTTTTCAGAATTCTTCTTTTGCATAGCAAACAAGTCGCATGAAGGGACTAGAAGGCCCATATATTGTATTTTCTAATCCATATACTCCAATATATAGCCCAAGTCAAGAGAAATGTTGACCCTCGAGGGTTTCCTTGCCCAAGCAAGAATATCTTTGAACAGTCGCCAGAGTGTTTCTACCCATAATTTCTGGTCAAGTGTCGCTGTGGCCTTTTCCTCTGTCCTATTGAACAGGGTCGGAATGTCGAATTAAATTCAATGGCTTGAATGTCAAGACTCTCATGGATAGGTGAAAGAAGACTTGGGCCACAATTTGTCTCGTCTTCCTCATGGGTTCTCTCACCTTGGCAGGAGAACCTTCAAGGATAGGTGATTGCCCCTGATATTGACAGGATGTTAGCATCGCTTCCATACACCTAGTTCGTTCCGTTAGGGATTCATGGATTCTCTATTCTGAGTTGATCCACTCTCCACTTTGAGGTCGTCAAACTTACCTCTCACCCGATAAGAGAACGTGAGAATACTCCCATCCTTCCCTGCCAGAAGCCAACCGGCCACTGGGACGTTGCTGAGGATCTTATCCATTGTCTGAAGGGGGCGGACTCCGATCGAAACATTGAGGGTCTGACTGTTTAGGTCTGCCTGGCCCTTAATGGCCATACTGATGGCATCACTATCCATGTAGAGGTCTTTAGTAGAAGCGACGCCATTTCGGATCATGATCTGGCCAGTCGCATGGTTGTAGGGGAGCCTTTTCACTTTGCCAGTTTGGATTGGTCCAATACTACCGTCTGCCACACGGAACCAGAGATCTCCTCTGAGAGATCTTGTGATTCCATCCATGGAGTCTGCCCCTCCTGTGATGATTCCCCCCAGATTCAAAGCTCCGGAAATCAATATGGCTCTCTCTTGAGCCAAAAAGGTTCGGACCACGTTGGTCATGTCCAGACCGTGAATCTCCGGGATCAATTTGAAGGAGACTCCCCGTCTAGACTTCAGGTTAATCCATCCCCTGCATCTTAGAAACCCTCCGGGCGCCGCTGCCTTAAAAGATTTGAACCTGAGAAGTCCCTGCTTGACAAGGAAAGATGTTTGAAAGTCCTCAAAACGGGACCCCTTGAAGGAGCCCTTTGAGATTCTCAGTTTTCCATCAATGGCGGAGTTCACCCAGATGGATTTGGGGTGGAACCGAAGCTTTTGTTTACTTTTGCCATTTGAGAGAGAATCTCCGATGCCAATGCTCTCGGCTCCCATGTCCAGAGAAATCCTCATTTTTTCTGATAGAGCCAGTTTTCCTCTGAGCCTTCTGAGATAACCGTGGAAAGAAGCACTCCCATTACAGAGACTCTTCCCCATTTTCCACTTGAGTTGGGATAGGGTTATCTCTTTTTCATTATACTGAATCTCTCCCTCTCCATCAGTGAGAGGGAGGGGGAAACCGGCCATTTTGACACGGATGTCTCTCAGGGTGATTCGGCCATTGTAGGTAATGTCGGTAACCCTGTTGAAGGCATACCGCATCTTGCCTGTCATTCGGGCCTTACCAGAGATCTTCTCGGTCCGAGCGAGGATCTTTCGGAACTCCTCTGGCATCCGATTCGCCCGGCGAAGGGGGAGGAGACCCTTGAGATCCAGATCTCCTTTGAGGGATAAAGCCATCACGGGATCGGAATAGATTTGGGAAATTGATCCATTGAGCCCAAGAAGTTGGGATCGGAGGAACCGGCCATGAAAGCCCTTGATGCGGGCTTGATCTCCCCGTATCGTAAGGACGCCAGAAATACTTCGAAAAGGGGGAAGCTTCGAGTCGATGAGAAAGCTGCCCTTATCCAATCGCACGCGAAGTGAAAGCATTTCAGGATTCTTCCGTAGGCCTTCGGGTGTCAGGGCCGCCCATGGACCATCAAGTCTGGCCCGCTCTACCCGGAGAGAACCCTGAATCCCTGGATCAGACAGAAGAGAGAGCACGTTCTTGGGAACCAATCTGTCTGGCAAGTAGGGCCTGATATCTCTCAATGGGGTTCTCCCGGTAGCAAGGTCGAAAGAAATCGATCGATCACTGCTATGAATTCTTTGAATGGATCCGCTTCCACGGACCGAGAGATGAGGCACCCGTATGACCATCCGGGGGATCTGGATTTCTTTATTCTCGTATTGGAGGTCGTACTTAAAAGAGGCTTCTTTCGGTTCGATTGGGCCCGTAAAAAGGGTTGGCAGGGCGAATCGGGCGTTCCGAACTCCTATCTCTCCCGAAGATTGGAAAGATGTTGGTCTTCCCGTGCAATTGATCTGTAGGTCTAAGAGTCCTTGCATTTTTTCAAAAGGAACAACAGGGCGAACGTAAGGCCATATCCGCAGTGAATCGATGCCTTCGGTCTCGAGGGAGATTTGGAACTCTAGCCGAGTCGAATCGAGGGGCTCGCCAATCCCATTGATTTTACTGGAAATTGAGAACTTCTCTTCCGGATGACCCGTGAATCTCCCAGTAAGGTGAAATGAGAAAGGTTTTTTCTGCGAGATAGACTGGGAGGTCACCTGAATTTCCTCCAACTCGCTCACGACCGGATCCTGCGTCAATCCAAAGTCCGTAAAACGAACCTTGCCACCCCGAATGGACAGTTGGGAGGGCAGAAGGGTGGTCATCCCCTGCAGCCAGTCGAAGAATCCTCTCTCTTCCCTTTGGGTCTTCTCTCTCGGCTTCCAGCCAAAATTGATGTGCCCTCCAGATGTTCGAATCAGGTGGACCGATGGATTCTTCAGAACGATGCTCTTCCACCTTAGGCGACCCAGGAGCAGGGATTGTATCCATGGTTTGAGGAGAAACGCCTTGGCTCGGAAGAACTCTTTGCCATCAGGTCCCGGTATTCTGACGTTTCGATATTCGATCCCGAACCCTCCGAAGATCGTGAATCCTGAACTTCCGATTTCAATCTTTTTCTGAAGAAGGCTCTCAACCTCCTGCTTTAAGATCTGTCGAGTGATCCTGGGCCCCATGTAGTAACCTAGCAAGAGAGGAACCACCGTGAGGAATATGAGGATGAGGCAGATTATCCAGAGAATCAGGTTAGTGGTGTGCTTTCTCAATGACAATCCTTCTGTCTCAGAAGCCTTGGCCCAGGAAAGGTCATCCCGCTGGACCGTCAGACGGCTCTGGCGATCGTAAAGACGTCTATTCTCTTGGCCCCTCCCCTGCGCAATAC
>Ga0209636_10002178_pt1 | contig 19909 bp, 13 predicted proteins | sample DeeMarSWOR152_54_FD_187464 | JGI IMG/M metagenome (GOLD analysis project Ga0209636, IMG submission 187464) | Marine sediment microbial communities from White Oak River estuary, North Carolina - WOR-1-52-54 (SPAdes) (version 2) | ecosystem: Environmental > Aquatic > Marine > Intertidal zone >... | reverse complement strand
TTTTCCCATTAGTTGCGGAGGTGTTCTTGTTTACCCTGGTGATTTAATAATAGCTGATGGCGATGGTGTGTTAGTCGTACCAAGAGAACGTGCCCTTGAAGTAGGAAAAATTGCCCGCGAAATTCATATTAATGATGAAAAGAGTCGAGCTGAAAGGTATCAAAGACTGGGTATGCCACTCGATGAGACGGTGATAGTAGAATAATTTCTCTTGCCCCCCTGCTACCAAAGACTTACATACTGTTTTCTAACCGACCTGAAAGTGGCCTCGCGAACTGTTTTCAAACTAAAACTGCCACAAAATTGCCACAAAATTTTCTTTTTGATTCTTGATCACCTTTGGTATATCAGAGCATAAAGTAGCAAGAGATTTTAGAATAAACTTCTATGCCACATCCGGCAGCTCATCCCAGCAGGTCGTAAAACGATTTGAACGTCTTTTGAATTTTACCTGCCACGGTTGTCCCAGTCCTTCAGCAGCCCATCGAAGCGGACAGTCCAGTCTGGCATTAATAGAATCCACAGCTCCCATCAACTGACTGAATTTATCTCTGTCTACACTGTCAAATAAATCCCTTTGAATTCTGTGCTCAGACATAAGGCTGTTGAGTACAATGCCGCACTTCTTATACAGGTATCCCTGTCTATATAACCTATCAATGCCAAGTAAGGCACCTTGTATTAACTCTATTGTATTATTTGTAGCTACAGCAAATTCAACAGTATGTGAATTAAAATATTTATTCTTGATAAAACGGCTGGTTGTAACAAATACCGTTATGAAATTCGCAGACAGATGCTGTTCTCTTAGCTTCTCTGCGGCCCTTGCAGCATAACTTGCAGCAGCCTCTTTCAGCTCTTCAATTGCTTCTACTGGTTTGCCGAACATTCGTGAAACCATAATAGTCTTATTTGCTGGTGGATTCTGCTCCAACGGATAACAGCATATGCCCCTTAATTCATAGACCGTTCTGGCTCCGACTACACCGAATTTATTTTTAATCCAGTTTAAATCTGCCTTGTTTAAATCAAAAGCGGTTTTAATCCCTGCCCTTTTTAACTTGATGGCAGTCTTTATCCCTACGCCCCAGACCTTTTCAACAGGAACTTGTCCAAGAGCCCTGCCCAGATATGGCGAATCTGTAAAGTCTAATACACCCTTTGCTTTTGGTGAGCGTTTAGCTACATGCTTAGCTATCTTTGCAAGCGTCTTTGTCGAAGCAATGCCTACTGTTACAGGAATACCTGTCCATTTTCTGACTGTCTGTTGAATTTTACGACCGTAGTCAGTCAAAGAGCAGCTGAAGCCGGCAAGATTCAGAAATGCCTCATCAATCGAGTAAACCTCGATTTCAGGTGTAAATGTCGAAAGTACATCCATCACTCGGCTGGACATATCAGCATAAAGGGCATAGTTTGACGAAAAGACCTCAACACCGTTTTTATCTATGATATTCTTAACTTCAAAAGCAGGAACCCCCATACCTATACCCAATGCCTTCGCTTCATTTGAGCGGGCTACAACACAGCCATCATTGTTTGATAATACAACTACGGGCTTTCCCTCCAGCCTTGGATTAAATACACGTTCGCAGGAGGCGTAGAAGTTATTACAGTCAATAAGTGCAAATATCTCTTTCATGGTTTGTGTATAACGCTGGTAACTACCCCCCAGACCTCAAATTCCTCGTCCTCGGTAATTTGCTGAGCAGAGTAGTTATTATTTTCCGGCTCTAAAGTGATTTTTTTTCTCTTTATTCTGATTCTTTTAACTGTCAGCTCTCCATTTACTGCTGCTATTATTACGCTCCTATCTCGGGGTTCGAGGCTGCGGTCAACAATCAAAAGGTCCCCGCAGTGAATGCCAGCTCCAACCATTGAATCACCTACCACCCTGACAAAAAACGTAGCTGCCGGGTGCTTAATCAGATACTCATTCAAATCAAGTTTATCCTCTTCGTAGTCAGCAGCAGGAGAAGGAAATCCAGCCGACACCCCAGCTTCAAACAAAGATAGAAGTTGTTCTTTGGATAAATGCGCTGGGTAGATTGTCTGTGCTCTGGCTTTCATATGATGGTTTATCATCGGCTAAGCGCAACCTTTACCAGTTGCGGGTATGTTCTCAGAAGCCCTTCAGGTACAGGCTGCTGCTGGCCGGTCAGGAGGTATTTCAATTCAAGGGCATTGGCAAGCTCAGCACCTCGATAGTGATTATTGGCAATAACAGTAAGAGATTCCAGAACTTGAGCTAATTTATGTATCCGCTGCTCTATCTGGGCAAGCTCATCTTCGCTGTAATAGTAATTATAGGTTTCATCTCTACCTGCTTTACTGAACCACGTCTCGAAGTTTCTGCCGTGCATCCTGAAGTAGCCATTTCTGCCTATAGTGCATTGCTGCATATCAAATGAGTTCCGACCAGTTGGATAGTCAAGGTTGCAGACCGAAACGCCAAGCTCTTCGAGAAATTTCAATGCATCCGGCTTCTCCCATGATTTATGCCTTACCTCAACCGCTAAGTTGAAGACTTCTGAAAAGAGGTCCACGATTTTAGCCAAATGCTTACGGTTAGCATCACTGTCATTAAAATCATATCTGAACTGAACAAGCAGATGTTTTAGTTTTCCAGATTCGATAAAAGGCTGAAAACCTTTGTAAAAGTATTTGACCATTTCCAGGTCTACCTTCCCTTCATGGGTGAAATCGCGGTGGAGCTTGGCTGTAAAGAAAAAATCAGGATGTTCGGCAGTTCTGTCCAGCCACGATTTGGTAGTCTTTTCGAATGGGGGGCGGTAAAATGTACTGTTAATCTCTATACAGTCCACAAAGCTGCTTATGAATTTAAGCTGGTCGATTTTAGGTTCGGTATAGACAACCCCCTTCCAGTCCGGATAAGACCAGCCTGCTATCCCTATGTAAACCTGACCTGCCATTTTGTTCCTAATTTACAGTATTTTGAAGCAACCTGTTACCTTGCCGATTATACGAACATCCTTATCGCCTCGTTTGATATACCTGGTCCTGTAGCCCCTGGCTTTGTTAGCTGATTTAAGCGCTATTCGGTCACGTTGGATGTATATTCTCTTGATAGCTGCTTCGTCATCCAGCAGAACAACGCCTATCTGGCCATTCTCGATTGCTGAACCGGGTCTTACTACTACGTAATCACCATCCATAATGCCTTCATCTGCCATACTATCACCGACAACCCTCAGAACAAATGGACCTTTTGTTGGTTGAAACAGTTCTTTCGGGTCTATATATCCCTCGATATTCTCTTCTGCCAGTATTGGCTCGCCTGCTGCTACTCTACCTACAATGGGGATACCCTCTGTTTCTCTTTTACTATCAAGATATGCCTTCGATAACCTAAGACGGCGGTGGCCGCCTGAATCTACAATATAGCCCTTTTTCTTCAGGTACCCTATGAGCTGATATACTGCGTTCTGGGCCAGGCCAAAATGCTGGGCGATTTCCCGTTGACTGGGTGGATTATTATCCTGCAGGCGGTTTTCAATGAACCTGAGTACTTTCTGCTGTTTTTCGGTCAAAGGTTCCATTTTCTTACCTTAAAATCGCTAAAGTTCATTATATGGTTATTTGAACATATAAGTCAACAAAAAAATATATGTTTTTGCTATATCCAGCATTCCTGAATACCCCCTGGAAAGATCCATTAACTCATAATGGGTGAGACATATGTCAGGAAGGTATATCCTATGCTCTGGTCTGCCGTTGTATAACGTCAGCCCCAAACATTAAGGATTTAATGTCTGAAACCTATTCTGAGAATACGACCTACATATTCATAAGTAAAAGTCAGGGTGTTGTAACTTGCTATAGCAATGAATGTTACATTAGTATCAAAAAGCACTTATGAAACTGGCAGAGAATCAGGCGAGCGCCAGATAAGCGTCAGCAGAGTTAGCCCCGTGCGCGCGCACTGGTTTTTATAACTGGTAGGACAGATCCTTCTTACTCGACAGAGAACGGTAATTGATGTATTATACAACAATCTTAAATCTTACAGTGAGGAGATTAGATAATCTTCACACTAAAATATAGTATAGTAAGGATCGTTTCAGAGCCAAAAAGGTATAAGTAAAGGATGGCTAAAAACAAATATATAACCGCACCGGTTCCGTCAAGGAAAATACCTATCGGTATTCCTTATATCCTCTCTAATGAAGCGGGCGAACGTTTCAGTTTCTATGGCATGAGGTGTATTTTGGTTATCTTCATGACCAAGTATCTGATGGGATCTGACGGTGTTCTCAATCCGATGAGTGCCGAGGAAAGTAAAACATACTTTCATTTGTTTGTCTCGGCTGTGTATTTTACTCCAATATTTGGTGCTCTCCTTTCGGACATCTGGTTCGCCAAATACAGGACAATAATTTATTTCTCACTAGTATATTGTGCTGGGTTTTTGGTCTTGACATTGGACCATACACGCCTTGGACTAGCGTTTGGCCTAATACTGGTTGCACTTGCTTCAGGAGTCATCAAACCCTGTGTTTCAGCAAACGTGGGTGACCAATTTGGAAAAACCAATAAGCATTTGATGGAGAGAGTTTACGGTTGGTTCTATTTTGCGATAAATGTTGGTGCGTTTGTTTCCACTATTCTGTGTCCCATATTACTGAATAAGTATGGACCTAGTATCGCTTTTGGCCTACCCTGTATATTTATGTTCTTGGCGACAACTGCTTTTTGGCTGGGTCGCAGCAAGTTTGTCCATGTCCCAGCTGGCGGAATCAAATTTGTTAAGGAGACTTTCAGTGGCGAAGGATTAAGGGCCCTTGGCAAACTTTGCGTAATCTATGTGTTTATAGCAATGTTTTGGGCAATATTCGATCAAATGGATTCAGCCTGGGTATTGCAAGCTGAAAAAATGAACCGGAACTGGCTTGGGCGTGAATGGCTGTCATCACAGATAGTTGCTGTTAATCCATTGATGATCATGGTGCTAATCCCTGTCTTTTCTTATGGCATCTACCCTGGGATTAACAAGGTATTTCGCTTAACACCGCTTAGAAAGATCTCGATCGGTTTATTTGTAGCTTCTTTGCCTTTTGTCATCTCGGCTGTAGTTGAAACAAGAATTGGGGAAGGTTCATATCCCAGTATCGGTTGGACAATTCTTGCCCACTTAATTCTGGCAGCTGCAGAGGTTATGGTTTCGATCGCTTGCCTTGAATTCTCATACACACAAGCGCCGAAGAAAATGAAATCCTTTGTTATGTCTGTATTCTTCTTGTCGATAACCCTTGGGAATGTATTTACTGCCTCAGTGAATGCTTTTATTCAAAACGAAGATGGCTCCAGCAAACTAGAAGGGTCCAGTTATTTTTGGTTCTTTTCTATAATGATGTTATTAACGGCTATTGTTTTCATACCTATCGCGTCTTGTTATAAAGAAAAGACGTATATCCAAGATGAGGCTTCGGCAGAATAGTAAGTATAATAGGGGAAAATCATGAGTTTAAGGTACTTGTTTTTATTTATTGTTCTGTGTGGGGGGGTTGCATGTGCTGAGGTACCTTGTAAGGAAGCACACCCCTTCTCTGTTCATGATATGTTGGCAATGGATCGTATCTCAGATCCACAGGTTTCACCGGACGGTGCATGGATTGTCTTTGTGCTGAAAAAGGCCGATCTCGAAGCCAATAAATTACGTTCAGACCTTTGGTTGGTTAGTGTAGATGGAATGGAGCTTCGTCGCTTGACATCTCATCCGGAAAACGACTCTAATCCCTGTTGGGCAGCGGGTAGTAAATCGCTTTGGTTTATCTCAGACAGGACCGAATCGTCACAGATTTGGCGTATTCGTATTGATGGCGGGGAAGCCGAACAAGTCACAAAACAACCTCTTGATGTTGGGAATCTGATTGTCTCGCCCGATGGAAAGCATATCGCCTTTACTATGGATGTTTTCCCGGATTGTAATACTGTAGAGTGTACTAAGAAGAGGCTTGAACAAATCAAAGAAAAGAAGGCTAGCGGTCGGATATACGACCGGACTTTTATTCGACACTGGGACAGTTGGAAGGATGGACGGCGTTCTCACCTATTCGTTATGTCATCAAATGGGGGTCAACTCGTGGATGTCATGCAAGGTATGGATGCTGATACTCCTTCCAAACCATTTGGTGGACCAGAAGAAATCACATTTACTCCAGACGGGAACGAACTCATTTTTACCGCCCGCAACGTGGGAAGAAAAGAGCCGTGGTCGACTGATTTCGACCTTTATCGAGTACCTATTGACGGATCAAAGCCCCCCCAATGCTTAACCGAAAAAAACAAAGCTTGGGACACAAATCCGGTTTTTTCTCCCGATGGCAAAACGCTTGCTTATTTGGCTATGAAACGACCTAGTTATGAGTCCGACCGCTATCGGATTATCCTACGTTCCTGGCCTGAGGGCCAAGAACAGATTTTGACAGAAAACTGGGATAGTAACCCTTCATCTATCTGTTGGTCTCAGGATAACAAAACAATCTATGCAACTGCCCCCAATAAAGGTCAGAAATCTTTGTTCGCTATTGATGTAGCTACAGGTAATGTTCGCATCATTGTTAGAGAAGGTCATGTCAGCTCGCTCTCCGTTGCAAGTCAAAGAATTATTTACGGTTTAGATACCTTGAAATCACCTGTAGAGTTTTATTCTGTTAAGCCTGATGGCAGTGATGTCCGTTCTATTACCCGAATCAATGAACAGAAAATTGCTGCAGCCTGTATGGGTGAGTACGAACAGTTTACTTTCAAGGGATGGAATAATGAAAAGGTTTACTGTCATATGGTCAAACCTGTCGACTTTGATCCAAGCAAGAAATATCCAGTAGCCTTTCTGATACATGGTGGGCCTCAAGGTTCCTTCAGTAATCATTTTCATTATCGCTGGAATCCACAGGCATATGCAGGAGCAGGTTATGCTGTCGTAATGGTTGATTTCCATGGCTCTATCGGTTACGGCCAAGACTTTACTGATTCTATTCGAGGTGACTGGGGTGGAAAACCTCTCGAAGATCTTCAAGAAGGCCTGGCTTCTGCTCTAGATAGATATCCGTGGATGGATGGTGAAAGAATAGCAGCTTTAGGTGCTTCCTTTGGAGGTTATATGATCAACTGGATAGCCGGCAAGTGGCCAGAGCGTTTTCGATGCTTGGTAAATCACGACGGAAATCTTGATGAGCGTATGGCTTATTTTGACACCGATGAACTTTGGTTTCCCGAATGGGACCATGTTGGGACACCTTGGGATAATCCTCAAAGCTATGAGAAACATAATCCAGTTAACCTTGTCAAAAATTGGAAGACCCCGATGCTGGTGATACATGGTGCTTTGGATTTTAGGGTTGCTGATACTCAAGGAATCTCAACTTTCAATGCTTTGCAGCGGCTTGGTATCGAGAGCAAGCTGCTGTATTTTCCTGACGAAGGGCATTGGGTTCTCAAGCCACATAATTCTATTCTATGGCATAAGACAGTAATTAGTTGGTTAGACAGATGGCTAAAACATAATAAGCCTAAAACTGACCTTTAGTACGAACGATCATTAACTTAAGTCAAAGAGGTATTATTATGAATAAGATTTCGAAGACTATTGTCATATTGATTGTATTTTTATTGATTTCACAAAAGCACGTCTTATCTCAAGTCCGTGAGAGATCGGAGATTCCAGTTAATGACACCTGGAACTTGCGGGATCTCTATGCTTCAGATCAGTTATGGAATGAGACCAAAGAAAATTTAGTTGCCCAGTTTGATAAGGTTCTAAAGTACAAAGGCAAACTGGCAAGTTCAGCCTCTGAATTATTAGCCTGTTTGGAATTTAACAGTAACATCTCTAAGGAAATAGATCGGTTATTTAGCTATGTTTCGATGAAATCTGATGAGGATACTCGTAATTCAAAGTATTTGGGCATGAAACAACAATTAGAGCAACTTATTACAGACTATAGTTCCAAAGCATCGTTTATTGAACCAGAAATAGCCAAGATGGATAACCAAAAAATCGATGATTTCATTTTAAAAGAACCTAGCTTAAAAATCTTTAAAATGTATCTGTATGATATACAGCGGATGAAAGCTCATAGACTATCAGAAAAAGAAGAGAAGATACTTGCAGAGGCAGGCCTAATATCTGACAGCCCATCTTCGATTTACAGCATATTCAGCAACGCAGAATTGCCTTATCCTGATGTCAAATTAAGCGATGGTACTGAAGCTAAGTTAAATAAGGCAGGTTATGCCCGCTACCGAGCCATGATAGACCGTCAGGATCGAGAAAAAGTGTTTCAGGAATTCTGGAATACATTCAACAATTTTAAGCGAACATTCGGGGTACAGCTCTATTCCAACGTGAAAAAGGATATGTTTTATGCACGTACTCGCCATTACAAATCCTCGTTGGAAAGTGCCTTGGATAAGGATAATATCCCCACCGAAGTATATTTTGCCCTTATAGAGAACGTTAATAATAATCTTGATTCTTTTCACCGCTATCTCAATTTGAAAAAGCGAATGCTTGGTGTAGATAAATTGAAGTATTCAGATCTTTATGCGCCTGTGGTTAAAGGCGTTGATTTAGAATATACGTTTGAAGAAGCAAAAGAGCTTGTACTTGATTCTGTAAAACCATTAGGAAAAGATTATGTCCAAATTGTCACACAGGCTTTTAAAGAACAATGGGTTGATGTTTATCCAACAGCAGGTAAGCGAGCAGGTGCATATTCAAATGGTAGCGCATACGATGTTCATCCTTATATGCTCCTAAATTACAATAACCGATATGATGATGTAAGCACATTAGCCCATGAGTTGGGCCACACTATGCACAGTTATTATTCAAACAAAAATCAACCATATCCTACAGCTGATTATTCAACTTTTGTTGCAGAGGTCGCTTCAACCTTCAACGAGGCCCTGCTAATCAACAAGATGTTATCAGAAATTAAGGATGATGATATACGATTGTCTTCATTAATGGACTACTTGGAAGGGCTCAGACAAACAGTTTTCAGACAAACACAATTTGCCGAGTTCGAACTGAGGATACACGAAATAGCTGAACGTGGAAAGCCACTAACTGGTGATATCCTTAGCGAGCTGTACGGTGATATTCTTAAAAGATATTACGGCCATGACAAGGGAATTTGCTATATTGATGAGACATATACAGTTGAATGGGCATATGTTCCACACTTTTACTATAACTTCTACGTTTATCAGTACGCTACATCTTTTGCTGCTTCGACAGCGTTGGTTGAAAAGGTATTAAACAACGAAAATGGAATAGTTGAAAAATACATCGAGTTTTTATCATCAGGCGGTTCCGATTACCCGATAAATCTTTTGAAAAAAGCAGGAGTAGATATGACTACTCCTGAACCATTTAATAAAACTATGGTGGCAATGAATCGGACAATGGATGAAATAGAAAAGATTTTAGAAAAAAGACAACTAAGTGACAAACAAAAACAATAACAACAGAATTATCCGCACAGGACCTTATCCAGAGCTGACCATAACCTCGGTTACGGTAGGATATGTATTAGGTGCGCTCATTACTATTAGTATCGGATACGCATGTTTGATCCTGGGTTTTTCTATTGAAGGCTCAGAACTTGCTGCAATCTTGGGTTTTGGTGTTTTGCGAGGCATCTTAGGTCGAAATAGTATCGTAGAAAACAATATTAACCAAACGCTAGCAAGTGCGGTCAATGGTGCCTCAGCTGGCATGATGTTTACAGTGCCAGCTTTGTTTATTTTGGGTCAAACAGAGTTTAATGCGGTTTTGATGGTATTTTCATGCATTGCCGGCGGTGTTTTAGGAATTGCTTTTATAATTCCCCTCCGCAAACAAATGATCGACTATGAAAGACTGACATATCCGGGCGGTGTTGCAGTAGCCACAATTCTGAAATCTCCAGGTGCTGGGGTTCATAAAGCCTTTTTGCTGCTTTCCGGGATAGCAGTAAGTGGAATCGTTCACTTTGCAAGTCAAACAAGCGGATTTGAAAACTGGAACCTTGGCAAGCTGGTTGGAATGCCTGATTATATGAACGGAGTATGGTATATTTCCTTGATGACAATCGGTGTTGCGTTCATTGCGGGCAAAGGAGGCTTTTGCTTTATCATAGGAGGTTTTGCCTGTTACTGGATTTTGGCTCCAATACTAAACTTGCTGAATATCCTACCTGCTCCGGAAACCTTGCAAACCCTTGACGTAAATATGCCGGAATATCTTCGCATAAGTTTATTTAGACCTGTTGGTATTGGTATGCTTGTTGGCGGTGCATTGACCGGTATTGTGTTAGCCTTGCCTCTCATTGTAAGTGCGGTAGGAAGCATGCAAAAAGCAGCTCAATCAAAAACAGCACATTCAAAAGATGAGATGCCGATTCGTTTACTTTATATCGGAATCGCCGGTGCGATGATTTTGCTTTTTATTATTGCGGCATTGAGTGTGAAAGAGTTGGGAATCTTTAGAGGTGGGCTGATGGCCATTTTTGGAACATTTTGGATATGGGTGGCTGGAGTTATCTTGTCAGAATGCATCGGTAGAACTAACTGGTCTCCGCTCAGCGGAATGACGCTTATTGCCGTAACCATCTTTGTCGTGATTGCCAGCGGCCTCGGCGATAAAACAGCTGTGATCTCGTCCATAATGGTCGGTGCAGCTACATGTGTAGCGATGGCACAAGCAACGGACTTGATGTTAGACATGAAAACGGGTTATCTGGTGGGTGCTTCTCCCAAGATGCAGGGATATGCCCAATTTCTCGGTACCTGGTTGGGTCCAGTATTGGTTATGGCAATGATTTTTATTCTCCACAGGGCTTACGGACTAGGCAGCGAGCGGCTTCCTGCTCCCCAAGGCCAAGCACTTGCAAGCATGATCAAAGGTATTCTGGGTGGAGAGGTTCCTTTGCAAAAGTATATTGCCGGTGCTGGTTTGGGAGCTTTATTAAGTGCAAGTGGCATCGGAGGACTCGGTATTCTGGTCGGACTTGGTTTTTATCTGCCGTTTAATATTGTGCTGACTTACAGCATAGGGACGCTGTTGCGGCTTTTAGTGGATTGGAAAAAGGGGAAACGTTTTAGTGAAGAAGTGGGAATCCCTATTGCTGCTGGTTTGATTGTGGGGGAAGCTTTAGTTGGTGTTGGGTTTGCAATGTATTATGTTTTTGCCGGTGGAATAAGAACGTAAGAAGGTTTCTTATGAAAAAATTAGGTTATGTTATGATAACTGTTGGCTTTTTAGCAGGGGCATTGGTTACTGTACTAGAATCAAAGGTGCAATGGGGTTATTTTAGTGGCACATTTATTTTAGGGATTGTTGGAATTATTTTAGTTCGCCTTCACGAAAAGAAAGATAGCCGATCCGAAAAAAAACTGGCTACGAATCTATGGGATATCAAAACCAGCTTAACTCACATTGTTGAGAATATGACCCAGCTCAACGCAGAAAAGGAATCGATAAGCACATATGATATACGTTACCGCATTGATGAGCTTTTTGCTGAAGATCTGACAAACTTCGTAGAAGCACGCGAGAGCCTGGCACATGCTCATGGCTTACAGGTCTATGCTGACGTAATGAGCCATTTTGCATCTGGTGAACGTTATCTAAATCGTGTTTGGTCTGCTTCAGCTGACGGCTATGTTGATGAGGTAACAGCCTATCTCGATAAAGCTCAAGTACAGTTTACCGAAGCTCTCGATAAAGTTCGTCAGTTAAAGAGTTCAAAGGACTGAACTGTTACTCTTTTGCTTTCGCGGTACTGTACAACCAATACGTCACTCCTACGAGCAAAATCATACCAGGCCATGTTCCCAAAGGTTTTTCAAGCATTGCCAGCACATCCGGCTTGCCACTGATCACAATCGGTATTGCCAGAATAATTCCAATCAGTGCCTCACCGGTAATTAATCCTGATGCAAAGAGTAAACCATGGCGATTCGACATCTCGATCACATCTTCCGATATACCTTTCCGTTGTTGATATGCTTTGACAACTTGATGAATAACCCCTCCCACAAGAATTGGTACCTCCAACTGAAGTGGCAGATATATACCAATTGCCACAGCAAGTACTGGCATACGAAACGAACTATTCTTTCGCTCCAGATAAACGTCAGCGGCTATAACTGCAATTGCCGCTGCCATTCCTATGAAAACAAAATTCCATGGTAGGTTTCCCTCGAATACTCCTTTAGCCACCGAGGAAATCAGGTTTGCCTGGGGTGCAATTAATGCGTTTTCGGTTGCCGATGAATGTCCTGCGAATCCATAAGCCTTTAACAGAAGCATCAGTACCGGTGCTATAACCAGTGCACCCGAGACCGTGCCAACCATTTGCATTACCTGTTGTTTCCAGGGTGTTGCCCCAACTAAGTAGCCAGTTTTAAGGTCCTGCATATTATCACCTGCGATAGCCGCCGCACAGCAAACAACACTACCAATGATTATAGCTGCCGGAGGTCCATTTATTGCACCCCTGCCCATCAAAAGCAAAAGTAGAAGAGCTGACACTAAAACAGTTGCGATCGTTACGCCAGATATGGGATTGTTTGAAGAACCTACCAGTCCTGCCATATAGCCGGCTACCGCCGAAAACAAAAAGCCTGTTATCAACATCGTAATTGCCATCGGCAATGTAATGGATATCTGATGTACAAATGCCTGATACACTAAAAACAACGGGACAGCTGAGCCCACAATCAGGATCATTATCCATTTCATGGACATGTCTTTCTCTGTTCTATCCAACGCTACTGTTTGGTCTTTCACATTCTGGTAGGCCTTAAGGCCGCTTTTTATGCCACTAAAGATAGACGTTCTCAATTTTAGAACCGTCCATAATCCACCAACTAGCATTCCACCAACACCTATATACCGTGTTTTAGTTGACCATATCTGATGTGCCCACTCCAAGGCAGATATTGGCTGTCCGTCTAAAACCGGAATACTATCAAATGCTGCACATATTGGTATTGCGATCGACCAGTTAGCAAAGCCGCCAAGAAAAATTAGTACTGCGATATTTAATCCCACGATGTATCCTACTGAAAGTAGTGCTGGGCTCAAGTTCGAGCCGAAATATGCTACTGTTCCACCAAATCCTTTTGCTGTCTCGAACACCTCTGTCCAAATCCTTAGCCCTCCGCCTCCAAGTTTAAAAAGCCCTCCTACTATTGCAGCCTGGGCGATGTATTTGATGCCTGAACCATCCTCTTTTTGTCCCGATTTTAAAACCTCAGCAGTTGCTATACCTTCCGGAAACTTAAGTTTTCCCTCTATAATCAATGCTCTGCGAAGCGGGATTGTAAACAATACCCCCAGAAGCCCTCCAAAACCGGCGATTAATGTTACCCATAGATAGCTAAATCCACTCCAAAAGTTCAGTATTACTAATGCCGGAAGCGTAAATATCACACCTGCTGCCAGCGATTCTCCGGCCGATGCTGCCGTCTGCACAATATTGTTTTCCAGAATATTGCTTCGTCTAAATAGCCTCAACACTCCCATCGAGACTACTGCTGCCGGTATCGACGCTGACACCGTCATTCCTGCAAACAAGCCCAGATAAGCATTTGCCGCCGCTAACACCACTGAAAGCAGAACCCCCAAAATAATCGCCTTAATTGTAATTTCCGGCAACAACCGTTCTTCTGAATTCACCTTTGAATATTGCCTCCAACTTTCAAAATGTTTATTTTACAAACTGATTAACAAAATATTTCGGTGTCAACGGCTCTCCGGTTGCCAGTTCAATCATATTATCCCAACGATAAATTGAGCCTGGCTCAAAGATTTTTTTGCGGAGGAAATTCCCAACTTTACCTTGGCCAATATAACTGACATCCTTGTCAGACTCAACTTTTTTAAGAACATTGAAAACAAGATAATAATGCAGCTGAGACGCTAATAACTCGCCCAATACATAATTATGGTAATAACAAGGTGCGATGGTGAAATGAATTTTAGAAGCCCAGTCCGGCTCACTGCGACCCTGAGGTTTTTTTACAAACTGATACTTCTCAACCGTCTGCCACCAGAGAGAATTCAGGTCTTGGTCAGGGTTTGCATAAAGCTGCTTTTCAAAGCTATACATAACCATTGCCCAGCGAGCAAAAATCAGTTGTTTAAGCTGGGCGTATTTATCACCGACCTTTTCAATTTCCGCCCGTTGTTTGGCAGACAGATCCAGCATTTCTTGCATCCATTCTGCATTGCGGCTTAATCGCCCGAAAAGCATAGCAATTGCTTCTGTTGTAAAGATATGAGCCGGTTCTCTTAGAAGATATGGAACATTTGCATCGTGATATTTATCGTAAACCGCGTGGCCTAACTCATGCAATATTGTCTCCATCCATTGCTCGTTATTTTTAAGGTTACACAGAATGCGAACATCACCTTCCTTGTCTATATCAGTACAAAAAGCGTGTGGATTTTTGCCTTCACGTTCATATAGGTCGCTGTTATCTATTATCGATTCTACTGGCAACCCAAGACCAGCGTAAAACCTTACTGCCAACTCCTTGACATCCTTGTTCTCATAGTACGTATCTAAATCCAGTTCATATACCAGAGGCGTTTCCTGAAAGAATGGGTCGTGATAATACCAGGGCATTAATTCGCTTGTATCAATATTGTACTTGGCTGCTAAAATATCATCCAACTCACACTTTAATTCAGTAAAAGGCTCATTGGTTAATTCGTAAAGTTCATCAAAAATATAGTCTAGTTCTTTTTCATCCTGCTCGGCAATTTTGAGCGAAAGCTTATGATAGTTGTCAAAACCAACATTTTGAGCAGCTTCATTTCTCAACTTAACCAATTGAATCAGGCCATCTGCAACCACAGGCCCAACCTGCTTGCTGGCAAGCCATGCTTCCTTCCTCTTGTCCAAATCTGTTTCTGTTTTTAGAATTTCTTTGATCTCATTCTCTGTAACTTTCTGTCCATCTATGGTGCCACGAAAAGTACTGAAGTTCTTTTCGATTTCTGTTCCCAAATCGACAATTCTTTTTAAAAGCTGTGATTCGATTTGATTTTCTATGTAGGCGTTATACAAGACATCTAATTGCCTGGCCAGTTCTATGTCTGTTACTTCTTTGGAATCTTTTATATTTCTGAGCAGAGCAAATTCCTGCGGATTACTATATATTTGACGTATTTCAAATTCTAATTTACTGACTTTATCATAATCTTCTGACTTGCCGGTGTTTGCAGCTTGCCAGTAAGCAAGATGCAATTCTTTAACGAGTGGTTTGATTTTTGTTACATGTGTGGTAATAAACTCGCTTAGCTGGTTCTCTTTTGTAGTAGCACAACCAGAAAGGATGACAATAATTATTAAGAGTATGCTTATGGTTGATTTACTCTTCATTACTTGACATAGCCTTTGCTTGTATAGTAATCGTTCAGATTTACAAAACAATATATTTAAAAATTATGTGTTGATTATTGGCAGTATCAAGTGTTTTGTCAATATCTGATTGAAAAACTGGACCGCGGTATCCTACTTAGCTTCAATTCCATGAATAGCGAATACCAAAGGAAAATAAAAGCATACAGAAGAATATTTGCTTCTGGAGCATAAAATTATATTTTGGGAACCAATTCAGGCGGAGCTATACCTTGAAATCTATCTTTGCTATGCAGCAACTTAGTTTTTCTATTCTTGTCTGAAGTTCTTGATGTGAAAGGTTCGCAACAAGAGATGTCAAAAAGCCATTTTCTAATCACCCAGTTCCAGCCCACAAAAGACTACCAGAGTCCCGACTGAGGATGCCTTTTTTCTGCTTCGGTTCTGTAATCTTTAGGAGTCTTTACCTTCATCTTCTCGTGAGGCATGAAAAAACTTGAACGGCTCTTGGCATGCAGGCTTTTGCATTTGGTCAGATCGTCGAGACCTCTTGATGATTGATTTTGTTTTCCTTTTGTTTGTTTTTCAAGTGAACCAGACATTTTACTGGCTCCATTGCATTCCATTACTTCTTTATCAAGAAGACGGCCTCATGTTTCCTATTTGATGCACCTTTTAGTAACTATGTTAACCACCTAACCTAACAAATATGCTAAGACTATTCTGAATTGCAATTATTTTCCAATCTTCTTATATTTTTATGTTGGCCTGCGACTTAGCAATTAATTAGAAAGCCCAAGGGTTGATTATCACATTTTTTCTAATCATGTAAATCCTAATAATCGTAGCCATAACCACAGAATGACATCCTCTCTCATAATTTGTGGGTCAGGATATCAAGCTCATAAAGATTTGCGAGCAAACGTTCTACTACGATAATTAAGCCCTCCAATGCTGGTACCTTTCCTGAGGAAGAAGCCGAGTTGATGGAGTGGCTGGTACAGGTGGTACATGAAGTGGTTGAGGTGCCGCTGTCCTTGGACAGCGCCAACCCCGCAGCGTTGGAAGCGGGGTTGAAACTGCACAGAAATGGCAAGCCTATCATCAACTCCATCACCGCCGAGGAAGCCAAATTCAGAAAAGTTGTGCCATTGATACTAAAATATCAGGCCCCCATCTTGGCACTGTTGCTGGATGACAATGGAATCACAAAGACCGCCGAAGAACGTCTTGTGGTAGCGCGAAAACTAATCGAGGCTCTTTGCGCCGAAGCAATAGCCCAGGATCAGATATATCTCGACCCTTTGATTCAGCCAATCAGTGTGCAAAACGATTTCGGAGCGATAGCCATAGAGGTAATCAGACGAGTCAAGCAGGAGTCTCCCGCGGTCAATACCACTTGTGGTCTGAGTAATATTTCATTTGGTTTGCCTCAGCGAGCCAAGCTGAACCGGTGTTTTCTGATAATGGCCATGGCCGCCGGCCTGGATTCTGCCATTCTTGACCCCTTGGACCAAAAAATGATGGGCGTTATCGGAGCATCAGAGGCTTTACTGGGAAAGGACCATTTCTGTAAGAATTATATCAAAGCCTTTCGTGAAAGGAGGGTATCCGACTAATTCTTCCCTTCTCATAAGTTCCATCCGAGCATAAATATTGTAATTTCATCTTAGGATTTGATAAATAAACAGAAGCTCTGAGTCGCCTCCTTACCGAAGAAAATAAGAATAAGTGGAGAAATCCCAATTGAGGGTTGCTGAGCTAAAGGGCATTGCGCAAAAATGATTGACATATGCTTTTATAATAAGTATAATGAATATAAAATAAAAGAGTTGAAGTGAAAAATGGGTTGATTGTCTAAATAATAACATTTCTCTGCACAGGAGGAGAATGGTAAAAAAACTGCTTAGTTTAACGCTGGTATTTGCCTCTTTGGTATCAGGTGCAGCTTATGGGGTTGAGTGGGCAGAGTGGAACTTTAGCTCCGACTTTGATATAAATGACGAGATTGTTGCTGAGAGTTCCTCGGATGCCGATAGCCTGATGCGTCTTTCGGCCGGTACTTCAGCATTTAGCATATCGGATGGTGTATTAACGTGCACCCAGACCGGTCCCGGTGATTATCTCAGATTGGACATTGACGACCTTCAGCTTAATGGCGGGGGCGGTTACGTAAATGAGTACACTCTGATTTTTGATATTAATGTTGATAATCCCGATTGGCTGCCCTTATATAATACCGGTTACGATAACTACAATGCAGCGGAACTTTGGCTCAGAAGCGACGGTGCAGTAGGATACAGCGGAGTTTACACTGCTGCTGGTGTGGTTCCTCAAAGCACTTGGACCCGTCTTGTTGTGACTCGTTATCTTGATGGCGGCACGTGGTACCGAAAAATTTTCGCTGATGGCTCGTTGGAAGCAAGTGGCCTGGACCCTGAAGGAACAGATGGTAATTTATCGTTGTATACAAATGGCCTGCAAGATGCCGGTCAATTTACAATCCTTTCCGACTCCGACGCTACTGTATATGGTGGATGCAAGTTAGGTAACTTTGCGTTTATCAGCGAAGCGATGTCGGATGCCAATATCGCCGCACTCGGCGGGTATGACCCTAACGGCATCGGCGTCGGAGGAGGGGGAGAAGAGCTGGATACGAACTTCGTTGAGGTTAAGGCCGGGCCTTATGTGCACTTTACCAAAAAGGCGGAAGTGACGGTTTACTGGAAAACCGAAACGGCGGTGCCTTCAGTCCTGGAATATGGGGTTGAGCCTAACCTGGACCAAACTGTTGAGGATTTGGCCTCAAAGACAGACCATGAACTGACTATCACGGGACTTAACCCGGAAACGAATTACAACTATCGTATTGATGTAAATGGCATCTCTACCGAGACATACGAATTCTACTCCGCCTTCGATTTTGGGCCGGAACCCTTTCCGGCAGGTGCCAGTCCATATCCATCCGATTCACTGACCTCACTATACGAACAGGCTGCCGAATACATAATAGATAAAAGCGGGGTCACCAAGGGTGTGTGTATTGACTACGGCTGCGGCCGGGGACGCCTGGCTTATGAGCTCGCCAAACGCAGCGACCTGAAGATTATAGGTTTTGAGGAAGATGCCAACAAGGTAGCAGAAGGACGGAATTATCTTGATGAGGCAGGAATTTATGGGGTGCGTGTAACAGTACTTGCCGCCTCACTTGCAAGTCTGAACTGTCGTGATTATTCAGCAAACCTTATTGTTTCTGATAAGATGATAGCTGATGGTAACTGTCCTGGTGCATCCGCGGAGATGTTCAGAGTTTTGAGACCTGCCGGAGGCGTGGCATATCTGGGTCAGCCACCAGGTTGTCCCAATTCGTTAAGTCAGGCAACCCTCGAGAGTTGGCTAAGTGGGCTTAGCTATAACATCACCGAGGATTCTAACGGTTTGTGGGCAAACGTGACGCGTGGCGCCCTTGCCGGGGCCGGTGAATGGACCCACTTCTATGCAGATTTAGCAAATACAGCAAACAGCGGTGAAACAAACATTCAGAACAGTATGAGAGTGTTGTGGTATGGCCAGCCGGGGCCACGCTATATCACAGACCGTCATAACCGTCCAATGTCTTCCCTTTATAAGAACGGCACGGTGGTTACACCCGGAATCCATCGCATTATGGCCTTTGACGCATATAACGGTTGTCGATATTGGGATGTGGCCATTCCAGAAAGCACCCGAGCAGCTATTCTCAGAGACTGTGGCTGGGTGGCATTGGCCAGTGACTATGCATATGTAGCCCATAGAGACAACTGTGTGGGCTTGGATGTCAATACCGGTCAGCCGACTATCTATCTAACTACTCCGACGGTGGATGCAAATAAGCTCAACTGGGGCTATCTGGCGGTTGTGGATGACAAAGTTTTTGGCAGCGGCCAGAAGGACGGTGCTTCTTTAATAGGGCACAGCTTGGCCCACGTTTACGATGCATATTACGATAACAAACCGATAGCTACAAGTGATTATCTTTTTTGTCTGGACAGGCATACAGGCACTCAGCTCTGGACTTATAAAAGGACCGGCGGAAGTGCTATCATCAATCCAGCCATTGCCATAGGTGGTGATTACATCTACTTTATCGAGAGTAGAAATCCAACCGCGATAAATGATAATGACGGGCGGGTAACAGCATCGGTGTTAATGTCAGGCAATAATGAATATCTGGTCAAGCTTAACAAAACTACAGGTGCTGAGGCCACCACGGCCCAACAGATTAATTTGCCGTTTGAACATATGGTTTACCTCTCATATACCGCTGATGATAGTTTGGTGATTGCTGTCGGCTCTCACAACGATCCGGGCTGCAGATATGAGCATTATGCATACAATGTCAGTGACCTTAGTTTGGCATGGAACAGCGACTATTACCAGGGTAGCACCGATGGAGGCCACGGCGAGCAGGACCAGCATCCGGTCATCGTAGGCAGCATAATGTACAGCCGATATTATGAGGTAAACCTGAGCAACGGCAATGTAAC